>JGI20163J26743_11538018_pt1 | contig 12400 bp, 8 predicted proteins | sample TergutCu122P1_FD_26743 | JGI IMG/M metagenome (IMG submission 26743) | reverse complement strand
GGGTGCATGGGGTCTTGGCTGGGAAGTTTGGCTTGATGGTATGGAGGTAACACAGTTCACCTATTTCCAGCAATGTGGTGGCATAGACTGTCAACCGGTAAGTGCTGAGATTACCTATGGTATTGAACGTTTGGCAATGTTTATTCAAAAGAAAAAGAGCGTGTTTGATATAAAGTGGGTAGGCGATATATCCTATGGTGATATATATCATCAAACGGAAATGGATTATTCCTATTATAATTTTCAATATGCAGATACCGGGATGCTTTTTGATATGTTTAACCAATATGAAAAGGAATGTAAAAAGATCATAGCTTTGGGTCTGGTACAACCTGCCTATGATTATACTCTAAAATGTTCCCACACCTTTAACCTTTTAGATGCCAGGGGGGCGATTAGCGTTACTGAAAGAACAGGCTACATTCATAGAGTTAGAGATTTAGCTAAAAAAGTAGCTAACGGTTATGTACAGCAACGAGAGAGATTAGGTTATCCCTTAATTAAGGATCCGGTATTTCGTAAGGAAATGGGTCTTGATCCGCTCAAAAGAAAAAGTTTTGCAATAAAGCCATTATTTATTGAAGAAGAGGCAGGTAAGTCCACCGAAAAGGAGGAAAAATAAAATGGCTAGAGATTTTCTTTTAGAAATAGGGACAGAAGAAATACCTGCAAGGTTTATGGCAGGAGCTTTAAAGGAACTAAAAGTAAAAACAGAGCAGTTACTTAAAAAAGAAAGACTTACATACAAAGATATTAATACCTATGGAACACCCAGAAGGCTTACAGTATATATTAAAGATTTAGTGGAAGTAGGAGCAGGTCTGGTGGAAGAGAAAAAAGGTCCATCTGTTAAAGTAGCTATAGATGATCAAGGCAATTATACCAAAGCAGCTCAGGGTTTTGCCAAAGGGCAGCAAATTGCTCCCGATGATCTTATTATCAAAGATACAGAGACTGGCCAATATGTTTATGCAATAGTTGAGAAAAAAGGGGAAAATATCAAAGACCTATTTCCTAAAATTCTCCCGGAGCTAATTTTAAGCTTAGAGTTTCCCAAACCAATGCGTTGGGGTTATTTGAATATACGTTTTATAAGACCCATAAGATGGTTAGTTTCTCTTTATGGAAATAATACAATTCCTATTGAAATAAAAGGAATTGTATCAGATAGAATAACTCAGGGTCATCGTTTCCTTGGTAGCAGTCATGTTGAATTATCCGATGCAAACAGCTATTTTTCCAGGTTGGAAGATAATTATGTAATAGTTGATCAAAATAAAAGGCGAGATATTATCTGGAAGCAAATTCAGGATTTGACACAAAAAGAAAAAGGAAGAGTAGAACCTGATCCAGAGCTTTTAGAAGAAATAAATTTTTTATTGGAGTATCCCACAGCTCTTTGCGGAAAGTTTGATAAGTCTTATTTGCAGCTACCAAAAGAAAGTCTGATAACAGTAATGAAAGAACATCAGAAATACTTTCCTGTGTGGAACAAAAGTGGTAAGCTCTTGAACAAGTTTATAGCAGTTCGTAATGGAGATAATAAAAATATTAATACTGTGATTCAAGGAAATGAAAAAGTTTTGGAAGCCCGATTAAATGATGCTAAATTCTTCTATGAAGATGATGTAAAAAATCCATTGGATCAAGAAGTAGAAAAGCTAAAAGCAGTAGTTTTCCAGGAAAAGCTTGGAACTTCGTATCAAAAAATCACTAGAAATCGGGATGTTGCTAATTATATTGCAGATGTATTGACCCTATCTCCCGTAACCATAAATAATTTAATAAGGGCAAATTATCTTGCTAAGGCAGATCTGGTATCAAGTATGGTCTATGAATTTCCGGAACTTCAAGGTATTATGGGATACTACTATGCTTTACATCAAGGAGAAAAGAAAGAGGTAGCATTAGCTATTAAAGAACACTATAAACCAAGTTTTTCAGGTGATTCTCTACCTGAAACAATAGTTGGTACTATCATAGCTATAGCAGATAAAATTGACACAATTTGCGGCTGTTTTGCTGCGGGACTTAGACCAACAGGAGCCGGAGACCCTTATGCATTAAGACGTCAAGCTCAGGGTATTTGTTATATGATGTTTAAAGGACAACTTGACCTTAATCTTTTCTCATTAATAGAGACATCACTGGAAACTTATAATAAGCAAGGTCTTGATATGGATCAAGAGGAAACCTTTGCGGCTCTTAAAGAATTCTTTAAACAAAGGGTGGCAAATCTCCTAGAAGAACAGGGGGCAAGTTATGACGTAATTAATTGTGTGCTAGAGAGTGACTGGAACAATATTCATGAAACGATCAGCAAAGCCCGAGCTTTAATGCAATTCAAAAATAACTCTCAGTATAGTGAGTTGATTACTGCTTTTACAAGGGGCGGAAACCTGACAAAAGATACACCAAGCAAAAAGGTTAATGCCCATGAATTTAAAAATGCGTCTGAAGTGAGACTTTGGGTTAAATTTGGACAAATATCAGAAGAATCCTTACAATTATGGGAAGCACGGGAATATACAGAGGTGTTAGAAAAATTTTCATCAATAAGGCCATATATAGATGAATTTTTTGAAAATGTAATGGTGATGGATGAGAATGAGAATGTAAAAAATAATAGATTAGCCTTGCTTAAAACAATAGTAAGTTATCTTGAGCCTTTTGGGGACCTTTCAAAACTTTTATCAAAAGACCTCTAGATTAAAATAAAAAAGAGGAAAAAAGATAAAACTATCGTATATAATATAACATGTTTGCGAAATAGTATAACACATTGTATGATTTGCGGAGCAATATACAACCTCAAAAGATGGAAGGTGATGTTCTATTCAACTAAGTGAGCGTCAAGAGAGCATCCTCTCTATAGTAAAAAGGTTTGAGCCCATAACCAGTGATAAGATTGCAACTTATTTGGGGCTTACAAGGGCAGCATTAAGGCCTGATTTAGCAATTCTTACTATGTCAGGAATATTAGATGCTAAACCTAGAGTAGGATATTTTTACAACGAAAAAGGCAATAAAACGTTAAAAATGGTTCAATTTGAAAATCTTCTTGTAAAAGATGTTAAATCAGTACCGGTAGTAGTAAAAGAGGACGATACAATTTATGATGCTATAGTTTCCATGTTCATTAACAAAGATGTAAGTACTCTAATAGTTGTAAGTGAAGGTGGTCGACTGGAAGGTGTTGTTTCTCAAAAAGATTTGTTAAAATCACTTCTGGGTAAACCTGATTTAGAAAAAATACCTGTAAGTGTAGTTATGACAAGAGTATCTAATGTTATAACTGTTGAAGGTACTGACACAGTTTTAACTGCTGCAAGAAAAATGTTGGAGTACGAAATTGATTGTATTCCTGTTGTAAGAGTAATTGAGGTGCAAGGGAAAGAAAGGATTTTAGAAGTTATGGGTAGAATTACTAAAACAAACATTGCAAGAGTTTTCATAGAAATGATTGAAGGGGAGTAAGGAATATAAGGAGGGAATGAGTATTTTAGACAAAAATACGCCAAAAATATTTGTTGTTTCAGATTCTTTAGGTGAGACTGCAGAAGTAGTGGCAAAAGCTGTGGCAAGTCAATTTAATTTGACTGACGTAGAAATACGACGTTTTCCATATGTAAACAATAAACAACAGGTTAAAGAAATAATTTCTCAATCAGAAGGATATAATTGCTTGATTGCTTACACTTTAGTTATTCCTGAGCTTAAGGAATATCTTGAAGAGTTGGTTAAAGAGATGGGTTTAGAGTCGGTAGACATATTAAGTCCCATGTTAAAATCCATGGAGAGGCTTTTAAAAAGACCTCCAAAATTAGAACCGGGATTGCTTAGGAAGCTGGACGAGCAATATTTTAAACGGGTAGAAGCAATAGAGTTTGCTGTAAGGTATGATGATGGAAAAGATCCCAAAGGACTAGTTAAGGCAGATATTGTTCTGGTTGGTATTTCAAGGACTTCCAAAACTCCTCTGAGTATGTATCTGGCACATAAAAGGATTAAATGTGCCAATGTACCATTGGTTCCGGAGGTGTCTCCACCGGAAGAACTATACAAAGTTAAAGATAAGGTTGTTGGTTTAGTGATTGACCCAAATCATCTCTATGAAATTAGAAAAGAGAGGCTAAAAACTCTGGGGTTAACTTCAAATGCTAACTATGCAGCAGTGGAAAGAATCATTAAGGAACTAGAGTACTCAGATGCTTTAATGAAAAAAATTGGTTGCCCTGTTATAAACGTAACTAACAAAGCAGTAGAAGAAACAGCTAGTACAATCATAGAAGTATTTTATGGGGGTAAGTTTGATGACTAAAAAATACTTGTACAAGTTTCATGAAGGTGACAAGGAGATGAAATCCATCCTGGGAGGTAAAGGAGCTAACCTTGCAGAAATGACCAAAATAGGATTGCCTGTTCCACAGGGTGTTATTATTGGCACTCAAGCATGTAAAGATTATTACGAGGATGAACAGCAGTTTCCTGCAGGTTTAAAAGATCAAATAATAGAGCATATTGCTTATTTAGAAAGTGATACCGGCAAGGGTTTTGGCCATAGAGATAACCCTCTTTTAGTTTCGGTTCGCTCCGGGGCAGCAGTATCAATGCCCGGAATGATGGATACTATACTTAATCTTGGATTAAATGATGAAACAGTCCAGGGATTAGCAAAAAGTACCGGTGATGAAAGATTTGCCCTTGATTGCTACAGAAGGTTTATCACTATGTATTCTGATGTGGTAATGGGTATAGAACATGTTGCTTTTGAAAGTATTTTAAGGGCAAATAAAAAGAAATTGGCAATAGAACATGATAACGAATTAAGCCCCGAAAACTTAAAAATGATAATTCAGGAATTTAAATCAATGTTACGTATAAAACATGGCAGTGAATTTCCTCAGGACCCTATGGAGCAATTATTTAAGGCTGTGGAGGCGGTATTTAAGTCATGGCAAAGTAATAGAGCAATACTATACAGGAAATTGCATCAAATACCCGATAGTCTAGGAACTGCCGTAAATATTCAATCCATGGTCTTTGGTAATATGGGTATAAAAAGTGGGACCGGCGTTGCTTTTACAAGAAACCCCTCTACAGGTGTTAAAGAATTGTATGGAGAATATCTGGTAAATGCCCAAGGAGAAGATGTGGTTGCAGGTATAAGGACGCCTGAACCTATTGAAAAACTTAAGGAAATAATGCCGGAAACATATAAGCAGTTTATAGATACATCCAAGCTTCTGGAGGAGCACTATAAAGATATGCAGGATATAGAATTTACTATTGAAAATAGCAAATTGTATATCTTGCAAACTCGTAATGGTAAAAAGACTGCAGCAGCAGCTATTAGAATGGCTGTTGATATGACCAATGAAGGTCTTATTAGCAAAGAGGAAGCGGTTGCCAGAATTGATATAACCCAACTGGATCAGCTTTTGCATCCTACAATAGATACGAATACTGATTTTAAAATAATAGCCCGAGGACTTCCGGCATCACCGGGAGCTGCTGTGGGTAAAATAGTATTTGATGCCGATGAAGCTGAAAATATGGGTAAGGACGGCAAAAAAGTGATTCTTGTCAGAAATGAAACTACTCCTGATGACCTTAACGGAATGGTAGGAGCTCAAGGTATTTTAACTTCCAGAGGTGGTATGACAAGTCATGCTGCTGTTGTTGCCCGAGGTATGGGTAAACCCTGTATTTGTGGTTGTGACGAGTTGGATATTGATATGGAACTGGAAAAGTTGGTAATCGGCAGTAATGTTTTTACCAAAGGTGATACTATTACAATTGACGGATCTACAGGTAATGTGATAAAAGGAGAAGTAACTCTGCTTGTTCCGGCTCTCAGCAAAGAATTTAAAACTATTTTAGAATGGGCAGATGAAATTAGAACTTTAGACGTTAGAGCCAATGCAGATACTCCTGAGGATGCAATAAAAGCCAGAGAATTTGGTGCCAGAGGAATAGGCCTTTGTCGAACTGAACATATGTTTATGGGACCGGAAAGACTTCCTATTGTTCAGAAGATGATTTTATCCTTAAATGATGATGGTAGAAAAGTTGCGTTAGAAGAACTTTTGCCTATCCAACAGAAGGATTTTTATGGAATATTAAAGGCTATGCAGGGGTATCCTGTAACTATCCGTCTATTAGATCCCCCGTTACATGAGTTTTTACCAAATAAAGAAGAGCTGATTGAAGAGATTGTTAAATTGAGATTTCTTGGAGGGTCAAAGGAAGAGCTTAAGAGTAAGGAAACTTTACTTGCTATGATCAAGTCACTATCAGAGTCTAACCCTATGTTGGGTCACAGAGGGTGTAGGTTAGGTATTACTTTCCCGGACATATATGCAACCCAAGTAGAAGCTATATTCAGAGCAGCAGTGCAACTTGTCAAAGAAGGTATAAAAACAATACCAGAAATAGAAATACCCCTTGTAATGGATGTTAATGAGCTTTCTATTTTAAGGGAGGTTATAGACCAAGTGGCAGGTAATGTTTTTGCTGAAGAGGGTATATCATTTGAATATACTGTAGGTACTATGATAGAATTACCAAGAGCATGTGTCATTGCAGATGAAATAGCTCAAGTTGCTGACTTCTTTGCCTTTGGAACAAATGATCTGACCCAGACATGTTTTGGCTTTAGTCGTGATGATGCCGAAGGTAAGTTTCTACATGATTACTTGGAAAAGAAAATAATTAATGATAACCCCTTTGTGGTTTTGGATCGTGCCGGAGTTGGATGTTTGATGGAAATGGCAGTTACCAAAGGAAGAACCAGCAAAAAAGATCTGCCAATTGGTATATGCGGTGAACATGGAGGAGATCCTAGTTCTATAGAATACTGTCATCAGATTGGTTTGGACTTTGTTAGTTGTTCACCCTATAGGGTGCCGATAGCAAGACTGGCAGCAGCTCAGGCTAAGTTGAAATCATAAAGCGAAAGTCAGAGTTCGGATGTCCGAGGTTGGAAAATAGGAGAAGGAGTTGGCTTAGACCAACTCCTTCTATGTCGTTCTGGGCGTAGCAAGGAAACTTGTGCTGACTAGTGATTCCGTTTTGTGCTGACTAGTGATTCCGTTTGTACTGGATTATTTTAGAATTTTATTATATAATAATTTCTTAAGAGTAAACTGCAGGAGGGCAAGTTTATGTCAGAAACACCAATGTCCTTAATACAACACTTAGAAGAATTACGGAAAATCATTATTAGAATTATCATAGCTATAGTGATAGGCACGATAGTAAGCTTTGCTTTATTTGAACAAACCTTAATGGAAATAATCAACGCTCCTGTGTATAGAGAAGGTATTTACCTGCATCAGCTTGGTATGACCGAGGTTTTTATCACACAAATCAAGGTAAGTTTCTTGTCAGGGTTAGTTATAACTATTCCCTTTACTGCCTATCAGGTATGGAGTTTTATACTGCCTGCACTATATGCCCATGAAAGAAAATATGTTTATATGATAGTTCCTGCAACGATCTTATTATTTGCAGCAGGGGTTGTTTTTGGATATTACGTTGTATTGCCTATTGCAATAACTTTCCTTACTACCAGGCTCCCGGAAGTTGTTGAATTATTGTCTTTTGCACAATATGTGTCTTTTGTGGTGAGTCTTTTGATACCCTTTGGGTTTGTATTTCAATTGCCTCTGGCAATTGCATTTCTTGCTAGAATAGGTGTTGTAAACTATAAATTTTTCCAAGAGAAAAGAAAATATGCCATATTGATCATCTTTATAGTTTCTGCACTTCTGACTCCACCAGATCCTCTTTCTTTAATACTTATGGCAATTCCGGTAATGATTCTTTATGAATTTAGTATCTTAATTGCTTGGCTTATAGGAAAAAAAGTTAAAAAAGAGGAAGTAGATGAAGCAGAGGATTTTGAGGAAGTAACGGAAACAAAGGAAGAAGGTGAGGATAAGGATGACATCTCTTAGAGAAATCTTTGAAAAAAGAGAAGAAGACTGGCTCTCGCCTTATGCCACTAAATCAAAATCTACAAGGGGTAAAAAAATTCAAGAGAAATTATGTGATGTGCGTACGGTATTTCAGAGGGATAGGGATAGAATTATTCACTCAAAGGCGTTTAGGAGGCTTAAACACAAAACCCAGGTTTTTATATCACCTGAAGGAGACCACTTTCGTACAAGGTTGACCCATACCCTGGAAGTAAGTCAGATAGCAAGAACTGTAGCAAGGGCATTAAGGCTTAATGAAGATCTGACTGAAGCTATAGCCTTGGGACACGACTTGGGGCATACTCCTTTTGGTCATGCAGGAGAAACGGCTCTTGACAAAATACATCCCGGGGGATTTAGGCATAATCTCCAAAGCTTAAGGGTAGTTGATGAAATTGAGCTTGGGAGTGGCCTGAACTTAACTTGGGAAGTGAGAGATGGAATAGTAAATCATACCGGAGATGGAAATCCGGGTACATTAGAAGGGCAAATAGTTAGAATAGCTGACAGGATTGCCTATATTAATCACGATATTGATGATGCCATTAGAGGAAAAATAATTTCCCCTGAAAGCTTACCAAAAGAATGTCTTAAAGTTGTTGGCTTTAAGCATAGCGAAAGAATCAATGCTATGATCAGAGATATGATTGACACTAGCTGGGATCGGTCTTACATAACAATGAGCGAAGAAATGTCTGCAGCAATGGATGAATTGCGTTTATTTTTATTTAAAAATGTTTATATTGGGTCTTTGGCAAAAACTGAAGAAGACAAAGCCAAGAGGTTAGTGGGAGAGATTTACTGTTACTACAATAACAATCCTCAAGAAATACCTGGTGAAGACGGTAGAAATAATGATCATACATCAAAGAATGATAATTTGGTTGTTGATTATATAGCCGGAATGACAGATAGATATGCTATATCTATTTACCGAAAAATTTTCGTACCAACAGGTTTTTCCGGTATTTGACGAAAAGATATTTACTCCTTTTTTCTTAAATACAAAAAACTTTTGTCAACCATAATGTTGATAGAAGTTTTTTGTTATATAAAAGGAGAAATAATGCAGATATTATTTCCCAATAGGAGGAAAATAACTATATATATAGAATATGTATAAGCGTTATTCAGCAATTATATCTAAAATAACATTTGCTCATAGCAAAGATCCAGAGGGGTTTCTGAAATAGGAGGACTTAACGGTTTTATGACGAAATAATATATGATTAAATTAAAAACTAAGGATTTTAATTGCAAAGTTAGTATATAAACTCATTAATAGGTGATTTAAGGTGACAAATTTTATTCCTGAGGAAAAGGTTCAGGAAATTTTGGAAAGGGTCTCTATAGAGCAGATTGTATCACGTTATGTTTCATTAAAACAGCAAGGACAAAATTATATCGGTCTATGCCCCTTTCATAATGAAAAAACACCATCTTTTTCAGTTAACCCTTCTAAAGGTCTTTTTTATTGCTTTGGTTGTGGGGCAGGAGGTAACATTTTCACCTTTCTTATGAAAGCAGAAAATTATACTTTTGTTGAAGCTGTAGAATTTTTAGCGTCACAAGCAGGAATTTTGCTAACAGATAACAAATTAATCAATAAAGCAGATAAAAAAGTAGATAAAGGAAAAAAATTTTTAAAAGAAATAAATGCTTTGGCACAAAAGTATTATCATTATTTGCTTTTAGAAAACCCAAAAGGCAAAAAAGCTTTAGAATACCTAGAAAAACGAGGCATTTCATGTGATACCATTAGAGAATTTGGTATAGGATATTCATTAGAAGATTGGGATTCATTAATAAACTTTATGAAAAAAAGAAATGTACAACCATCTACCTTGGAAAAAGTGGGTTTGGCAAGTCTGAGGAGTGGAAGTGATTCATATTACGATCGCTTTAGACAAAGGATTATTTTTCCTATTTACGACTTACATGGACTGGTTGTAGGTTTTGGAGGTCGCATCATTGACGATACATTAAAAGCTCCAAAATATCTCAATAGTCCTGAAACAGAAATATTTCAAAAAAGTGAACTTCTTTATGGGATGAATATTGCAAGAGATGAAATAAGAAGAAAGGGTTTAGCTATCTTGGTGGAGGGATATATGGATGTAATTGTAGCCCACCAAAATGGCATAAAAAATACAGTAGCGTCATTAGGTACTGCATTTACAACAGGACATGCAGGAATATTAAAAAAAATACTCAAAGAGAACAATAGAAATGTAGTAATTGCCTATGATGCTGATGAAGCCGGCCAAGAGGCAGCTTTAAAGGGGTTAGCTTTACTTAATGAAAGCGGATGTAAGGTTAAAGTTCTTACTTTGCCTGAAAAAAGTGATCCGGATGATTATATAAGAGAGTATGGCCCTGAAAAATTTCTTCATAGTGTTCAGAAACAAGCAATTCCATTAATTGAATATAAATTAAAAGTTGCTATTCAAAATAATAATTTAGGTACAATAGAAGGCAAAAAGGAGATTCTTGACTTCATAATTGGGGATCTTAAAGAAATTAGCAGTTTAGTAGAAAAAGAATACTATATAAGATTAATTTCCAATAAGCTGGGCATTACTGAACAAGTAATAGTTGCTGAAATTAGAAAATATTCCAAAAAAACACAAAGCGTTGGTGCCGATAGGGATAAAAAGGCAACGCTAAGGAATAATAGCATAGAAAAGCATATCTCGGGAGAAAGCGTGCAATACAAGATGGAAAGGTTTCTTGTAAAATATATGCTGGAAAATCCTCAAAAAATAGATTGGTTTAAAGAAACTATAGGTTTGCATTTACTTCAAGTTTCAAAATTTAACTCTTTAATAAGAAGCTTGATGAAATATATTGAAGATAATGAGGTTAATGATAAATTTAGTTTTAAAGCTTTTATGCTTACGCTGCCTGAAGAATTTCAAAGTATATTACCCAAAATACTCAATACTAATGAAGACACATATTCATTAAATGATTGTGTTTATATAATAAAAAATAACTGGTATGAAACTCAGAAAAAAAACATTGAAAAAGAAATGCTAGCAGCAGAGGAATGTGGTCAAAAAGAAGTTGTAGATTCCTTGATGTTAGAATTAATTAAACTCAAAAAGTGGAAGAGTGAGCAAACATAATGACCCTAATGGAAGGGGGGACAATAGTGGACGAAGAGAACAAGAAATCAGAAGGTATAAAGCAGCTTATAGAATTAGGCAAAAAACGCGGAATATTAACTTATAAAGAAATAATGGATATTTTGCAAGGTATAGACTTGAACCCAGATCAAATAGATGAGATGTATGAGCACTTAGCCAGCATGGGAATTGAGGTTATTCCTGAAAGTGGTCAAATAGATATAGAAGATGACAAGGAAAACCTTGAGATAGATATAGATTTATCTATTCCGGAAGGAATAGGAATAGATGATCCTGTAAGAATGTACCTAAAAGAAATAGGAAGGGTACCTCTACTTTCAGCTGAAGAAGAGGTTAACCTTGCAAAAAAAATAGAAGAAGGAGATGTGGAAGCAAAACGCAAGTTAGCTGAAGCAAACCTTCGATTAGTTGTTAGCATAGCCAAACGTTATGTTGGAAGAGGTATGCTGTTCCTTGATTTAATTCAGGAAGGAAACCTGGGACTGATTAAAGCTGTCGAAAAGTTTGATTATCGTAAAGGTTATAAATTTAGTACTTATGCTACATGGTGGATACGCCAGGCAATAACCAGATCAATTGCTGACCAAGCCAGAACAATTAGAATTCCTGTGCATATGGTGGAAACTATTAATAAACTTATTAGAGTGTCCAGACAACTATTGCAAGAGTTAGGAAGAGAACCTACTCCTGAAGAGATAGCTGTAGAAATGGATGTTCCGGAGGAAAGGGTTAGGGAGATAATAAAAATTGCTCAAGAACCTGTTTCTTTGGAAACCCCCATTGGTGAAGAAGAAGATAGCCATTTAGGTGACTTTATTGAAGACCAGGATGCGTTAGCACCTGCAGAAGCGGCCTCTTTTATTTTACTTAGAGAACAATTGGAGGATGTATTAGATACACTGACATCCAGAGAAGAAAAAGTATTAAGACTTCGATTTGGTTTGGATGATGGCAGAACCAGAACCCTGGAAGAAGTAGGTCAAGAGTTTGGGGTTACCAGAGAAAGAATTAGACAAATAGAAGCTAAAGCATTACGAAAGTTGCGTCATCCCAGTAGGAGTAAAAAACTGAAAGATTTTTTGGAATAATCTGCCATGACAGGTAATAAAAAATACTATTGACAACATATCTAGAATGTTTTATACTAGATTTTGTTAGTGTTGAGGGTTGTTCCTCGGTAGCTCAATGGTAGAGCACTCGGCTGTTAACCGAGTGGTTGCTGGTTCGAGTCCAGCCCGGGGAGCCATTTTATTGGGCCCATAGCTCAGC
>JGI20163J26743_11538022_pt1 | contig 12424 bp, 10 predicted proteins | sample TergutCu122P1_FD_26743 | JGI IMG/M metagenome (IMG submission 26743) | reverse complement strand
GCTAATTGCTGAACTTTAACAATTTTTTCGGCATGAAATTCGCCAAGGGAACCTCCAAGTACCGTAAAATCCTGTGCAAAAGCATATATCGGTCTGCCATCTACTGTCCCATAACCTGTGACTACTCCATCACCGGGAGCTTTTGTTTTTGCCATATCAAAGTTGTTACACCTGTGCGAAACAAAAACATCCAGCTCAACAAAACTACCCTTGTCGAACAGGATCTCTAATCTCTCTCTGGCTGTTAATTTCCCGCTTGCGTGTTGTGCATCAATTTTTTTTTGACCTCCGCCCAACATGATTTCTTCTTTAATACGGCGAAGTTCTTCAAGTTTGCTCATATGTAAGCCCTCCTTCTAGAGTGTAAATAAATAATAAAAAATTCGGCGTTCGCATGGTGAATATGATACCATATATCCCGCCTATTTGCAAGGGTATTAGCCTGCTTTTGCAGTTGTATACATTATTATTTCGTTACTGTTCAAACCGTGGCTTAAATTGCTCTTGAAGCAAGCCTTTCGGAACAATCTGCCTAACTCTCCATTTTTCCGAGTCGGTTTAATGCCAGTGCGATGGTAAGACCCGGCAAAACTCTGTTGCCTGTTACTTCAACTCCAAGCATGTCGTTGATTCGTTTTAATCTGTATTGTACGGTGTTCGTATGAATTCCCATAAATTCGGAAGTTTTTGCGCTGCTCATACCTGCATCAAGCACAAAAGTTTCTAACGTTTCCAAAAGCTGTTTACCTTTATTTTCCCCGGCTTCTTTAAAAGGCTCCAAAAGTTCCATAAAGTTCTTTTTAACATGCCCATCCTGAATTTGAATATTAATGCAATTGCTTATAAGGGAAAGATCGTATTTCGCAAATGCGCGTTTATAGGGAAATACATTTTGCACAAAAGACCAGGTTTCGCTTATCAGTTTATATGCATCGGTTGCACCTTGAATTCCGTCAACTCCCGTAACATGAAAAATTCTTATTGTTTTATCTTCTTTAAGTTTGTTAAACAGGTTATTGCACTTAATGCGTTGCCCTGCGTCAATTTCTTCAACACCTTTTTTTTCGCTCAAAATCATCCCGTATGTATCGTCGCCTTCACTTATTTTTATAATGTTAAAGTTTTCTTCTTGTTCAAAATCTGCCATGTCTTTAAATGCAGTTTCGTTATCAAGACCTCGTGCGAAAAACACACTTATGATGTTTTCTCCCGCTATTTGAGCTTCGTCCCTTAGCTTGTACGCCAGGCTTTTATTGCCCCTCAGGAGTGCTTTAATGAACTCGGCCCTCGCGTCGCGCTCAGGGGAATATTTCCACATTCCCATTGAAAGTTCAATGATTTCGGCAAGTTTAGTTATTTCACTTTCGGAATATGCTTCATCGTTGTCAACTATAAACATGTAGTGCTTTTCACCGGCTATCGTAACCGCGCCCCAGTATGTGAGGACGCCGTTTACATCTATCATAGTATAAACCGGCGACTTCTCAACATTTCTTTGCTTTCCGAGCCTGATCGCCTCTGAAATTGTAGTTCTGTGCCTGGTTTCAATAGTAAGAATCGGATTAAAATCTTCACTTAAAATTATAATCTGGAAATCGTTGTTTATTGCGGCATCGAGCAATGCGTCTTGAAAGTTACTGTATTTTTCGAAGTTTAAAAGATAAAAGATTGTACGGTTAATAAGTTTGTTGCCAAAATTGTCGCCATACAAAACATGCTCCATTACGGAATTTAATACCTCCGAAAATGTTGCATTTTGATCGGCTGGCATAACAATAACCGGAAAATTTACCTTATCGGCAGCAATGATAAATTCTCTGTCGAGTTTTCCCGAATTAAACAAGATCAGTGCAGAGTTTTCGTTTTTTACAAGTTCCTCAACTATCCTGCACTGCCTTTGTACATCTTTTTGAATTGCCAAAAAAGACATCAGCACAAGCTCTTCGGCTTTTGTGACATGTTGAATTGTTTCCGGTGCATCGGAGCTTTCTAAAACTGTGATGGATTTGATTCGCCTCTGAAGACCGCCGGTTCCTGCAACCACTTTTGCATTTTTTATGGCGTCCAGCTTCAAACAGTCTTTGACCGTTGCGTTCATCTACTTTTCCTTCTCTTTCCTCTCGTCGGCATAATCTTCATCAATCCCACGCCTTTCATCATCTTCATCAACATACTCTTCGTCGTCATCAGCGTAATATTTTGCATCGTATTCCGCATCGTCAAAATCTTCTATTTCTGCTTTATCATCTTTTTCATCGTGATCTGCATTATCTTCTTCGGCATCGCGAACTTTGGCATTTTGGGCTGCCCGTTTTTTCCTTAATCGTTCTTTTTTGCGGATTTCTTCTGCTTCTGCCGCCTCTTTTTCGTTGGCTTCTTTAATCGCCTCTTCCTTTTGCTTCATTTCGCAAGAAACTTCTTCCACAGTCATTTCTCCCGAGTAAAGTTGCTCAAATTGCTCGCCGTCAAGAGTTTCAATTTCAAGTAACGCCATGGCAACAAGATGAAGTTTTTCTTCGTTTGCAATAAGAATTTTTTCTGCTTCTACAAACGCTTCTTCTATGATGCGTTTGATTTCTTCGTCAATTGCGGATGCCACCTCTTCTGAGTAGTTTTGTCTCGTAGAAAAATCTTTTCCCAAAAAAACTTCATCCGACGAACTATAACTTACAGGACCGAGTTTTTCACTAAATCCGTACTTTGTAACCATATCTTTTGCGATTTCTGTCGCTCGCATGATGTCGTTACTTGCTCCCGTACTTATGTCTTGCAACGTCAATTTTTCGGCAACTCTGCCCCCAAGCAAATGTATAATTTGCTCTTTCATCCTTGTTTTAGTGCTGTAGTATTTGTCCTCTTTTGGCAAAACCATAGTGAACCCACCGGCTCTGCCCCTTGGGATTATTGTTATCTGATGAACAGGGTCGGTGTTTGGCAGGCTTCTGGCAACAATCGCATGACCCGCTTCATGATATGCGGTAAGTTTGCGTTCTTCTTCGCTTATTACCCTGCTTCTCTTTTCGGTACCGGCAATGACTTTAGTTATTGCTTCTTCGATTTCGTTCATTCTGATTTTGATCCCGTTTCTTCTTGCAGTTAAAAGCGCAGCTTCATTAAGAAGATTTTCGATATCCGCAGGAGTAAAACCCGGCGTTCTTCGTGCCAAAACTTTTGGTTCAACAGATTCATCGAGAGGTTTATTTTTTGAGTGAACTCTAAATATGGCTTCTCTGCCTTTTATGTCAGGAATACCTATTAAAACTTGCCTGTCAAATCTGCCCGGTCTCAATAATGCAGGATCAAGTATATCCGGTCTGTTCGTTGCCGCAATTATAATAATTCCGCTATTTTCGGCAAAACCATCCATTTCAACTAAAAGCTGATTTAACGTCTGCTCTCTTTCATCATGGCCGCCGCCGAGTCCTGCGCCTCTTTTTCTTCCGACAGCGTCAATCTCGTCTATGAATATCAAGCACGGCGAACTTCTTTTTGCCTGCTCGAACAAATCTCTTACTCTCGACGCTCCCACGCCCACAAACATTTCAACGAAATCCGAACCGCTTATACTATAAAACGGCACTCCGGCCTCACCTGCCGCAGCTTTCGAAAGATACGTTTTGCCGGTGCCCGGAGGTCCCACAAGCAAAATGCCTTTTGGAATTCTCGCACCGAGGGATTTATATTTTTTGGGATATTTAAGAAAATCAACGATCTCGGCAAGTTCTTCTTTTTCTTCATCTAATCCTGCCAAGTCCGCAAAAGTCACCTTTTTTCCGCCATCGTTTTGGTTGTGCAGTTTTGCCCTGCTTTTTCCAAAGGCCATAATCTTTCCGCCACCTGCGCCTCCTTGGTTTATAATAAAGAACCAAAAAAACACCAGTGCCGCAACTAAAATAAAAGTAGGCAACAGCGAAATGTACCACGGGGTATGTACCGGTCTGTTACTGCTGTACCTTAACGCTCCCGCCTCCACTTGAGGCATAATAAATCTTTCACTTACCTGTGCAAAGTCCGCACCGGTCGGAATATATGAAATAATTCTGACATCTGAGTGAAGAGTTGCGATTAAAGTTCTGTCCGTTACGTTCAGCTCTCTGATTTCTTGTTGTTGAAGATGCCTCACAACTTGCGAAAACTCAACCACTCTAACTTCTTCTCTTGTGCCTATTTGATATATCCAAGCCAAAGCTAAAACTAGAACAAAAATAACAGTGACAACACCTATATTTTTGACAACTTTATTCAATACTTTATTCCCTTTATTCCCTTTCTTAGTAACTTGCACTTCGCCGGTGCTGAAGCATCGGCACAATGTCTTCTTGCGAATCGCCTTGTGATTCGAGAAGCACAATTAATGCAGTAAATAGTGTATCACAAATCTGATGATATTTCAAGCAAAAGCACTTTCTTCGTGCTGTTTGTTACCATATATTTTCCGCTAATTTCGTTGTGCCAGTGATGGATAGGATCAAACACCCATAAAACTTCTTTTCCAATGGCAACAAGTTTATAAAAATCACGGTTTTCCTTTGGAATTTTCCTATCAACAAAATAATCTTGGATTTTTTTTCTTCCCAAGGTCATGCCTTTTGGAACAAAGTAGTCTCCCTGTTGACGACTTCTGAGTACAATGTTTTGTTCTACATTTTCGGTCACTGACTCTAAAGCCTCATAGTCCAAAGCGACACTCAGGCGATACATTCTTTCTGTCTCGCAATGTTTTATAATACCGCAACTCTGTGGCACTTTGCGAAACTCCTGTTCATAGGTTTGCGCATACTCCCTCACTTTCATCACTTTTATGTCCAAATGGAGATTTTGAATGACTTCTTGTGTTTTTTTGAGCTGATCGTGAGTTTTTAAATATATAATCGCCTCATCATATGATACGGAAATTTCATAGTTGTTTGGCAAGTTTACTTTAGCTGATGCGCTTTTTGAAAGCAATATTTGATCAATCATGTTAAAGTGCGCCGCCAAAATATCTTGCGTCAAACCAATTTCAGCAAAGGCAAGCAAAATAATTCTGCGTCTTACCGCCAAATCCAACTGATTTAACCCAACTCTATCCATTACTATAAGTTTTTTGGCACCTACAAAGGTGCTTCGCCGGCTTTTGGGTTTTTTTAGTGCTAAATATTCGATTTTCGCTTGATTCCATATATACTCATTGTCCTCTTTTGCGTTTTGAGACAACCTCACAAGCGTATCCACTATATTTTCATTGAAGTTTTTTGCCATATATGGCAGAAGCTCCAGCCGAATTTTGTTTCGAGTGTAAATCCCTTGCTCGTTTGTGTGATCTTCCTTAGGATTTATATTTTTTTTGGCACAATACTTTTCGATGTCTGAACGGTCAACATCAAGAATCGGTCTGATAATTGACGTGCGGTGTTCCCCCGCTCTTTTATATTCGATTCCAGAAAGTCCGTTAACACCCGTTCCTCTCATAATTCTCATCAGCAACGTTTCAGCCTGATCATTTTTATTTTGTGCAACAGCTATTTTAATTTTCTCACCGGGTATCCCTTTATTAATTAATTCTTTTGCCATTTCATAAAATGCTTCATACCTGATATTTCTGCCCGCTTCTTCCTCTGTAAGCCCTTGCTCTTTTGCTATTTTAGTACAATCACGGGCAACAACTTTGCATGGTATGTTTTCTTTAGCACAAAATTTCTCTACATACTCCTGATCTTCATACGCAAAGGTCGGTCTAAGCATATGGTTAACATGAACTGCGCTTATACTTAGTTTAAATTCATCTTGCAGCTCCAATAAAACAGAAAAAAGGCACATCGAATCAGGACCACCTGAAAGCCCGATGATAACATAGTCGCCTTTTTCCAATAAGTTATTGTTTATTATAGTTTCTTTAACAAGCCTCTTAACCATATCCGTTCCTCGTCCTGGAGCAAAAAGAAAGCCCCATACATTATATTACTTCTTAATGTACAAGGCAACTTATTCGATTAAAATATTGAATTGGCTTTAGAATAATATCGCTTCAACCGCATTTGCAGCTTCCGCAGGTAAAACCACAGCAGGTGCATGTCCAAAGTTGAAAGAATCCATTGTAATTGTCATATTATCAATTTCAACACCCATTGGTCCCATCATTTCATTCATCATTTCGGTCATATCCATGATCATTCTCACTTGATAGAAAGTATTTTGAGCTACCCAAACGGTGAAATGCATATCTCCCATTGCCGCAAACATTGCCGGGTCGAACATTTCTGCCGTATCTCCCGGCATAGACGCCATAAATTCATGCATAGCATCTCCGCTCATTGTGACTTCGATTATCCAACTTCTGACGCCGTTTACTGTTTCTTCTCCTATGATTTCAGCACTTTTCATAAGTTCGTACATAGTCTGAGCCGACTGCGCTTGAGCAAGCTCATTCCACAATTCTTCGCTAAACGGCATCGTTTGCTTCATCCACTCACCCATCATATACATATACGTTATTAATTCGTCACCTTCATGAACTACATAAGTACCCACAGCAATTACTTCATCAACACCCGGAATCGTCATGATCATTTCCATGCTCATTTTCATCGGATCCATGTTGACCACCATATCTGCGACCATTGTCATGCTTATGGTTTCGCCAAGCATCGACATCGTAGTCTCTGATTCCATTGTCGATTCAAAATTGTCAACACCGTCCATAACTTCTGCCGATCTTGCCATAATTTCTATTGCAGACATGTCATTGCCGCCGGTTGCGTTATCGCATGCAGCAAACGATGCAGCTGTCATCAGGCAAATCAAAGCTATAATAAGTATTTTTTTTCTTCTCATGTTGTTTTCCCCACTTTCATATCTCATAAACTATTATACCAACCAGACACGTTTGCATAACTTAGTTGTTTTACTTCCTTATGCTTTACTATCTTAGTTTTCTGCTATGTTACTTTTTTCACATAGAAACCTTGTACACTATACCACTTTGCAAAACAAAAAGCAACTTTTCACAGCAATTATTCCACTTTTTGTAGAAATTAATCTACTTTTTGCAGAAATTAACCTGACAAATTTATTCACGTTCACTCAATACCATAAAATCTCTTTGCGTTTTCGCAAGTTATCTTTGCAACGTCTTCGTAACTCATATTTTTAATTTCTGCGATTTTTCTTGCAACGTATTCGACGTTTTCTGACTTGTTGCGTTGACCGCGCAAAGGCTCAGGCGTCAAGTACGGCGCATCAGTTTCTATCAGCAAATATTCTATTGGAATCGTTTCCACTACCTGAACGCTTTTTACCGCATTTTTATAAGTTATCGGTCCTGCGATTGAAATCATTGCGCCAAGCTTAACGTACTGCATTGCGATTTCCTTGCTCCCAGAAAAGCAGTGGAGTAAAACGCGAGAATCCGGGCTTACAGACGTCTTTGCAAACCAACTTCTGCGTTCCTCCGAAAAAGCCTGTTCTTCTCTCAATATATCAAGAACTTCCCCATCGGCGTCTCTCGAATGAACAACTATCGGCATTTTTAACTCATTTGCAAGGCGTATCTGCGCCCTGAAACATTCTCTTTGGACGTCTCTGGGTGAACGATCACGAAAAAAGTCCAACCCTGTTTCGCCGATAGCTTTCACTTTTGGTTTTTTTGCAAGTGCTTTTAACATCGGGATACTCATTTCATCCATATCTTTTGCGTTGTGCGGATGAATTCCGACAGTTGCGTAACACCATGAATATTTTTCGGCATGTTTTGCCGCTGCCGCAGAGCTTTCAACATCAAAACCTATATCGGTAACATAACTGACAGAAGACGCCTCGATCTCTTTTGCAATTCTTTCTCTTTGGCTACCTGTCAAACCATCATTGTTCATATGTGTATGTGAATCAAATAACATAAATTTCCTGCCTTTTTTATTTTTTGAACCGGCGGCTCAGTCCTCCGCTTCTGTAAGCGTGGGGGCTGATTGAATCGGCTCAACAATATCGCGTGTTCCCTGCGAGATTACAAATTTGCAAGCTCTTCAAGCTCTTTTTCCACATCGATTCTCGGGAAAATTGCATTGCCTTTTTTAACTTGCTCGCCGTTCATTTTTTCAAATACAAATGCGTCTTCCCACACAACTTCTGCATCGCCTATACCCAGTTGAGCTCGGATTTCCTTTGCAGTCGTATGCATAAACGGATATATCAAAACCGAAATAATTCTAAGGGACTCTGCAAGATTGTGCATTACTGTGTCAAGTCTATCTTTAGCCTCTGCATCCTTTGCCAAAACCCAAGGTGCCGTTTCGTCGATATATTTGTTAGTTCTTCGTACCAATACCCATATCTCTTCAAGTGCAAGTTGGAAAGCAAATTTATCCATGAAATTCTCAACTTTCGCAGCCGCGCCTGTTGCAATGGCTTTTAGTTCCTCATCGTGGTCGCCGGTTTTTTTGCTTGCAGGGACAACACTATCGCAATACTTTTCGATCATGGAAACCGTTCTTGACACCAGATTTCCAAGATCATTCGCAAGGTCAAAGTTCATCCTGTTTAACATAACTTCATTCGTAAAATTCCCGTCTTGCCCAAAAGTGTATTCTCTAAGCAAGAAATATTTTAACGCATCAATTCCGTATCTTTCTATCAGCTTCACAGGGTCAACAATGTTACCTTTTGATTTAGACATCTTGCCGCCCTCAAGCAGAAGCCATCCATGCCCGAGAACTTGTTTTGGAATAGGCTCGTCCATTGACATAAGCATTGCAGGCCATATTATGCTGTGAAATCTGACGATTTCTTTACCCACAAGATGCACATTGCAAGGCCAAAACTTGTTGTAAAGTTCGGGTTCGTCATCAAATCCCAATGCAGTAATATAATTCGAAAGTGCGTCAAGCCACACATATATTACATGTTTGTCATTTATAGGAACAGGTACACCCCAACTAAAGGACGACCTTGAAATACAAAGGTCTTCGAGCCCTTGGTTTACAAAAGCAAGCATCTCGTTTCGCCTGGAATCCGGCTGCAAAAATTGCGTCGTTTCAAACAGTTCGATAAGCCTGTCTGCATATTTTGAAAGCTTAAAGAAATACGCCTCTTCTTTTGCTTCTTGCACAGGTCTTGAACAATCCGGGCAGTTTCCGCCTGCAAGTTGGCTGTCAGCCCAAAATGATTCACATGGTGTGCAATAAAGCCCTACGTACTCGCCTTTGTAAATATCGCCTTTTTCATATATTTTCATAAAAATATTTTGAACCCTACGTTTGTGACGTTCTTCAGTCGTACGAATGAAGTCATCATAGGAAATTTCCATCGTACCCCATAAATCTATTATATCTTCAACCATCTTATCAAGATATTCTTTTGGCTGCTTTCCGGCTGCCTCTGCCGCCAGTTGAATTTTGTGCCCGTGTTCATCCGTACCCGTTAAAAACCACACGTCGTAGCCGCATAATCGTTTAAATCTTGCCATGGCATCCGCCATAACGGTGCAATATGTATGTCCGATATGCAAGTTGGAACTCGGATAATAAATAGGTGTGGTAATGTAATATGTGCCTTTTGAATTCGCCATTTTTACCTCCTTTGCTACTTTTGCGTAGCCATAAATTAAAACTATTCAAATTTGGTCTGTTAAATTTGAAACCGCAGGTTCGCAGCTCAAATTGTTGGATTTGCCTGTTAAAACAACAAAGCGGTACTCTTTTGTACCGCGTCTTTGATTTTCCTACTTCCGTGCAGAGTGGTTTTTCGTTACATTCGGCTGGAAAGCAAACAAGACGCGTCGGTTTTCATACCACGCATCATCATTGCCATGTTTGCAAGTTGTACTAATTGAATGTACTTGTAACTCATAACTTCTACCACCTTTAGGCAAGTATACCTCAATTATCTGACTTTTGTCAAATAATATTTTGCTTTTAATCGTCCTCATGTTCAGCCTCACCTGAGTTGATATTTTTTGTTTCGTGAAAAACTTTATTAAATACGATACCAAGCACCAGTGCCCACGCCAGGAAGAAAAACCAAAACATAAGTGCCACTGCAATAGCAAGCGAACCGTATATGATGTCAAAACTCGCGATATATGTCATATAAATTGAATACAAAAACGTTACAAGGAGCATTGCTGCCGAAGCAAAAATGCTGCCCGGCAAAATGTCTTTGAATTTCACCTTTTCATACGGCAATGCGTAATAATTGTAGCTCACCATAAAGAAATACAGAAGTAACGCAGCAGGCCATCTCATGGCATGCAATAATCTTCCCATTTCATATTCGATTTGTAGTGCACGGTTAATCGGATCGAAAAATATTCTAAGGAGCATCTCGCCATAAACTAAAATAATTAGTGCAAGTGTAATTGTGAATAATGTAAATAAGATGATTTTTAGTGCCTTAAACCTGTCCTTAAAAAAACCTCCACCTTTTACTTGCCCATCCGTCATAGTAAGGTTCATAATTCGAATCATCGAAAATTGAACCCGAGACGCCGACCACAGCGCAACCAGTAAAAAAAGTGCATTCATTGGCCCAGTCGGAGCTTGTCCTATGATGCCACGAAAAGTTTCAATTGCCTCGCCATAAACGTATTCGCTTACAATGTCTTCGATTATTTCAAGGGGAATTGCAAAAACCCCAAGAAGTTGTGAAAGCAAAATTATAGCCGGAACAACAGACAACAAAAAATAAAAAGCCAGCTGCGCAGCAAATCCTTGATAATACGGCAGTCTAATATTTTTTATTCCCAATAAGATCATTTGAAATATACGCTTTTTAATCGCTCTGCTCCTTTATTCTCAACCGCAATAACTGTAAGGCTTTAGCCCGATGGCTTATCTTGTTTTTTTCTTCTGCGGGAAGCTCCGCATATGTTTTGTTATATCCAAGGGGAACAAACAACGAGTCATACCCGAATCCGTTTGTTCCTCGTTCTTCAAAAATAATATGTCCTTCGCTTTCGCCTCTCACCACGATTTCTTTGCCTGATGGGTATACCATGCTGATTACAGAAACAAACCTTGCCGTGCGTTTTTCCAACGGAACACCTTCAAGCTCGCGGAGTAACTTGTCTCGATTTTTTTGATCGTCACACTCATCTCCGGCGTACATGGCAGAAATTACACCGGGCGCACCACCCAGCGCATCAACTTCTACTCCCGAATCATCTGCTATTGTTATTTCATTACAAAGGGACATTATCGCTTTTGCTTTTGTTAGTGAGTTTTTTTCATAGGTATCACCATCTTCTGCAACTTCAATATCGTCAATTCCGGCTTCATCTCTTGACATAACTTTCATGCCAAGCTCTCTTGTAATTGCTTCGATTTCTTTTACTTTATTTTTATTTTTCGTAGCTACTATTATTGTTTTCATAGGTGCTCCGTTCTGCTATTATTTTATTAAGTACGGCGTTGCAAAGCCATTTTCTCAGTCGGGTTATTATCATTCGCATAGGTATATAATTCCTAAACTCATCTCAAAATGCTACCATATGATTGTATCATTTTTGCAGAAAAGTGAAAAGGGTCAAAAAATCTGAGAAAAAATCCCCCTCTCTGATTGGCTTTGAACATGAAAAACTGCGCCAATATAAAAATACAGAAACTAAATTGAAGAAAATTGAACTAAATTCCACTTGCTAAAAAATTAGTTTGGAAAATTTTCAGTTGATTTTTCTTAAAATTTAATATATCTTTAAGTTGCTATTTTAGTGGATTCATCAGACCCCAATTAGAACAATGTGGACTTTCGGTGGCTTTTATGAAAAATAAAATTTCAACAATAATAATTGTTTTTTTACTAGCTTTTTCAATTACTGCATGTACAGAAGAATGCATGTCTGCGTATGTACCTGTTGCAGAATTTGACAGTGCTTTGCCCTTGCAAATTAACCCTGAATTATTAGGTTATGTATCTATGGACGCCAGACCACGCAGAGCCTCTGCAATCACAATTACTATTCATAATAACAGTAGTGTGTACCTTTTGACAAATTTGCTTTACGCATTGGAAGTATACGACAACGGTCAATGGCGAATAGTGCCAGAAAATGAATGCCGTATGCCGATAGCTCATTCACTTGTTACCGAGAGCATCGAACCACGTGACTCGTTTAGATTTGTGAAAAATTTATCATCATTTTCACTAAATCGAGCACATCTTTATAGAATACGCAAACATGTTGTTATCAATCCAATTCAGCTTTACGAGTGTATAGATGTTGAATTTCAGGAATCCTGCGCATATACAGTTCATGAAATAGTGGCAGAGTTCCGACCACGTTGATATCCGAAGTGGTTTTGCATGCCGTATCAATCAAAGGATTACTTGCTAAAATCTATAGTACAGCGTGAACTCCAATTGCGATTAGTATAATCCCGCCGACGATTTCTGCCTTGTTGCCAAGTATGTTCCCAAACTTTCTCCCAATTATAAGACCCAGTCCTGCCAAAAG
>JGI20163J26743_11538023_pt1 | contig 12442 bp, 7 predicted proteins | sample TergutCu122P1_FD_26743 | JGI IMG/M metagenome (IMG submission 26743) | reverse complement strand
CCTTGATTGCGCTGAAAAAACAGGCGCTCCGGCCGCCGCCATGGAACTCTCCGATGGTAGGATTTTCACCGGGAAAACTACCAAGCTGCTGGGCTCATCGGCTGCTCTTTTACTCAATGTTCTAAAAGATTTGGCCGGACTTGGCGAAGATTTACATATCATCTCACCGGAATCAATAGAACCAATTCAAAAGTTAAAAGTAAACTATCTAAAAAGCAAAAACCCTCGTCTACATACCGACGAAGTGCTTATTGCCCTATCGGCCAGCGCGGCTCATCGGGGAGACGCTTTAATGGCATTAGAGCAATTACCAAAGCTGGCCAATTGTCAAGCTCACACCTCGGTTATGCTCTCCGATGTGGATCTTAAGACCTTCATGAAACTGGGCGTACAACTAACCTGTGAAGCTACTTATGAGACAAATCAGATATATCATCGTTAACAGAATATGATGGGGAGATACATGAATGAGAACACGAATTAACAATGGGCGAATATTAAACCCGGCAACAAAGATGGATAAGAACGCTGATATTTTAATCGATGACAATCTCATCGTTGCCATATCTTCTCACTTAGAAGACATAACCGTTGATAAAGTAATTGATGCTACTAACTGCTACGTAATGCCCGGACTAATTGACTTACACGTACATTTGCGAGATCCCGGACTCACTTACAAGGAAACCCTTGAGACCGGGACCCAAGCCGCCGCCAAAGGGGGCTTCACCACCATTGTAGCGATGGCAAATACAAAGCCTATTATTGACACCGGAGAAAAGTTGAGAAGAGTTTTAGAATCTGCTAAAGCATCCTCTCCTATTCAAGTATTACAAGTGGGTTCGGTAACTAAAAATTTAGAAGGTAAAGTCTTAACCTTGGCGAAAGAACTAAAAGAAGCCGGTGCTATTGCTTTGAGTGAAGACGGAAAAACCGTTATGGATGCAGGACTTTTCCGTCACGCCTTGCAACAAGCCAAAGAGCAAAATTTAATTGTCCTTGCCCACTGTGAGGACGAGCAGATGAAGGGCTTAGGTGTGTTTCACGATGGCGAAACAGCCAAGAAACTCAATCTAAGAGGAATTTCTAACGCCGTGGAGGATGTGATAATCGCGCGCGACATCATTCTGGCCAAAGAAGTAGGAGCTAAATTACACATCTGTCACTGCACTACCGCAGATGGTGTAAAGATGATTGCTCTTGCCAAAAATAACAATATACCTATCACTGCCGAAGTATGTCCGCATCATTTCACCCTAACTGATGAAGACATCGTTCCTGGTGACTCTAACTATAAGATGGCCCCCCCTTTACGTTCCCGCGAGGATGTACAAGCAATGATTAAAGGTCTGCAAGAAGGAATCATCGACGTAATTGCATCCGACCACGCCCCTCACGCCGATCATGAAAAAACCGATGACGTAAGCAATGCCGCTTTCGGAATCGTTGGTTTAGAAACAGCAGTTTCCTTAGTAATTACAGAACTAGTGAAGCCGGGGTTCTTAACCCCCTTACAAATGGCCGAGAAAATGAGCTACAACCCGGCTCAAATCCTCGGACTCCCCAAAGGAGACTTGCAAGTTGGAAAAGAGGCCGACATCACTATAATCGACCCCCATACTGAATACACTATCAACAAAGAAACTTTCGTGAGTATGGGTAAAAATACCCCCTTCCACGGCCGCAAAGTATTTGGTCAAGTTAAAGTCACCATTTTTCAAGGTAAGGTCGTATATGAAATATAAATTACATCCTATGTTCAGGAGAGCACCTCTAAAAGCTTCGCTTTTCTCTCCTGAACGGTTTACAAACTATCCCCGAAATCTCTTCTGAAGGCTTTCGCCAGCTTATCCGGCCAGTCTCCCAACGGAGCTAAGCGACCAAAGAAGAAACGTAGTACACTTGGTTCTTCCACAAAGGTCAAACCACCAATGATTTCGCGATTTTTGTATAGCCATTCCAGACGATCGGCGGTATACTTCACATGAGATAAAGTAAACACTCGTTTAGGAAAAGCTAAGCGAACTAACTCCATAACCGCTAATTGATCATTTCCGTCCTTATCTCGATTCTCACTTAGAGTTCCTCTTTCCATGCCCCGAACCCCGCTGGCAATGAAAAGAGCAGACGCCAAAGCTCCGGCCGGATACTTTTCTTGGGGAATATGAGCACAAAACGCCTTCGCATCCACATGACATCCCAGTCCGCCGGGAGGGGTAACTACCGGCACTCCTCTTTCAATCAACTCATTACACATGGCTTCGACAAATATCGGTGTTTGGCTAATTACATCCAGATCCAAAGTTTCTTGCAGACCAACCGCCAAAGCTTCCATCTCTCGGACAGACATTCCACCGTATGTCAAGAATCCTTCATACAAAGGAACTAACTCACGCATTTTCATGAAGATCTTTTCATCTGATACGAGAATTCCACCTCCTCTGGCTGCTCCTAATTTCCGAGCCGAAAAGTAGCAAACATCCATCAAAGAAGCTATTTCTCTGGTGATTTCCTTTAAGTCAACATTGGCGAATTCCGGTTCTCTGGTTTTGATAAAGTAAAGATTGTCGGAAAGCAAACTGGCATCGTACACCAACGTAATCCCTTCGGCTCGGCAAAGTTTGGAAACCTCTCGCATATTCTTCATCGATACCGGTTGTCCACCAACTAGGTTAGTGCCTGCTTCAATTCGTACAAAACAAACATTTTCACGACCTAAGCGAGCAATCGCACTTTTTAACTTATCAATGTCTAAATCTCCTTTAAACAAAGCATCGCTTTGGATTTTGTACCCTTCATCACTAATGACTTCCTCAATCTCACCACCGCGCATTTTAATATGTGCCAAGGTGGTAGTGAAATGGTAATTCATCAAGGCTGTGGTTCCCGGTTTTACCAAGGTTTCGGCAATGATATTTTCACATGCTCGTCCTTGATGAGCTGGTAAAAATTGAATTTGTCCGAAAATATCTTGAATCACTTTTTCCAAACGATAAAAAGTTTCTGAACCGGCATAACTATCGTCTGCTTGCATCATTGCCGCATACTGATTCTCACTCATGGCATTGACGCCACTGTCTGTGAGCATATCCAAGAAAACATCTCGATTCTTAAGCAAAAACGTGTTGAATCCGGCCTCTTTCATTGCCTCCAAGCGCTCTTCCACAGGTAATAGATTCACTTTTTGAACCATCCGCACTTTGTGCATCTCTAATGGTATTTGTTCTCCTGATAACAGTTTCAAATTGTACATACTTTCTCTCCTTTTCTTTTGACGAATACACTTTCTCTATACTTTTGCAACCTTTGCTCAATAAGGTAAAAAAAGTCCCTGAGCAAGTAGGACTTGCTCAGGGACGAGATATTTCCCGCGGTACCACCCTGATTGCAACTTTTTACTTCAAGTTACCACTTATTACAGAGTCTATCAACTCCTGCCCTGATTACGGAAGGCACCCGAGTGTTCCTACTACATGTTCAAAACACCAGCTCCAGAGTGTATTTACATATCCTTTAGCATCTGCTCGCACCAACCGCAGACTCTCTGAGGACAATCATATCACCAAGACAGTTTACTGTCAAGATAACGAAATTATCTTTTCGCCAAGTGAAGATATCTTTCTCTCTTTCGTCGCTTTTTATTATTTAACTTATTGCACTATACCATATTTTTTTCAAGGCTGTCAAGACGTTTTTCTCTTTTTTACATCTTTTTACTCTTGATCTCAAGAATCAGTTCGCGTATCTAATTTCTTTTGAATACTAGTCAAAAATCCACATATCCAACGATTAATCGCCGGATTTATTGTGTTTTCATCCTCTTTTACAGCGAAATGTGTCTCTGTATCCGTCATATCATAAAAATACAGCACATCCATCAAACGCAATATGTCTAGTAAAAAACTGCTGAACATTACTTCTGAATTTACGTTCCCATCTAAGGTGATGATGTCAAATAGGTCTGGTCGGGTACGAATTTCTGCCATCACGAAGGGGTGTAATTGCATATGGTCGGTATGTCTTTTGTACACAATTGCCAAGCTATCATCCACTCGTTGTCTCGCTAACAAACGTTCAATGATTACCTCCACCCGGCAATGCAAATCTACGACCAATACACGCCAATCATTCTCTTTAATGAATTTTACCAGCTGGATTACCTGTTGCCGATTTCGCGGGAACCCATCTATTAAACCGGGCTGATGGGACAACGCGAATTCTTTGAAAATGTCAAATACTACGTCGTCTGCCACTAAAATACCTTGCTCTGTCAACTCCTTTATATGAGGATCGGTCTTTGCTCGGCTCCTGAAAATATCTCCCATACTGGCAGCATGAAGATCATGCAACCAATAGTTCTTGATGTTTTTGACTAAGGTTCCCTTCCCCCCGCCAGACTCACCAAGAATGATTATAAAATCCCATTTTTCCAACAATAGTTGTTTTCTGTTGTTACTCATTGTCCGTACCGTCCCTTTCTTTGAACTACTTCTATCTACCTTAAATCAATTGTACCCTACTTAATCGTCGCTTGATAGTGTGCAATTCCTATTAAACTTGTATATGTAAAAATTGTTTCATCTCTATCGATTCTTCAATTGAAAAAAAGCGAGGATATTTTCATCTAAGTTACAGCAACACCTGTTCATTTATCTTCAATACAAAACGTAATCCCAACATATCTGCCGCCTTGCGGCATAAGGACATGCGCTCTAAAAATATTTCGAAATAGTCCATTACCGCACATTGTTCTGTATCAATGCTTAAGTCTAAGACAATATTTTTTTTATCATCGGAGATGGTAAGAGATGAACGCTTTACAGCGTAATTTACCCGGTCATGAATATCAAACGTCGCCATATCGGTATTTCGTACTCGACTCATCCGTACATCACTTTTGTCTGCTAAAACCACTGCCGCGCAAGTGGGATTAACAAGAGCTGACGTTTTCTCGTCATGATTGCCGATGGCGGTGATGATGGTAGCAATATCTTCCGGGCAAGCTCCCATATCCTCTAAGATACGAAAGCTCAAAAGCGCTCCACTCTGGGCATGGTCAGCACGATTGATAACATTTCCAATATCGTGCAGAAATCCGGCAATTTTCGCAATTTCGGCCTCGCGCTTAGAAAAACCCATGGTTATCAGAATATCATACGCTTCCATAGCTACCTTAGTCACATGTCCTAATCCATGATCGGTAAATCCTAACGCCCCTAATGTCTCATCGGCTTTTCTAATATAAGTTTTAATCTTTTCACTGTCTTGAATATCATTAAAATGCAACATCTTTTCCTCCTCGTGTTTCCATAAGCCCATTCTATCACATATTACTTCTTAAGAGTACACATAAAAGGGTAAACTTCTACTTATTTTATTTAATGGCTGCTTTTCCCGCGGTGTAATCGGTAACTGTTAATCGGAACGCAGATATATTATGTGATGATATTACGTAAAATCCCGATTCCTTCAATCTCACACTCCACCACATCACCTCTTTTTAAAAACGTTGGCGGCATCATACCCATACCAACCCCGGATGGTGTTCCTGTTGCAATAATATCACCCGGCTCTAACGTCATGCCCTGAGATAATTCATGAATCAAGACGGAAATATCCGCCATCATCGCGTTGGTATTGGATTGTTGTCGTACTTCACCATTTACCCGGCAACTTAAGTCAATTGTCAGGGGATGAACAAACTCGTCCTTCGTCACAATCCAAGGACCCATAGCAGTATAATCATCTACACTTTTCCCTTTGAACCACTGGGTATGCTTCCGTTGCATGATTCGGGAAGAAAAATCATTAAGAATAGAATAACCAAAGATATACTCATCTACTTTATCCATAGGTATATCTCTACCTTCTTTGCCAATGATGACCGCCAACTCTACTTCATAATCTATATTTTCATCCAAATCAAAGCGTCCCAACAAAGGCTCGTCACTTCCTAGAATTCGCACTGCTCGTTTGGTAAAATATACCGACGCATCTCTTTGGGGCGGTTCTTCGCCCAAGTACCGGTGAACTTCTTCGATATGATCCCAATAGTTTTGTCCCACACACAACACGTCGTGAAGGGGACGACGAATAGGAACCACTAGGTTAATCTCTCTTAGAGATAAGGCGTAGGGATGTAATCTCACTTCACTTTTGGTCAACACCTTTTGAATCAGCTCCATGTCTGCCGACGTACTAGCCTGAATAAACTCGGTGAGAGATTTCCCATTAAACGCAGGACAAATCTTCTCTAAAGGAATCACATAATCGCTTTCTCTTTTAGTTACTCCGGTGTACTCCTTGCCTTCTTGTAAAAATCTTAAAAATATCATCTTTAATTCCTCGTACTTTCTTTTCTCTCTCTTTTGCTTTCTCTTTCTCTCTCTCTTTTGCTTTCTCTTTCTCTCTCTCTTTCGCTTCTCTCGTTTCTCCTTCTTAATCCCCTTCCATACCCTAATCGTATAGAGAGCTATTTGCTCTGCTCCGGACAGGCTTTATTGGCATACTCTTTGCCAAAAATGCACTGCAATTGTAAGAGTCATGCAAAAAAGCCTTTGCTTTATCTAAGAGGAGTGTCATGCTTCTCGCTCAATATGAGCAAACTCCTCTTCCACCTTTTCAAATACCTTCACCAAAGCCGGATCAAAGACCGTCCCGCTACCTTCCCGAATAATCTTAGCTGCTTCTTCCGGCGTAAAAGCCTTTTTGTAAGGACGCTCAGATACCAACGCATCATACATGTCGGCGATTGCCAGCAAACGACCTTCCAAGGGAATCTCCTCGGCTACTAACCCATATGGATAACCACTGCCGTCCCATTTCTCATGATGGGAACCGGCAAAACGTTTCGCATGAATTAGGAAGCTACTATCCTCGATATAACTTTCCATATGGGTGATGATGTCGATTCCACTTTGAGTATGGCTTTTCATAATCTCATACTCTTCATCACTTAGTTTACCGGGTTTATTTAAAATAGCATCGCTGACACTAATTTTTCCCACATCATGGAGTTTTGCTGATAATAATAACTCATCCATCCGCCATTTGTTAATTTCATTTTTATACAACCCTTCTCCCAAGCACTTGTCTATCAGGCACTTGAGATACTTCTGAGTATTGGTAATATGCTTTCCGGTGGTAATATCTCTACTTTCAATTAAATCGGCAATAATCGTAAGTTCGGCATTCTGAAAATGCCACAACTTTTTGTTTTCCCATTGTTTCCGTACAAGTAGAATAATTACCAGAGTCAACACAAAAATCATCAGGATCCCCACACCAATCATCCATGGCATTTGAGCCTCGGCGATTTTGATGCGATAGTCAAAGGTACGACTAAGCCACCGAGTGATGATTTCATTGGTTTCAATCACCTGTAAAGTGAGGTCGATAATTCCTCGTAGCATCTCTTCTTCCGGATGAAATCCGAAATAAGAAAGAATATAATAGTCAAACACCAGATTCGCTTTGTAATCAGGACTCTCTTCATAATGAGTCACGTGTAACAAAGCTGCGCCACTTGACATAATCGTCTCTACTTCGCCGGTTGCCAACCCATCAAATGCGGCCGCCATATTTGGATAGTAGATCACATTGCCGGCATAAGGAAACCAGCGAAAGAATAAGTCACTGTAGATACTTTCCTCCACCACACCAACTTTGATATATAAAACTTCATTGAATTCGATATAGGAGTGCGCTAATTCCGAAATCAACATTGGTTGATCCATCAGAATTGTTTGAGTTGAAAGCAAAAAGCTGTCCTCATTTTCTTCCTTCGTAAGTCCTGTGACCATTGCTGCCTCATGGGCCGCTAAGCGGGCCATGGTTTGGTCGTTAGTCATTTGATTATCATTTACAATTTCAAAAGTGACCCCTAATACGTTAGCAACTTCCTTTAAAATATCATGGGAAATGCCTTGCCACTCATTTTCGTAAACATTGAAAAAGCTTAACGGATAGTTAGAGCCGATTGCTGCTAAGGGAATCACCGGATGGCTGTTTATATATGCCAACTCATCATCGGAGAATCGGGAAAACAATTGATAGCGGGTGAAGGCTTGATCGCCTTGGTTGTATAGGTCTACAAGAAATTTCAACTGAGCTTCCGTCAAGGCTTTTTGGAGAACGGAAATAATCGGATAAAGTTCGTCTCTTTTTGCCGTAAAGGAAACTGGAATAAATGCCGGAGGCAGAAAATTTTCAGTAATAATTGAAGGTTCGTCCAGGAAAACAATCCGCGTGGTGTTCTGATGAATATAAGCATCGATTTCCTCACGTTTTAGTAATTCAATCGCTTCTTCATTGTAAGAAACAAAGATAGCCTCATACTCCTTATCATCTAGGAGAGAAATTGCCAAATCTGTGGTCGCACTACCTTCTAAAAATCCGAAACGTAATGGTCGCCAGGATTGTATTTCTTCGAAAGAACTACTTCCTGCCAATCTAAAGAATTTTAACGAACGTTCGATAATTGGATCGGTCATATGATAGATTTCTCGTCGCTCCTGAGTTGGCGCAAGTCCTCCGGCAAAATCAACTTTGCCGGTTTCTAAGGCTTTCAACAAATCGGCAAACTCAATCTGCTTAGGGCGAAACTCAATTTCAAAAAACTCCGACAGCCATTCGCATAGCAAGGCCGCAAATCCTTCCACTTTCCCGACTTCTGTCAAAAAAGCTTCCGTACTTAAAGGAACACCATAAAAAAAATAATCATAATGCTCTTGTAATGCACGAATGCTCTTAATTTCCTCCTCGGTAATCCCCGGCACCTCTAAAAAGGAGGAAAACACGACATCATTTGCAAGACCTATCTCATTTCCCGAAGGAATACACCCTCCCACACTGCCGATAAGGATGAATAACATTAGCATGCTAAGAATACATTTATTTTTTTTAATCTTTTTTATCTTCTTCACCCCCATTAATTCCATGTAAAACTAATACTTACCATCAGGTACTCTGTTTTTAGATTTTGTCAACAGTCAACAACTCGAAACTGAAGCGCCGATCATCTCTAAGCTTCTTGAGAAATTGCCGCAAATTCATCTTTTAACATCTTAAATACTTTAATTAATGCCGGATCAAAATCGGTTCCACTTTTTTCTAACACCATCGCGATAGCTTTCTCGGTCGAATAAGCTTCTTTGTATGGACGAACAGATACTAATGCATCATAAACATCCACGATAGCCAATAGTCTCCCCTCCAAAGGTATCTGCTCGCCCTTTAAGCCGCGTGGATAACCACTACCATCCCATTTTTCATGATGGGTCCCGGCAAACTTCTTAGCACTTTCTAAAAATGTGTGATTACCAATCAGTTGCTCCATTTGATCAATCATCTCTACGCCGGTTAAGGTATGCTTTTTAATCTCTTCATATTCCTCTTTTGTTAATGCCCCCGGTTTATTCAATATGGCATCACTAACGGTGATTTTGCCCACATCATGCATTCCCGCCGCCAGTAACAAATCATCGATATTCCATTTGGTTAATTCATTCTTGTAAACATCAGATTCTATACACTTTTGAATGAGGCACTGTAGATATTTTTGAATATTCAAAATATGTTTTCCGGTCGTGACGTCACGGCTCTCTATTAAGTCAGCGATGGTGCCGATTACGGCCCGTTGCACCTTCCATAAACGACGGTTTTCGGCATTTTTGCGATGAAGTAACACCATCAATAAAACCAGAACAAAGGCAAATAATACCGCCACACTGATAATCCATGGAAGCTGTACTTCCCAGATGAGAGTCCGATAATCAAAGGTTTTTCGCATCCAGCGGGTAATAATAACCTCTGTTTCGATTACCTCTAAGGATTTATCAATAATCGAGCGCAATAGTTCCTCGTCCAGGTGGAATCCAAATGCCGAATGTACATCATATTGAAAAGTAAAATTCGCCTTATACCCCGGAAATTCTCGATAATTTGTTAAATTCAACAGGCTTGCTTCACTAAGCATCAACATATCCACTTCGCGATTGATAAGTCCGGTAAATGCTGCTTCTTCGGTGGCATATTCGACGATATTACCGGCATAAGGAAACCAGTTTTGGAAAAGATTCCCATACACCGTATCCGGAACCAACCCTATATTCAAATACAAAATCTCATTTAACTGAATCGGATGGTGCCCTGCGTCGGAGATTAATACCGGTCGATTAGTCATAATCCGACCGTCCGTCCATAAGAAATCTTCTCTGACTCCTTCTTGGAGCGTTAACTCTGAGAGCATTCTGGCCTCGCCATGGCGCAACATCTCTAACAATTCAGCTCGTGAGGTATACACGTCATTCGCAATCTCAAATTCCAAATCCGTTAAAAGAGAAATTTCTTGTAGGATGTCAAAGGAAATACCTTGCCATTCTCCCTCGTGTTCATTGTAAAAACTAACCGGATAGTTGGAATATTTGGCTGCCAAAGTAATGATTTCCTGCTCTTGCAAAAACCGCTTCTCTTCGTCGGTAAATCTAGACCACAAAGTATGGCGAATATACTCTCTTTCGCCTCGACTATGGAGTTCCGTTAAGTAACGTAACTGTTCTTGGGTCAAGGATTTTTGTAGCACGGAAATTAGTGGTGCCAATTCACTATCTTTGGTTAAAACGGCAACCGAAGCAAACAACGGTGGATGAAAAAGGTCCATGACAATATCATCCGTCTGCTCAAAGTATACGCGGGCGGTAGATAAATGGATGAATCCATCCATTTCTTCATTTATTAACAATTGATATACGTCGGCAATATAGGGGATATATTGCACTGTAAGATAATCCAAAGGCAATGTTGGCAACACCATGGGGATTGTTTCACTATCTCGCAGCAAAGCAACGGAAGAAATCTCGCCCGTCCCGATGTTAGAAAATGGTGGCGAGTCCGCCAACCTAAAATAAGCAAATGAGCGCTCCACCACCGGTCCGGCCAAATAATAATTCGCCCTTCGCTCCTCTGATATTAGTAAGCCACCTCCTAAATCCACCGCTCCCTCATCCAAGGCTTGGATGAGATGGGCAAACTCATAGTGCTTCATCCGAATTTCGATCTCAAAAAAGCCGGATAACCATTCGACAAATAAACGAGCGAAACCACCAATCTCACCATCCTCTGTCTGAAAAGCTTCGGTACTATATGAAACCCCATAGACTAAATATTCTCGCGTTTCTTGCAAAGTGAGAATGGCGGCAATTTCCTCTTCTGTAATCCCCGGAACATCGCGAAAATCAGCAAAACTCAAACTACTGCCATCCCGGTTTTCATGTTCCCGCCTAGTGGTACATCCAACCGTAAAGAGCAGTACGAGAAGGAGAGAGACGATTATAATTGAGTCGGCCATAAAGTGTGCCCATGCCGAGCACACTGCGATGCTCCTTTTTCCTATCTTCATCTGTAAATCTCCATGAGTTTTGATATATAACGTGGTTCCTTCATTAAGCAATCGTTAAATAGAAAAACTAACTTCCTTTCCATCACAAATAGCTACATATTCACCTTTTGTACCGGTCACTTCAATATCTCCGTTGAGATCACTTCGCAGTTGCTTTTCTGCCGTCCACCAATCGCCTTTGATGCGCTTATGTAATTCGTGATATACCGGTTTGGGGTCGCTGTTGTTGTCTAAGAGACCGCCCGGTGCTCCAAGCCACAACCCATCATTGAAGCTCCACCAAGTAATCGCCTCCACCCAAGGATTAGCATACAAGGCCTCATAAAAGTTTATCGTTTCTCTAACTTGTCGTTCTTCTCCCTCAGGTGTGGAAGGCCAAGAGTCCAGTTGATAATCATTCAAATCCTCTATTTCCTTAGGCATAATATGACCCGATACAATGGTTACCTCGGTAAAGTGTAAAGGTAACTTGAAGCGAGAAAAGCGCTCTAAGACTTCCTCTGTCTTTTCCTTGCTCCAAACCCCTTGATGCATATGCGATTGGAGTCCAATGGTATCTATTTTGATGCCTGATTCCAACACCCCTTCAATAAGAATATCATAGGATTCAGACATATCAAAATCATTAATAAGTAGTGTTGCTTTGGGATTTGTCGCTCGCGCTTTAGCAAATAAATCACGAATCAACGGAATTCGTCCTCGTTCCTTACAAATCCGTGTGATGCCGTTATCGTACTTATCAAATATCGGCATAATCACCGCTTCATTGATTACATCCCACATATCAATCAAACCGGCAAACTCGGCAACGTCTCTCGCTACGCGCTCCATCTGTATTTGGTAAATTTCTTCATTTGATTTGTCCAGCAACCACGGGGCACATACAGTGTGCCAACACAAAGGGTGCCCTTTCAAGGTCATGCCCCCTTCTTTTAACCACTTGGCGGCATCTTTCATTCGCTTGATATCAGGGTTTCCTTCTTCCGGTTCAAAACGTCCCCAATAAAATGGCAAGGTAACACTATTCATCAATTCGTCCATATA
>JGI20163J26743_11538026_pt1 | contig 12479 bp, 9 predicted proteins | sample TergutCu122P1_FD_26743 | JGI IMG/M metagenome (IMG submission 26743) | reverse complement strand
CTCTGTACGTTTAATAATATCATATACTGCCTGTCTACTAATATTAAGTTCTTGTGCTATTTCTCCTAAAGATAAATCATCATAATAGTACAATTTAAAAATCAGCTGTTGCTTCTCTGTAAGTAAGGGTCCATAAAAATCAAATAACCTAGCTGACTTATTTATTTTGAGTATATTCACAAACAGTCACATCCATTGCTGTAAAGTATTTTTACTTCACAGAAGAATGTTAATATAATTGATGTCTTTTGTCAAGTACATTAAGGTAGATTTTACTCCATCAATATGATATAATTTTCTGAAATGTTTGTTTTATGCATCGCTCGCCTCTAAAATTTCAAAATATTTCGCTTTATTATTCTTACGCAATCAAACAAGGCTACCAAAAAGCTAATACTTACATTCCAAATTGTGAAGCCAGCAATAATTAATAAAGATATCACCAAAGGGGTTTAAAAAATGGAAAACCACAAGAGAGCCAACATTGTACTGCTAGCCTGTATCCTGTTTAACCTATCCATCGGCGTCCTATACGCCTGGAGCGTTATCGCCACCCGCCTGACCGCACCTATAGCCGATGGCGGCTTCGGTTGGACCGCAAGTCAGGCAGGCATGCCCTATTCAGTAGCCATTATCGTCTTTGCCACTGCTATGCTCTTCAGTGGCCGTATTCAAGATAAGATTGGCCCTCGCTGGGTCGTAACCGCAGGGGGCCTGCTTGTAGGTCTAGGCAATATTCTGGCCGGACTCCTAGGCAATAGCGTGATCGGCGTCACATTGGGCTTCGGAGTCCTTACTGCCATCGGCATGGGCTTTGGCTACGGCTGTGTCACTGCCCCGGCCCTTAAATGGTTTCATCCAACGAAAAAGGGCCTGGTCAGCGGATTGATCGTAGGCGGCTTTGGCCTCTCTGCCGTAGGTTTCGCTCCCCTTGCAACCATACTCCTGGTAAACGTGGGAATCGAGCAGACCTTTTTGTTACTCGGCATAGGTAATCTGGTCATTAGCACCACCCTCGCCCAGTTTATTTCAAATCCACCAAAAGATCACGTCCCCACTGAATCGGCAAAAGTAAAACAAAGTTCCACAAAAACCGCTCCGACTATCAATTTCGCCTGGAACGAGATGCTCAAAACCAAGCGCTTCTTCCTGATGTTCACCGTGTTTCTGTTCACCTCCTCGGTCGGGGTCATGATCATCGGCAGTATGACAAGAATCGCCCAGACTCAAGCTGACATCACCGATGCAGGCACCCTTGCAGGGCTGGTCGCTTTCCTGGCCTTTATGAACGCCGTGGGCCGAGTGGTCGGGGGCATCATATCCGATAAAATCGGTCGGATCAACACACTGTTTGTAATCTTAGTGCTACAACTAGCAAACATGGCCGCCTTTGCCTTTTATCAGAGCCTACCCACCTTGATTTTAGGCATCGTTGTTGTGGGCTTCTGCTTTGGCACATTACTCTCCGTCATGCCTGCACTCTGTGCCGACCAATATGGATTAAAGAATTTTGGCTTCAACTATGCTATCTTATTCCTCGCCTGGGGCTTCTCTGGCACCATCGCACCGGTCTTTGCCGGATTCCTCTACGATGCCACCGGCAGCTTCAACACTGCCTACACCATCTGTGCAGTCATGATGGTTGGTGTAATTATGGTAAACTACCTATTGAAAAAGGACATAGCAAAAACAGCATAGGAAATGAAAAAATATGGCAGTGCGGGCAATAATTTACTAATCGCTCGCGCTGCCATTTTTATTTCGTTTGGAAAATTTTATATGTCAATAATGGATACGATTTTTGTTTGAGAGTAATATTATACAAGTTTTTTAACAATATCCCGTACTACAAACATTACTCTTTCCTCATCCATTGTTGTTAGCTCTTTATTTCTCATAATAATCTCACCATTTATTATAACTGTGTCTACATCAGCTGCACCAGCAGAGTATACCAGATGGGCATTTACATCGTGTAAAGGTTGAAGATGAGGGCTATTTAAATCAACTAAAATAATATCTGCTTGCAATCCAGCTTCTATTTTCCCAACCATATTATCTATTCCAAGGGCTTTGGCTCCACAGCTTGTAGCCATGGCAAGGGCCTGATAGGAAGGGATAACGGTAGAATCATAGGTATGTACCTTTTGCAATAAAGCTGCACTTTTCATTTCCTGGAACATATCCAAATTATTATTACTGGCAGCACTATCTGTTCCCAATCCAACATTAATACCCATTTCAATCATCTTGGTTATTGGGGCAATACCACTGGCAAGTTTCATATTACTTTCAGGATTATGGGCTACATTAACACCTTCCTGAGCTAATATTTTCAAATCACTATCTGATACATGTACACAATGAGCAGCCAAAACAGGATTTGCAGTAAATATTCCTGCATCATGGACCACTTCAACGGGGGATTTACCATGTTTTTCTTTTATTTGATTAACTTCAGACAAAGTTTCTGCTATATGAATGTGTACTCCTATTTCCAATTTTTTTGCCTCATTAGAAACATCTTGCAAAAGTTCAGGAACACAAGTATAAGGTGCATGAGGTCCTAACATAGTAGTTATTCTACCTTCAGCTGTTCCATGATATTTTTTTACAAACTCAATACTTTCTTCTAAAGCCTTTTGTCCATTATTAAAAGATGTTAAACCCCTACTTAACGAAGCCCTAATACCTGTCTCTTTAACAACCTCTGCAGTCTGATCCATCATAAAATACATGTCAGTAAAACAGGTTGTTCCTCCTTTAATCATCTCCAATACTGCTAACTTTGTTCCCCAGTAAACATACTCCGGCTGCAATTTTTCTTCAAGAGGCCATATCTTTTTTTCCAACCATTCCATCAAAGGTAAGTCATCAGCATAACCCCTAAAAAGTGTCATAGCAGCATGGGTATGGCAATTAATTAACCCGGGCATTATTGCCATGTGGGTAGCATCAATAATATTAAAATCTTCTGCACTATACTCCCGACTACCAATATGTATCGCTTCAATTTTATCTCCATTTAAGATTACATCACCTTGAAAATAGTTATCTTCGGGATTTTTAATGTCTTTTTCCATAGTTAAGATGTATCCGTTTTTGATTACTGTTTTTTTCATTTCTCTCACCTCTATTTCATCTCATTTTTAACTAAACAGTTTCTCAATTTCTATTTCATAGGGTGCAGTTAATAAGCCTTTATCGGTTATAATACCTGTTATAAGTTCGCTGGGAGTCACGTCAAAAGCCGGATTGTAAACCTGAATATCTTCAGGAACAACCTTAACTCCATGTATATGTCTGATTTCGTTGCAATGCCTCTCTTCTACAGTTATTTCTTTTCCTGTTGCCATATTCACATCTATTGTGGAGTAGGGTGCTGCAACAAAAAAGGGAATGTTATGATATTTGGCAAGTATAGCTAATGAGTATGTGCCTATTTTATTGGCAACATCTCCATTCCTTGCTATTCTGTCTGCACCAACAATGACCATATCAATTTGTCCCTGAAGCATCAAATAACCTGCCATACTATCTGTAACAAGAGTTACAGGAATTTTATCCTGATGAAGCTCCCAGGCTGTTAGTCTGGCACCTTGAAGCAAAGGACGTGTTTCACAGGCAAATACCTTTTTAAGCATTCCTTTCTCAAAGGCAGCTCTTATCACCCCCAAAGCAGTACCATAACCTGCTGTAGCAAGAGCCCCTGCATTACAGTGGGTCATAATAACAGCTCCCTTTGGAACTACTGTTACTCCATATGCCCCAATACTCTTGTTTAGTATTATATCCTCTTCATGAATATCTGTAGCAGTTTTTTCTAAAATTAAAACTATCTCCTTATTAGGAATAGTTTCATTATCCTTTGCTATCCTATACATCTTATCTACAGCCCAAAATAAATTTACTGCAGTAGGTCTTGTTGATTTGAGAAGTTCACCGGCATTATAAAGATTATCCATAAAGTCATTTTTGGATTCCTCCAAAAATGACTTTGCCGCCAAAACCATTCCGTAGGCGGCTGCCACTCCAATAGCAGGGGCTCCTCTTACAACCATATTTTTTATACAGCAGGCAACTTCTTCGTGGGTTTTACAATCCACATGTTCAATACTTAATGGTAACTTTGTTTGATCCAAAAGTTTAAGTATTGAATTTTCCCAGATTATACTCTTCATGAGTTTTATCCTCCCAAACTTTCCTGTCTCGAAACAGCTGTTTGACAATAACAGTGTTGATCATTATCTATAATCCCTATTGTTTTAGTTAGCAAAGTATAAACCTTTTCTGAAGCCTTAGCCATTTCCTCCAAAACTTCTTGATGAGTTAATGGATTATCAGATATTCCTGCAGCATAGTTTGTCACAATTGCTATAGTCGCATAACATATTTCTACCTCTCTCGCCAAAGCAACCTCAGGAACAGAGGTCATTCCTACCAAATCCGCACCTAAATGCTTATACATCAATATCTCTGCCGGAGTTTCAAAGCGCGGTCCTTGTGTACATACATACGTAGCACCTTCAGATACCAAATGTATACCAGTTTCTCGAGCAGCCTCAATTAGCTTCTTACCTAAGGAAAGACAGTAAGGATTTGTCATATCCACATGAACAACGCCTTTACCTTCCTCATCAAAAAAAGTTGCATCTCGCCCCCATGTGAAATCTATAAAGTCACTTACAAGCACCAGTTCACCAGGTTTAAACTCACGATTAAGCAAACCAACTGCAGCTGTAGTCAAAATTCTTTTAACTCCTAAGATTTTCAAGGCCATGATATTTGCCCGATAGTTAATTTTATGTGGAGGTATTGAGTGCTTCAAACCGTGTCTTTTTAACAACGCTACCTTGGTTCCTCCAATTTCAACAATATCTACATCTACCTTTCCATATTCAGTAGAAATTTCTACACTCTCTTTGTTATTTAGTTTTTCGTCTTCAGTAAACACTCCTGTACCACCTATAATAGCAAAATCCACTTTATTCACACTAACACTCCTCTCTAAATTACCAATTATATAGTCTCCTATTGCTTATTGCTCATTATGAAACAATGCTTTTACGAATTCAGTTGGCTCAAACGGCTTTAAATCTTCAGCTTTTTCTCCAACACCAATATATTTAACCGGCAGATCCAATTCTTCTTTAATACTAAAAATAACTCCACCTTTGGCAGTACCATCTAATTTAGTTAAAACAATACCTGTTACATCTACAACTTCTTTGAATGTCTTTGCTTGAGAAATGGCATTCTGACCGGTTGTTGCATCAAGAACAAGAAGTACTTCATTAGGAGCATCTTCTTTACTGCGACCTATCACTTTTTTCACTTTGCCAATCTCATTCATCAAATTCACCTTATTATGCAATCTTCCGGCAGTGTCAATTAAGACTATGTCTGCTTTTCTTGATATAGCTGCTTGCACAGCATCAAAGGCTACTGCCGCAGCATCAGAACCTTCTTGGTGTTTTATAAGGTCAGCATTTGCCCTGTCTGCCCATATCCCAAGCTGCTCAATAGCAGCTGCCCTGAAAGTATCTCCTGCCGCAAGAACTACTTTTTTTCCTTGTTCTTTAAAATTGTATGCTAATTTACCTATAGTAGTTGTTTTGCCTACACCGTTTACTCCAACTACCATTATTACCGTTGGTTTGTCTTCCGACATATTTATTGCGTTGCCTTCATATTCTAACAACTTTGCTAACTCTTCTTGTATTACTTCGTGAACTTTATCCATTTCGGATATTTTTTCTGAATAAATTCTTTTTCTAAGCCTCTCTGTCAGATCCATTGCTGTGTTAACTCCCACATCAGCTTCTATTAAAATCTCCTCAAGACTTTCAAAAAATTCGTCATCAACTCTTTTGTACCCTATAACTAATTCATTAACTTTATCTACAAACCCTTGTTTCGTTTTTTGCAGTGTATTTTTAAGCTTATCAAATAACCCCATTGTTATCATTCCTTTTCTATTCATCAATAATCAAATTATTTTCCCTAGCCCGTGCTTCATTTAATGCCAAAACACTAAAATTCCAAATTCTTTGTTCTTTTAATAATTCTTCTTTTATTGCATCAGCAATATACAATAAGTCTAAATCATATTTATGTTTTTTAATAACTAAAATGAATACAATTTTTATTCCTCTCCCAAAAAAATTTGCATAATTATCCGGTAATTTGGCTTTATCATTATGCCCCCCAAGCCACATACTACAAGCCATTTGAAGGCTATCCATGAATTTTTGTGAGATGCGGGTTATTTCTCCACTAAACCAACCCTTTTTTTCTCTGATTGGAAGAGAGCTTTTTGCTTCAACAAATAAAAGCTTTCTTTTTTCCGGACGATACAGTATAAATTCAACCGACTTAACCCCATGATGTGATAACTCTCTATTATATACATCTAACTTTTCAATATGAAAACAATTGGCTTCATCAAAGTCCCCAAATATCATACCACTCTCTTGTATCCTCATCTTATAACGTTCCTTCTATTTCATCTTCCAGTAACTTGGTATTAGCATCTATAATCGAATTATGCTTTAATAAGCCATAATCTTCTGCTCGCTCACAAGCCACTCCGTTTTCTGTTTTATAAAGACTAAAGAAAGCCAATTCATCATTATTCTTTTTTTTCATGCTAAAATATCTCATTAAATTATAGTCATGGGTTGCCACAAAAATTTGCACCCCATACCTTGAAAGATCCAAAAGAATTTCAGCTATTGCAGATAACAGCTTTGGGTTTAAATTAGACTCCGGTTCATCCCAAATCAATACGCTACCTTTTTTTACATGACCGGTTTCAATTAATCGATAGATTAAACCAAGTTTTTTAAACCCCTCTGCCTCAACAGCAAATTCGATAAAAACACCGTTTCCTTTATCAATATAATACCTATCATTACTGTAAACAACTTTACCCCCAATAACTTGAGCAATCCTATCTAATATATCTTGCATTTCCTTTGGCAGGGTTTTTATAGTTGAGACTCCAGCCTTATCTAGTATGTCAATTAAGGTTATATCAAAAGGCAAATTTCGATCTCTAAAATCCTTCTCCAATCTGGAATGAGTAAGCATTTCCTTTGCCGGAATGTAAACAGCCGGTACTGCTTCCTTTTTGGTTATAACTTTATAAGAGCGATGAATTCTATTACCAGGACATTTATCTAATAAGATACCATATACAAATTTTACCCCACCCATTCCAACAATACTAACTTTTGTTATATTATCAATTGGAATACTGCGATTACGACGCATTAAGGTATCACGGGTTATGTTTTGAAAACATCCCTCTATTTCTTGATCAAATGTAGTATGAAATATAGGCTCTCCATCAGACTCATTTGCAAGTTCATGCTCACATTTACAAAAAGCATAAAGAAGCTTCAATAAGTGGGTCTTACCTGTACCATTTTCTCCAATAAACACATTTACCCCATTACAAAAATCAATTTCTACTTTTTCAAAAACAGTAAAGTTTTCCACTATTATTTTTTCTATTGCCATGTTACCCGCTCCTTTCACTATATTTTCCCTATCAAGCCCATATATCTAGTCTTGTTATCATCTAGTACTACTCTTAACTAATCGTATCCATCTTGCGACCTTTTGCCCCAAGTCTACGTCAGTTCCTCCTAGCTTACCTCAAGGCAAGCATATCATGTAAGTCTCTAACACTTTCCACAATAACAGATGCTCTAGCATTCCTTAACTCTTGCAAACCCCCATAACCATATAAAACACCAATATTGTCCATTCCTATTTCTTTTGCACCAATAATATCATATTTTCTATCACCAATCATAATAGCATTTTTAATATCTGTTATATCCAGGTTATCAAGTGCATATCTAATTATCTCGCTCTTTTTTGAACGCCGACCATCCAATTCACTGCCGGAAACAAAAGTAAAGTATTGAGCAATCTTAAAATATTCCAATATCTTTTCAGCATAAACAGTAGGTTTTGAAGTAGCAATAATCAATGTTTTATCTGCACCTTGTAAGGTTTTTAATAATATGTCCATGCCTTCATAAATAGTATTTTCAAATATACCTATCTCGGAAAAATACTCCCTGTATTTTTCAACAGCTTTCTCTGCTTCTTCATCAGTGAAACCATAATATTTTTTATATGAGTCTCGCAAGGGAGGTCCGATAAATGGTGTTAAAGCATCAGTATCTGTTACATTTATATCAAAAGCCTTTAATGAATATTGGATCGACTTTGTAATGCCTTCTTTGGGATCACTAATAGTACCATCCAAATCAAATAATATGTATTTTTTATTAATCGTTAACTCCTCCTCAAACTTGATTTGGTTTATCTTATATTTTTATAAACAACCCTGCAATGCAAGTGCAGGGTTGTTTGTTTATCCTGTCATATTAGCATCATTTAATTTCACAGAAACCACCTTTGAAACACCTGGTTCTTCAGTAGTTATTCCGTATAAATTATCCGCTGCCAACATTGTATTTTGCCTATGGGACACTATCAAAAATTGAGTACTATTTGATAGTTCACGTAAAAATTGTGAAAACCTCTGTTCATTTGCCTCATCCAAAGAACTTTCAATTTCATCCAACACACAGAAAGGACTTGGCCTTACTTTCAAAAAGGCAAAAAGTAACGAAATTGCTGTTAAGGCCTTCTCTCCTCCGGATAATAAAGTTATGTTTTGCAGTTTTTTCCCCGGTGGTTGAGCTTCGATATCTACACCGGTATTTAGTAAATCTTCTTCGTTAGTAACATAGATACTGGCAGATCCTCCACCAAAAAGGTATTTAAAGGTAGAGGAAAATTCCTGGCTAACCTTAGCAAAGGTTTGGCTGAACTTCTCTTCTATTATGTTATTAATTTCCTTAATAACTTTTTCCAAAGTTTCCTTACCTTTAAGCAAATCTTCTTTTTGATTCTGAAGGAACTGGATTCTTTCAGTTAGTTTTTGATAATGTTCAATGGCTCCAACATTTACTTGCCCCAAATCAGCGATTTCTCTTTTGAGACTTTCTACTTCTAGTTTATAGTTTTTTATTTCAATTTCCATTGGTACAAAATCTCCGGAAAATTTTTCTTCAAGAGTAGATGCTATAACCTCCAGATTGGTTTCAATCCTAGTCTTTTCCAGCTCAAATTGATGCTGTCTTCTGGAAACTTCCTGATATAAACCATTTATCTTTGCTTGGGCTTTTTCATGCAACATTAGCCTGCCTGCAAGAAAATCTTTACTTTCGACCAGTTGCTGCCTTATACTTACCATGATTTCTTTTTCTTTAAGAAGACTCACGATTTTTACACCAAGATGTTCAATGGTATTTTCAATCTCTACTATCTCAGCTTTATTATCATAAAGCCTTTTGGCACTAATTTCCACCTTGGCTTTATAATCAGAGATTCTTGACAAATAATCCTTTATTTTTTCATCTAATTGCTTAAGTTTTTGATCCCATACACTTTTTTCTATTTGTACTTGATGCTGAATATCTACCAAGTCATTAACCTGTTCAGTAATCTCTTTACTTTGACCTTTTAACATTTCCATCTCTGAGTTTACATCATTTATCTGGCCTTCCAACTCCAGTATTTTTTTCTCTGTATCGTTTACTAATGCTTCATTTTCCAATTCACTATTATTAACTACTTCCAGCTCATTCTTATAAACAAAAATTTCATCCTCAGCCGTAGTGATTTTTTCTTTAACTATATGAAGCATATTACTTTTTTGCTGCATTTCACCCTTTAAATCTTCAGCCTTTTGAAGCAACTCTCTATCTTGCTCTAGTAGCTCTGCTTCAACAATAGCTAATTCATTAAGTTCTTCATCCTTAATTTTTAACTCTTTCTCTAAAGGAGACTTTTCCTTCAGGAGACCTGCAATCTCTGTTTTTCTAGAAAGAAGATTATTTGCTGAAGTTTTTATAAAACCACCTGTAATAGAACCACCGGGCATAATAATTTGACCATCTAAAGATGCTATTCTTAGAGAATAGTCAAATTCCTTAGCAAAAACCAGCCCTTTATTTAGATCCTCAACTATTAAAACACGTCCTAAAAGATGCTTAATAACTATTGCAAACTGATCCTCACTTTTTATTAACTCATGACCCATTCCTATAAGACCCGGAGCATCTTTATATTTTTTGGGGATTTCAAAGGGGTTACCTTGAATCGTATCTAGTGGCAAAAAAGTAACTTTCCCTGATTTATTAGTTTTTAAATAAGTGATTGCCTTTTTGGCTTCTTCACTAGATACACTTATAAGATTTTGAAGCTTGGAACCTATTGCAACCTCAATAGGCAAAACAAGTTCATCAGGAACAGTAATTATATCTGCTACACTTCCTATAATTCCTCCCCATTCCTCAGGATTATTTCTTTTTGCAACAAGAATAGACTTAACTCCCGGAAAATATCCTTCCATATCTTTTTCCATGTCTTTTAAGAAACTAAGTCTGGAGTTTATTTTATATAGATTTTTTTCAATTGTATCCTTTTGGTTTTTAACCTGCTCTTTCTGGGTTTCTATATTTGCAATTTTATCTTTATTTGTTTGTATAGACTCAACTATTTTCTCATAATTATTTTGCAAATCTTTAGCAGAGGCTGAGGCTCTATCTTCTTCTTCCTTTAAGCTGTTTAATCTGCTCTCTCTATCTATCAACTGTTCTGCTATTTTATCTCTTTGTTTCTTTAATAAAGAAATTTTTGTTTCAAACTTTGCAATATCATTCTTATATTGTGCAAGCATTACCTGATAATCTACAAGATAAGTGTTTTTTATTTCCCGGTTTTTTTCATTTTCCTCTAACTTCCTTTGTAGTTTATTTACGTCTGTATTAATACCATCCAACTTTTCTTGCAGATCTAAAAGATTTTTGTCAACATTAGTAACATCACCACGTAATGTCTCAACACTTTCTTCCCAATTGCTTATTTCGGAACTTTGGCTTCCTTTATCAGTATTTATAGCTTCAATTTCTCTAAGCAGTCCATTAACCTTTTCTTTCAAAACCTTTTCTTCTCCAACATATCTCTCTATTTCCGAGTTCATTTCACCTATAAGATTAGCAATAGTTGAAATTTTATCCTGACATTTATCCAAGATAAATTTTTCGTTAAAAATATACCTATCCATTTCCGCCAAAAAACCATCATAGCTAATAATGAGACTACTATTTTGGAAACAATTGCTTGCTATGGTATCCAAGCGTTTTTGAAGTTTTTCTTCTTCTAATTTTAAATATTGATACTCAACACTTTCTAATAGTTCATTCTTTTTTAGATACTCTGCTGCAATCTCTGCTTCTATCTTAAGTGTCGGTAACTGTTCTTCAATCTCATAAACAATATCATCTACCCTAAGTAAGTTTTGTTCTGTTATAGACAACTTCTGTTCTGCTTCTTTTTTTCTATGTTTATACTTACTGATTCCGGCTACCTCTTCAAATAAGGGCCTTCTTTCTTCAGGAGTGGAATTGATAATATGTTCAACCCTACCTTGACCAATTATAGCAAAAGCATTTTTACCAATACCGGTATCCATGAACAGATCCTGTACATCTTTTAAACGACATTGGTTTTTATTAATTAAAAACTGACTTTCTCCATCTCTAAAAACCTTTCTCGTAACAGTTATTTCATTATAGTCCATTGGATACAATCCCGATGAGTTATCCAAGACTATTGTGACCTCAGCCATACCCATAGATCTTCTGTTTTTAGTACCGGAAAATATGACATCCTCCAACTTGCTACCACGTAGCGATTTGATACTTGTTTCACCAAGAACCCACCTTAAAGAATCTACAATATTGCTTTTGCCACTACCGTTTGGCCCTACAATGACTGTAATTCCCTTGTCCAATTTTATGGAGACTTTATTTACGAATGATTTAAAACCGTGGAGTTCTATTCTCTGAAGATACAAATTTTCCCCTCCAAATAAACGATAGTATTACCTAATATATTTTTGAAAACAATTTACTACTTTATTATCTATGGATATTTGAAACTGATTTTCGGATAAATCATGACTTCCAACTATATTAATTTCAACAGGTACTACCGTTCTGAGGTTTTTTAGATTAACCTTCTTTTGCCCCAGATATATTGATAGCTGCCTATATGGTACAACAAACCGTAGCTCTCTACAAGAGTAATCTATAGCACTTAATTGTTGAACCATTAAATCGTACGCTATTTTACTTAATACCAGTTCGCCAAAAGCCGGATGATATGGTCCCTGAACAACATACTCCTGTTCAAGTATGTCAGTAGCTTGTAACCCCATCCTAATAACTCGAATATGATTGTTTATAAATTCCCTATACATTTTAGCACAAATTTGTACTGCTTCGGGTAGGTTTAATGGAAAGTATTTTTTCATTTTAAATTGTTCATGCATGACAGTGTCTTTTATAACAACAGCAGGGTATATCCTTACGAAATCAGGCTTAATA
>JGI20163J26743_11538033_pt1 | contig 12540 bp, 12 predicted proteins | sample TergutCu122P1_FD_26743 | JGI IMG/M metagenome (IMG submission 26743) | reverse complement strand
TTTTTCTTTTTTTGTCTTTCGCGCATATTAAAAGAGAGAGGCGTGTCGTATACGCGCTTCTCTCTTTTTTTGCTTAACCTTAACTTAATGACATTGGGGTAAATTATATTTTAAAAATAATGCACAAAGGGCTGTCCCCTGAAGCTAGAAAACGATAATTTCCTATAGCGACAATCATTGATTCGGAGCATTAGGAAATTATCGTTTTCTAGCTTCAGGGGACAGCCTTATTTTGCACTAAAAATCACTTTTCCTCGTATGGTTCATAATCAACCCGAAGTATATCAAAGCTTCCCATATTTTTTGTCAGCGTTTGTAACTTGCGGATAAACTCGTGGTACATCCGGGCGGGCAGCTTACCGGATATATTCATGTACGCGCCGTTTTCTTGTACAGAGGCAATACTTCCAAAATTATTTTCTATCTCGTTTATGGTTTTGCCGCATAATTCCGCTTGTACAACAATTTCGCAGCAATAAATCGGCTCTAAAATTATTGTACCGGCGTCCCATAGGGCTTGTCTTATGGCATATGGTGTTTCTGCCCTAAATTCGCCGGGTGCCGCGCTTTCGCTGCAGGCGTCAAATATAATGCGGATATCTGTTACTTCCCAGCCATGCACACCAGGTCTAAACGGCAACACCACACCGTTTTCTTCCACCATCAACGCCCCCGGTATTAGGCTTGCCAATGCAGATTCTTCTACGGCAGTATGCATCGATTTTGTTAAACCGCCGGTAATGCCTACACTCCTGTTGTATTCGTACCTTGCGCCTGTCCCCTGTTGCAGCGGCTCGACTATAAATGTCAAAAACCCCGTATCTGCTTTTCCAATACCTGCGGGTGTTTCCTTGAAATTGGTCCGTGTATCAGAAAATTCAACATCTACACCGTATTTGTCCTGTAATTGAGTCTTGATAAATTCCTTTTGAATTTCGCCGAACAAATTTAACGAGATTATAGACTTAGAGTTTATGGCAAAGCCCAATTGACCGTCTTCCAGATGCATTTCGGAAAGCGCGTCCAACAGCCGCTGCCTGTCCGCGCTTTTTACAGGGAAAATATCCGCAGAGAAGATGGGCTTTACTTCGTCTACAGTTCGTATGTTATTGCAATGGATGCCAATTACATCGCCCACCCGCAAGCTGTCTACATTAGTGAGTACGCCTATTTCCCCGGAAGACACCCTGGCAACCCTGTCCAGCTTGGCACCGTTTAATGTTTCAAGTGATTTAATTTGAATTTCGGGGCTATCCGGTTTCTGTTCAATAGTATACTTTTCACGTATTTCAATTGTGCCTGCGTACATACGAAAATAAATTTTGCGCTCCCGCCGGTCATTAAAATGTATCTTATAAACAATGGCGGAAGCCGGGATGTCCATTAGTAAGGTTTGAGTATGCCGGTATATGTTAACCAGTTCATCCAAAAGTTCCTTAACCCCAATGCCTTGCAATGCTACTCCCATAAAAACCGGAATAATTTTGCTGTCTGCCGCCAGTTTATAGATTACGTCGTCAATTTCATATCCGTTTTCATACCGCTCGATGACATCGGTGTCAAATTCCAAGAGTGTCAGTAAATTATCTTCTGTGTATTCGGCATTGTTACTCCAGTGTGTAATTGACAAGGCCTCATCCGCAAACTGCATCATCACATGTTTCGCGCCCAGCGCGGTAATTTCTTCGCGGACACGTTTAACATCGGCACCAACCCTGTCCAGTTTGTTGATAAATATAACAACGGGCAGCCCCATATTGGTTAACATATTGTAAATGGCAACCGTTTGAGGCTGGATGCCTTCCTTCGCGGAGATAACCAAAACAGCCATATCCAACACCCGGAACGCCCTAGCTACTTCACAGAGGAAATCCGCATGACCGGGGGTGTCAAACAGATTAATTTTTATGCCGCCCCACCGGAATGACACTGTTTTCTCTTTGATGGTAATCCCGCGCTTGCGTTCTATTGCCAAGTCATCCGTAACGGTGCTGGCGTGGTCTACACGGCCTTTTACACGTGTTATACCGCTTTCGAACAAAATATGTTCGGTAAGGGTTGTTTTGCCCGCATCAATGTGGGCAACGATGCCGATGTTTAATGCGCTTGCCATGGTAGTGGCCTCCTTTGATGGCAATAAAAAAACTGCGAACGAAACGCCCGCAGCCTGTAGTTAATCTTGTTTATGCTCGGTTGGTAAAAGGCAACGCTACAAAGCATAGCCGAAACTATGCTGCAAGTACCATTTTACCAACGAACCTCGGAAGGCATCCCCTCCTGATTAAGCTCCGCACAACGTCTCGTTGTTATCCAATTGAACGGAGCAAACTTTCTTGACTGTATATAAAAAGCCAGAAATAAACATTACAAACCCTCCTGCTTCCGATAGTTTAGCAGGTGAATAAAAAAATAGCAAGTGGAATTTCACCGTCGCATTCATACCTTTCCGCCCAATTCACGTATATTTACACGAACGCTAATACATACAAAGGATGGTGAGTATTTGACAAACAACACAATATATACCCAACTAAAGGAAAATACCGCCACCGAAACCCGCCACGCCATCATAAAAAATGTAATACAAGAATTAACAGGTCTGTCCCTTTTTGATACCCAACTGCGCACTGCCCGCTCGTTGCAGCATGGGAAAATTGCAGAACTTCCCACCGGGGAAGGAAAGACCCTTGCCGCTGTAGTGGCGGCAATATGCTACGCACTGGATGGCCGCAGGGTTCACGTCCTGGTGTTTAACGACTACCTGGCCAAGCGGGATTTTACAGATAATAAAGCCATATACGAAGCCTGTGGCATAACCGTCGGCTTTGTAGACCAGCATTCCACAATACAGCAGCGGAAGAGCGCGTATGCCTGCGACGTGACATATGTGGCGGCAAAGCAAGCAGGATTTGACTACTTGCGCGGTTTTTTGGCGCAATCTATGGACGAAGTGACATTCCCGGGGTTTGACGTGGCCATTGTAGACGAAGCGGATTCCATTATGATTGACGAATGCACCACACCCCTTGTACTGGCCGGGGAAATGCCCTTTGACAGTGACGCAGACGAGGAAATAGACAAATGTATACAATCCCTGGCCGATGACTGTTACGAAGCATCACATACAGAACATAAGGTGTGGCTTACGGATAAAGGGCTGGAACATGTGGAAAATTACCTGGGCGTTGCCCTGCACGATGAAGAAAATTTACACATATTAAGCAGTGTGCAATGTGCCTTGGCGGCTTATTATCTTTTGGCCCGGGATAAAGACTACATTATTAAGGACGGCTGCATCCGGCTTGTAGAACCCACCACCGGGCGGGTTATACTAAACAAGCGGTACCCGGCCTTGTTGCACCGGGCATTGGAAGTGAAGGAAGGCGTAATGCCGACACCATTCACAATGATTTACAACTCCGTAACCATGCAAAATTTTTTGCGTCTGTACAAGGTTTTATGCGGCATGACCGGCACCGCCGCCACATCTGCCGGGGAATTTGAATCGACTTACGATTTATCTGTGGACGTTATCCCGCCAAACAGCCCGTGCATCCGCGTAGACCACCAAGACGTGTTTTTCATGGACCGGGATGAATTTTACCAAAGCATAATCGGCCAGGTGCGGGACTGCAACAGCAGAAAGCAGCCTGTGCTTATTGGCACAAAAAGCGTAGCGGAATCCGAATTATTCTCTCAAATGCTGGACAAGGCCAACATCCCCCACTATGTACTAAATGCGAAAAACGACGAAGAGGAAGCAAAGTTAATAGCCAAGGCAGGGGAACCGGGTCGGGTGACAATTTCCACCAATATGGCCGGGCGCGGGGTTGACATTCGCCTTGGAGACGGCGCGGCGGAAGCAGGCGGCCTTTATGTAATCAGCGTTGGAGTTAACCACGGCGAACGGATAGACAACCAGCTGCGCGGGCGCGCGGGGCGTCAAGGCGATGTTGGGGAAAGCAAATTTTTTATATGGCTGGAAGATACGGACTTGTCCTACCGCATGACCCCACTGGAAAAAGTTAAGGCCGAAATAGGAAGTACAAAAAGGCGGATAAGTACTGTACGCCGCATACAGCGGGCTATGGAAGGCGAAGCGGCCCGCATCCGCTCATCTATGAACCGCTTTGCAAAAATAGTTGAGGCCCAGCGTTTACGCATAACAGAACTGCGGACGGAAATACTCAAGGGCAACAAATATTTCGCCATCTTAGAAAAGGGAAACCCGGACAAGTACCGGCAAGTGCTGCAGCAGGCGGGGCTTGACGGCATAAAGCGTGCAGAGCAGCAGCTCGCGCTTTTCTTCATAAACAAGCACTGGGCCCGGCTTGTAGAAACGTTGGAAAACGCCCGCAGCGGCATTCATTTTATCAGCTTACGGGACGGGGCATTTTCTACGCTAATTGGTGAAGGGCAATCGGACGCGCTGGATGAATACGTGCGCATTGTAATACGACTGTGCGACGAAATGTCTGACAATTTACGGCAGGACATTCTTAAGAAAATGGAAGAGCTGCCCATTACAAAGGACGGCGTAGACATGGGCGAAGCAGGCCTTAACGGCGGCACAACCACATGGACATACGCCATAGACGAAAGCGCGCACCAGTTTAACAGGCTTACAAGCATAATAAAAAGTATCAGGGGCAAATTTTCCGGCGAAGATGGAATTTTAACAAAGTATTACCGCAAAAAGCGTGATAACATTAAAACACAAACCACATTATAAGGAGGCCAGCAAAATGCAGGACAAAAAACAAGAAATATTATCACAATTGGAGCAGGGGAAGATAACCGCTACGGAAGCGTTTACCATGCTTAACCAATTAAATGAAACCGATGATACACCCCGTAGCAACGGCCCGCAACCACAGCGGGAAAGCCAAATTCCCCCTCCCCCACCGCCACCACCCCATGACTACCATTCCTCTTTTACCACACCGGACTGGGTAGAAGATTTGGTCGGGGATATTTCCGGGGCTGTGCAAGATGTTGTAGAAAGCATAAAGGATATGAACATTGGCGCGTCTATATCCGAATTTATGAGCGGCACATACGGCCATCACGAAAACACGCTGTTCTTCACATCAAACCCAATATCACAGGGTGTTATAAAGCTTACACTAATCGGCAAAAGTGCCCGAGTTTCCGTAACCGGCTACGGCGGCAACACAATTCGTGTACAGTGTAAGTACAACGCCCGCCGTCCGGACGCGCAAGTGGTTTTCCACGAAGAAGACGGCACTTACCAAGTTATGTACGACGAAAGTTTAATACGCTCTATGGAAATAGTCTGCGAAGTACCCCATGTAATGATTAAGAACGCCCATATTGCCAGCAAAAACGGCCCCGTACTGGTGGAAGACATACAGGCCTGCGCACTTGTCTTATACACAAAGAATGAAAAAATACTGGCAAGCAATATTACATGTGCAGAATTTGTGGCCCAAAACCACAACGAGGTTATAAGGGTTAACACCTTAGTGGCCCAAAACGTACACATGGAAACCACAAACGCTAAAATTCAGGTAGAAAATGTACACGCCAACAATGTTGGGCTAAAAACCACTAACGACCGGGTCAAAATGGCGTACATGGATGTACAAAACCTGCAAATTCACACAACAAACACATCGTTGAAGCTTGACAAGTTCCTTCACGACTTTAACGACTGGGGCGGACAGCGCACCTTAGAAGCTCATACAACAAACGGCAGTATTTCGTTTTCTGCCCCAAGGGATGTTGGGTTAAAAGTAGAAGCCCACGCCAAGGGCGGTAAAGTTGTATGTAAAAGCTATGATATGTACTTTTCAGAAGTGGGCAGAGAATACGCCCGCGGTACAAACAGCAATTATGAACTTGGCGGTAAAAAACTGGATGTCCAATTAGTTACCACCAACGCGTCTGTAAAAATTAGGGACTAGAAAAGAGACGTCACGTTGACTAAGAAACCGGAATTGTCCTTTTGCTCCGAATCGCATCAGGACAAATTCCGGTTTCTTGATTTACATATTTTCACGGCAATACGGTTTCACCCGGGTAAAACCACGCGCTGTTAAATTCCTGTATAAACCGGGAAATTGAATCGTACACCATTCTGTCCCCTGCCCCGCCAACCCTGGAAGACAGCAGCGCAAGCACATAGGGCGAAGGTGCAAAAACAATGGCCATGTCGTGCCATGCTTGTCCAAAACTGGCAGACCAGCCGCTTTTGCTTGCTACCGGGTAATCTGAAATAATAAATGGATAACGATTCGCCAACAAATTATCTTTCAACTCTTGGCTGTATGTGCCGCCGGACATAATGTAGCGGTAAGTTTCCCGCATAAAAATGCCCGCGTCGTTGGCCGATAAATATGAATATGTCAGGTTTTGCACAAAGCCCGGGTTAGCCCCAATACTTTCTACAAATTGGGTGTACCCTTCCAGGCCATGCACCCTTCGCAGTATGCGGGTTGCAATGTTGTCACTTGGGCTAAGCATTAGGTGCAGCAATTGTCTTTGGGTAAATGTAGCCCCAAAATTGTACCTGTGGCGGATTACGCCGCTGCCACCCCAGTTATCGTCGGCTGTAAACGCATGAACATCTGTCATAACCGTTTCGCCCCGCTCTGCCTTTAGGTAGATGTACAGGGCGAATGGGGCTTTTGTCGCGCTTGCGCCAAAGTACACCATGTCCGCGTTGTGGCGGAAAATAAAGCCCGTGGCCAAATTTTCGTAATACACAGATACGGTGTTACCAAACTGCTCCATAAATTCTTCCAATATATGAATTGGCGGCTGAACGGTGTCATCTATTTCGTCAAACAGGCCCATGGTGCTTTGGGTATAAAGTATATCCGCGCTCATATACACCCGGCCTTCGCCGTAAATGGTGTGTATCAATGCCCAGTCACCTTGCTGCTGGTGGGTTACAACCTCTTGTGGGGCAAAGCTGCCAAGCTGTGCAGTCTCGGCTGGTGCGCCCCTGTCATTCCAGGCGGCGATAATATAAATAACGTCCGTATTGTCCGTCATATGAAGGGCCACCACCACACTGCCCATAAGTATCAAAATTCCCACCGTCATTATCATAACGGAGACTGTCATTTTTAAAGTTTTGGCACTTTTTTTCCGCATAATTACCTCGCATTTTGCAAATATTATCAAGATAAGTCCGAATATTATACAAAATTGAGGCTAAATTTGCCATTACGCTTCAATTACAAAAATCCTCACCATAACGGAAGCAATCTACGGTATGGTCATTAACTATGCCTGTGGCTTGCATGTACGCGTAAATTATTGTAGAGCCTACAAACTTAAAGCCAAGCTTTTTCAGGTCTTTGCTTATTTTATCCGACAGCGGTGTGGTTGCAGGCACATCATCCATAGTGGCCCGATGGCCTATAACCGGCGTATTGTCTACATAGCCCCATATGAACTTATCGAAGCTGCCGTGTTTTTCCGCAATTGCCAGAAACGCTTGGGCATTAGTTACTGCTGAATTTACCTTTAAGCGGTTGCGAATTATTCCTTCGTTTGCCAAAAGTTCTTGAATTTTTACATCGTCGTAGGACGCCACTTTTTGCGGGTCAAAATTGTCAAATGCTTGTCGGTAAAATTCACGCCGTTTCAAAATAGTAAGCCACGTAAGGCCCGCTTGCGCCCCCTCTAATATTAGCATCTCAAAAAGTTGGCGGTCATCATGAACAGGGCGTCCCCACTCGTTGTCATGATAATCTTCGTATATGGGTATACCGCCTACCCAGCCGCATCTTATTTTATCCGTCATAAATTTGCAAACCCTCCTGTGTAATTTTATTTCGCGCATAGTATAGCAGGGTTAATATGACAACGTGCGTCATATTAACCCTGTATTAATCATACATTGAAATATTCAGGTAAGCAAAAGGATTTTTCAACTTGGCTTTTCCTTTCAAAATAAGTGATTCGGCAACTTTAAATGCAATATCGCTATCCACTTTCTCTGAAACAAAAACATAACCTTTCCACTTGTTTGAGTTAAAGCTTGCCGCCCAATCGGTAAGTTTAACAAAATCTTTTATGGCTAATAATGTAGTCTTGTCTTTTCCCAAAACAATTCCTTCACCAGCTGCTTCTGAACCATAATTCACTTGCTTTGGAAAAACAATGTATACGTCAAACAACGTAAAATCAACACTTTTCCCTTTGCTTTTATACTCCTCAACTATTGCATTGTAAAACTCAAATCTCTTTTTCAATAAATCATCATATTTTAAATCTATATAATCTGAAATCAATGCGTCCAGAGAAACAGGATCTTCTTTCATTACAACAGAAAGAAAGCCTAAAATATCCTTCTCTATTTCATCAACAGTTGTTGCTTCGTTTCTAGATTTTGTAATTATATCCACAGCCTTACTGCGTAAAAGCGTCGGTAAGTCATTAGGTTTAGTGCTTTCGATATATGTTTGAGAAACCTCGAAGCATCGCTTTGGAAGCCGACGATACTTGATATTTTCAGATAGCATTTTCAAATCCAACATTGGATATTCAGGAAATGGATTCCTGCCATTTTGTTTATCGGCAAGACTTAAAATATCCGAGTCTGTATATTTTAAGAAATCTGCGATACTCTGGATTATTCCTAATCTATGCAGCCCCTGTACATAGTCCTTTATCATCGTTTCTGAAATCAAAACTTTCTGATGATAGTAAATATAACTAAATAGCATTATCCGGCAAAATGTTAACTCTTCAATTGCCGTAATGCCATTTACATTAATTGCCAATCGATGCTCTACCTTATTACCATTTGATATGGTGTGTACAACTATTTTACTAAAAAGACGCTCCATATCGTAAGCTAAGGAAAGACCTGCTGTAAAACTGTCTCTTTTGATGTAATCCAGTTTATCAGAATCAAACGGACCATTAACTATTGCGGTTAAATAGCTGTGCAACACATAGTTTTTTTCTATGTATGCGCCAACAATTATTTTACTTACATCTTGAAAAAGATAAGCCTTGCACTGGTTTTTATTCGGATAATTTATCTTTTCAAAGAAGAAATTTTTAAACGCAGCGGTATTAATAATAATAAACGAAACAATTTCGTGCGGCTTTGGGTTGCGCTCTAACTTTGCGTTAAACTCATCTATTAGAGCTAAAAAATCCGGGAACTCCCCATATATTTTTTCTGAAAGATGCGAATAAAAGCTGTGCCCTATATCATGCAAAAGAGCGGCAAGGCACACACTGTTTCTATCCTCGACCGGAAAGTTAAAACTCTTTGAATTGTTTTGGATTTTCTCACATATTTTTTTCGTTGCCGCCAAAACACCCAGTGAATGTTCGAAACGGGAGTGTCTGGCCGCCGGATATGTTAACATCGCTAACCCAACTTGATTGATGTCTCTTAATCTTTGAAAAAGAGGAGAGTCAATAATTTGCATTTCCCACTCCGAATATTCTATAGAGCCCCAAACCGGATCATGAATTGTTTTTGCGCGGACTGAATTAGGCTTATACCCATTTAACATATCAGATACATATATTTCAATATCAGTCGCTATTTTTATATAACATTCAGAGGAAATCAAACTTTCAAATGCTCGCATTTTACACGCCTCCAAAGCTAGACGCTAATTCTGTCATAACTTTTTGAACATTTGATTCATAATCGTTTAAAATATTAAGAGCTTCTTGCTGTGTCAAAAAAATAACAATCTTTTCATAAGTCGGGTTAAGTTTACCAACAACGCCAAAAGTCTGAAGCGTATTTATTCCTTCTTCAATATCGGAGGAAAGAACACTATCAATATTTTTCCTAAATTCTATATTCCTAAAAACGTCCATAGAGTCAGAACCGGTGCGATTTTTAAACTCAAAAATCGTGTTAACAATCTCATCTCTATTGATAATGACATTTTTTTTATCAGCCAGCGCGGCAAACAAACATCTCATAAAATGATACGCACTTAAATCACGCGTCGTATATGCCGTTTGCATTATAATCACTCTCTTTCTTCGGCAATATTTTCTGCACATTTGCACCTATTAACATCTTAAACAAACCCTGGGGGAAGTATGCCATAAATGTATATAAGTTACAAGCTAATTTCACATCCTATTCAAGCAAAACAAAATTATCCCCGTTGCCACGCCAACATTTAAGGACTCGCATTTTTCGCTCATTTCAATATTAACTTTCACATCGCACATATCCAGTAAATCACCGCCAAGGCCGTCACCTTCGTTACCAACTAAGACGGCCCGTTTTTTGTTTGCTTTAAGCCCGTTCAAGCTTACTCCTTCATTTACATCCGTACCGATAACTTGATAACCTTCCTCTTTCAGCCGCAAAACAAATTCCTGTATGGGGCTTTTGATAATATTTATATGAAAAATCATCCCTTGGGAAGATTGAATTACCTTTTGGTTGTAAACATCAACACTGTTGTTTACCACAATTGTGTCCACACCAAAAGCGACGGCATTCCTTATAATTGTGCCAAAATTGCCCGGGTGGTGAACCTGGTCCACAAGCAGTATGCTGTCGCAGTAAGGTTCGTCTTCCCTACGGCGGCAGATTCCCAATATTTTTGTGTGAGTGGCCAAGGACGACATTTTTGCCATTACATCATCTGTTACCTGGTGGACAGGCACGTTGAAATTGCTGCCTTTTTCCGTTGTAATTACCTCTTTTAAGCAGCCAGTTTTATGGGCTTCCAAAACAAGATGGTAGCCTTCTACGATAAACAGCTTTTGCTTATCTCTGATTTTTTTGTCTTTTAGCTTACACCACTGTAAAACTCTAAAATTATTTACGGAATTTATTATTGCCATTGGGGCACCTGCTTTTTTTGTATATTATATCGCTCTGGCTAGCAAAGTTCCACCAAAAAATTATGTACCCCCTGATATTACATATGATATACTATTTATGCCAGCAAAACCCGGGAGGAGGAAATGCCTTGACATATGACAAGGTGATTCAGCTGTGGAATAGTTTCGAAATAAAAACTGTTACAGACCTTGATACGCGATTAGATAGTTTTCGTGTTTTATTTGCTTATAACAGCGGAAAAATTGAAAACCCGGAAGTGACGTACCATGACACACGGGAAATGTTTGAAAACAATAGAGTTTCAAGGTTTAAAGGAGACCCGGTTACACTAACTGAAATAAGTAATCAAAAAAGATGTTATTCATTTTTGTTGCCTAAAATAATTGCTAAAGAGCCATTATCGGTGGAATTATTAAAAGCTATTCACGAAATTACGACTATGGCAACATATGATGACAGGAGATATTTTGAACTGGGTGAAAGACCCGGTACGTTCAAAAAAAATGACTTTGTTGTCGGACGAAATGAAGTCGGTTCGATGCCGGAAGATGTAGACCGCGACATCTCATCTCTGCTAACAGAAGTGAATGAAGCTACGTTTTTAGCGTCTCCCAAACAGGTGCTGAAAGCGGCAACGTACCTTCATGCCGGTTTCGAGCATATCCATCCTTTTGCCGACGGCAATGGCCGTGTAGGAAGAACGATTGTGAATTATTTCTTAATGATTCACGGGCATCCCCCGCTTATAGTATACGATGAAGACAGAGATGATTATTATGAAGGGCTAAGAAAGTATGACGAAGACGATGATCTTGAACATTTATACGGTTTTTTCATGTCCCAGCTATTAAAAACTTGGGCCAAAACCTTAGAGCGACGGGAAAAATCAGCAAGATAACTACCCTGTCACGCTTCCTGACGATGAATTCACAAGCAATTTTCTTTTCCTACCCCCTGATATCAGGGGTGGGAAAATTTTAATAAGCTATGCCGGAAGTAAATCTATTTTTTGCTCTTGTAAAAAATCTTCAATGTTAACCGCGTCACCGTTTTCCCATTCCATTTCCGCCATGTTAAACGCATTTCTTTCTTCATCGGTTAAGTCATCATCTGTCAGCTTTTCAAGAACTGTTGCCGGTTCAACAGACAACATATGGAGTAACGGCTTTAATGCTAATAACTTTTCTTCCGACATTAAGTTTACATATTCATATATTTCTTTTCGAAGTGCCGTCATGACAAACCTCCTATTTTTTATATGCATCGCCACGTGGCGATATCTTAGCAATAATTATGTCATTTCCAATTTTAGTGAATAAGAACCTAAAGTCGCCTACACGTAAACGAAAGCGTCCTGAGTTGTCCGACAATGGTATTATATCACCTTTAGGAGGAATTTTTGTAGCATCTCGCAAGTGCTGATATATTCGCTTAATTGTCGATTTATCTTGACTTGCAAGGTATTTTTTTGCATCTGATGATAACTTAAAACGCACTTTCCCACCGCCTTGTTATGCTATTGTATTGCGTACCAATGCTTACGTCAACTGATTTCATTATTCATAGACCATACTTGTCTACCCCCTGATATCAGGGGGTGGAATCCTACTCCGTCTTTAAACCTCATACTTTTCTTTCTGATATTGGAACAACTCCGCATACTTATGCTTGTTACGCAACAGCTCTTCCTGGGTGCCGTCTTCTACAAGACGGCCTTTTTCAAG
>JGI20163J26743_11538035_pt1 | contig 12556 bp, 10 predicted proteins | sample TergutCu122P1_FD_26743 | JGI IMG/M metagenome (IMG submission 26743) | reverse complement strand
AATCGGTGAACTCCTGGACGAAGAGGAAGATTGGGAAGCATTTTTACAAAAATATCTGTCTTTAATTTGTGCATCTTTGCGGTAAACTCATCCATATCCTTAGGTGGGTTATTCCCTGTGTAAACATTGGAAAAATAATGCTTTATTCTCTCTTTTCCTCCGCCTACTTGTAGCAACTGATGATACAGATCCTCATCCCATACAACATCAGGATAACCACACTGAGCAAAAGCCTGGTTAAATGCCACTCGATGACCTACTCGCTCTGTATCAATAATTACACCATCCAAATCAAATAATACTGCTTTTATCTTCACCTAGCACCTCCTTATTCAAGTACGCCGTGGCGTACTTGGGCGAGAATTGGGTCAGCCCCGCTGACACTTTCAAATGCAAATCTCTGCCATCCGCCTGGCGGCTATAACTGAGAAGGAGATTGTACCCCTCCTCAGTGAAGTTTGCTGCCCACCTCCTACGCTACCGCTTAGAGGAGGGGGACATCTCATTCTCTGTTATACACCGCTTCGGGAATTTTCCCTTCCAACACATCTATCAGCCCCCTGGCCGCTTTCTTTGCCACTCGTAAGGTACATTCTTTAGTTAATGCTCCAGAATGAGGAGTTAGAATTATATTGGATAAAGTCAATAATTTGTTGTCCATATCTGGTGGCTCTTTTTCAAACACATCTAATGCTGCCCCTGCGATTTTCTTGTCTTTTAAGGCTTCATATAGAGCCTTTTCATTTACCAGTTCCCCTCTGGCTGTGTTGATTAAAAAGGCAGTAGGCTTCATAAGAGACAGCATTTTTTCGTCTACAATATGATGATTCTCTTTGGTAAAAGGGATGTGCAAGGAAACAAAGTCACTTTTTTTAAAAATCTCCTCCATACTACTTGCTACCCTAATCCAGTCTGGCCAACATGAAACAAAGGGGTCATAAGCAATGATTTCCATGTCAAATGCCATGCGACTCTTTTTAGCAAGCAACTGTCCAATTGCCCCAAACCCAACAACACCTAATGTTTTTCCCTCTAAATCCTCTGGCAGATAAAGACGTCTAGCATTGAACTTACCTTCTCGAACCTGCTTGTCCAAAAAGACAATGTGCTTGGAAAGAGCTAATATTAAAGCAAGAGCATGTTCTGCTACTGTAAGGGCATTGGCTCCAGGAGTATGAAGAACCATGATTCCCCTCCTTGTAGCCTCTTGGATATCTACGTTGTCTATACCTACTCCTGTTCGGCTAATAACCTTTAGCTCTTTTGCCTTGTTCATAATCTCGCCAGTGAATTTCACCCATGTACCCAGTAAAATCCCTTGGCAATCTACAATCTTATCCAGTAAGTCCTCTTTGTCATTCTCTTTGATGAATACTAATTGAGCGTAAGGCTTTAGCATCTCCAATATTTCTGGGTTAGTTTTTTGGGCAATCAGTATTTTCTTGGTCACCTTAAAGACCTCCTATTAAGTTTTCTCTTCTTAGAACATCTTCTAATTCATCTACATCTTTTTTTTCCATAGGTAGCAAAGGCAGGCGGGGGAAACCACCAACTAAACCAGCTAGGTTCATGGCTTCCTTTACTGCAGATACTCCTCCTTTTCCAGAAACCGCTTTGTTTAATCGAAGAACCTCTTTGTTGTAGGCAAAGAGTTCTTCATAATTCTTCTTAATAAATAACTGATACAATTTACTGGTTATCTGAGGAAAAGCGTTGGCCAAAGAGATGATTCCTCCTGTCCCTCCTCCTAACAATGCATTCACAAAAAAATTGGCCGATCCTGCCATTACTGCAAAGTCATCTGGAGCTCCAAGAAGATAGTTGTCAATGTTTCCCGTGGAAGAGTCCTTAATTCCCACAATGTTAGGATGCTTGGCAAGGGTGAACACCAACTTAGGACTAAGGACTATGCCTCCTGTAAACTGAGGCGCGCAATACACCAAGCAAGGCACCCCCACACCTTCAGCCACATCGGTAAAATATCTCTCTAACACTTGGTCTGTCATCTGTTTCTTGAAATAAGAGGGGGCAAGTAAGGTAATAAAATCCGCCCCTAAATCTTCCGCTTTTTTTGCCAATTGTATGGTTTCATAAGTGGATTCTGCAATGCACCCTGCCATAACCACTTGATTCTTTCCTTTATTTTCTACAATGGTTCTTAATACTTGCTCCTTTTCAACTCCAACCAAGCTTTTATTTTCACCATTAGAACCTAATGCCAAATACCCGTGGAGGGGGCTATTGGCATAGAATTCCATGTTTTTTTCCAATCCCTTTAAATCCAATCTACCATCCCTAAAAAAAGGTGTGGTAATTGGCGCGAATACACCTGATAACTGTTTTCTAAACATTGATGTCTCCTTTTTTAATACCTTTTTGACAGTGTCTCATTGCAAGACTCTTTCTCTTCACCGAGAAGAGGTTTTTTGTATCCCATCATTGCTAGTAGCACATAACACCTAAAACCCATCTAAATTACATATTTGAATTATTAAGGGCTTAGATGTTATGTACCACTATTTTTTTGTACTACACCCTAACCAAAGTAAATAACTTGGTTGAGACAGTAGTCAATTGTATACTACTCCTTTGCCAAACGATCATAAATCGGCTTCAAGGTTGCATACATATCATTGTAAATGCCAAACATTTCATCGTAAATTCCCTTATTGGCAAGGTTTGGCTCTTCTAAGGTGTTTTGTTTCAGACCACCACTAGCTTCTTTCAAATCTTTCCATACGCCTGTTCCTATACCACCTACTAATCCTGCACCATAAGCGCCTCCTTCTTCAGCACCTGACAAAGTGTGAACAGGAAGCTGGAAGATATCACTTACAATTTGGCGCCACAGTGGAGAAGCGGCTCCACCACCAGACAGGATAATATGAGAGGTATCCATCGGAGTTAACTTAGAGATAGCATCCCCAATTTGACGAAGACCAAAGGTTACCCCTTCCATGACTGCTCTAGTCATCTCTGCTTTGGAGTATCCTTGTGCCAAACCAATAAATGCTGCACGAAGATTCGGATCCGAATATGGACAACGCTCTCCTGATAAGTACGGCAGGTATAATACTTTATTCGCCCCTGGAGGTACCGATTCTGCCAAAGCATTAATTAACACATAAGGATCTACTCCCTTTTCTTGGGCCAAACGAATCTCTTCTTTACATAGATTATTCTTAAACCATTGATAGCTTCCGCCACCAGCCAATTGAACCCCCATAATGTGATAGAGATCACTTGCGTTATTACAGAAGAACTGCAAAGTTCCCCCTACATTGTCTTGATATTTTGGCGTACCCATGGCTACAATTCCTGATGTTCCTAAGATTAACCCTAGAATTCCACCTTCTACCAAGCCCATTCCTGTAGTTTGGATGACTGCATCGCCTCCACCACCAACAACTGGAGTACCTTTCGCCAAACCTGTAAGCTCAGCAGCTTTGGCAGTAATCTCTCCTGTAATCACGTCAGACTCCACAGCATCTGGGAATAAACTTCTAGGCAAATCTAATTTCTTTAACAATTCTTCCGACCAGGTTCTGTTTTTCACATCAAAGAATCCAGTTCCTGAAGCATCAGAAACTTCTGTTGCAAAATCTCCAGTAAGGAGATAGCGAATATAGTCTTTAGGTAACAATGCTTTTGTCATCTTTTCATAGTTCTCTGGCTCTTCTTCTCTTAACCAGATAATCTTCCCACCTTGATAGCCTGGCAGTAAGTTGTTGTTGGTTAGAGCCAATAGGTTGTCTAAGCCTCCCAATTTCTCAATGACATCCGTACATTGCTTATCACATCTTGAATCATTCCAAAGATAAGCACGACGAATCACATTACCATCCTTATCAAGAGGCACCAGACCATGCATCTGGCCTGAAAGACTGAGCACTCCAATATCTTCTGAAGATACTCCTGCTTTTTGAATTACTTTTTGTAAGCTATCACATGCTCCCTTCCACCAATCTGCTGGATCTTGCTCATTCCAGCTTGGTTTTGGGGAATACAAAGGATACTCTTCTGTTGCCGCGGCAACAACAAGCCCTTTTGTGTCCAAAATGATGGCTTTACAACCACTGGTTCCCACATCAATAGCGGCGATGTACTTTTTCATTCATTTGCTCCTTTCGTTTTACATTTTCATAGGTTAATAGTTGCCTTCGTTTCAAAAATTGGATTACATAGTATTCTTGTAACCAATATTTTAAATGCATTTATTTTATTGTCCGAATCCGTACATGTTTAATATTCAGATATTCGTACAATCCTTCCGGTCCGTGCTCATGACCAAATCCCGACTGCTTCCAACCTCCATAAGGTGCGTTGATTACCCCTGCATCTACGTTGTTGATGGCTACATTCCCTGCTTGAATTTCCGTGGCACAAATATTTGCTGTGGTAAGATTTTGAGTATAAACAATAGCAGCAAGGCCATAGATACAATCATTGGCATAAGTAAGAGCTTCTTCCAAGCCATTAAAAGCCATTACTCCAACCGCCGGGCCAAAAGTCTCCTCTGTCATAATTTTCATGGTGTGATTCACATCTGCCAGTATGGTGGGTTTGTACCAATATCCTTCTTCAAATCCTGGAATCACAGGCGCTTCTCCACCAGTAAGAAGTCTAGCCCCTTTTGCTAGTCCATCCTCAATGTGTTCTTTGGTATGAACTACTGCTTGTTTTGTGCACATGGGTCCCAAATCTACATTTTCCTTCAGTCCGTCCCCAATAGTAAGCTTTTCTGTTGCAATTTTGAACTTCTCTAAGAATTCGTTGTAAATCTCACTTTCCACATAGATTCGATTAATAGCAATGCAAATTTGTCCCATATTGCGAAAAGATCTACGGACGGCACCTTTTACTGCCTGATCCAAATCACAATCCTTAAACACCAGCATGGGCAGGCTACCCCCTAATTCCATAGAGCTTCTTTTTAAGCTATCTGTACAATCAGCCAGAACCGTCTTGCCAACTGCAGTGGAACCTGTAAAAGCAACCTTTTTAATCTTTGGATTCCTTAATAAATGGGGACCAATCATCTTGCCTGGACCAGTAATGGCATTCACCACACCATTTGGCACCCCTGCTTCCAATACATACTTAATGAATAGCAAAGGGCTAAGAGGGGTTTCGCTAGGCAACTTGCATACCAAGGTGCAGCCTGAGACCAATGCAGCTCCTAGCTTCCAAGCTAATAGCTCAATGGGATAATTCCAAGGAGAAATTGCGGCACATGGACCTATGGGTTGGTAAATAACTGTGCTAAAGGTATCTTCATCTTCATTGGCAATGATTCTGCCATACACCCGCTCTCCTTCTTCTGCATAATAACGCAAGATTTCAGCGCCTTTTGCCACTTCTCCTATGGCTTCTAAAGCCGGCTTCCCTTGTTCTTGACTCATGAGGCGACCAATCTCTTCTTTGTTTTCTTCAATGATTCGAGAAGCCCTTCGCAAGATAGCTGAACGTTTGAACACATTGGTGCGAGACCAGTCCTTAAAAGCTCTGTCTGCAGCCTCTACAGCCTCTTCTATATCTTCTGCTGATGCCACAGGAACCTTCGTAAATACTTTCCCATTTCTGGGGTCTACCACATCAATAAACACACCTGATGACCCTGTTCTCCACTGGCCATCAATTAACAACTGATTCACCATTTCTTCCACCTCCCAATTCACAAATTCATCTTTTCTAATGCTTCAACTAATCAATCTTACAAGTGGTCCACACGACAGTTAAAGGAAGAATTCCTGTTTGCAAGGTGGTGTGAAACTCTCCTGGTGGAACATACAAACAATCTCCAGCTTTAATGGGGTATTCATCCTCTCCCACAATCATAATTCCCTCTCCAGAAAGAACATAGTAAATCTCTTCCATGTCATCATGAGAATGACCAGTGGTACTTCCTGTGGGGTAAATAGTGGTGTGACCACAAGTAATTCGCTGAGAGGGACCTTCTTTTGCATCTATCAGATAGTAAGTATCTCGCAGTACCTTTTTATCTCTATCCTTTACCCTCGCTCTTAAACTTCTAGGGTCTACATCTGGCTCACGACCATGGGCTACATTTACAACATGCTTCATTTCAATCCTCCTCCTATTTCATAATTTCCATTTTGCGTTTCATTCAAGTACGCCTTGTTGTACTAGCATCGATTCTCACTGCCAAATAATTGAATATGCTCCTTTACACTTAGCCTCACTCCATCAATGACAAAACGGTCAAACTCCAATGGTGCATTCTTGCTGCTCTCCTCTACAAACTTACGAATACTCTTCATATAAGCCTGCTTAATGGCTGTAGAGATGTTGATTTTAGCCGCTCCAAGACGGATGAATCTACGGAAGGCCTCATCAGATAAACCTGTCCCTCCATGAACCACCAGCGGAACCCCCTTGCAAACCTTGCGAATTTCTTCAAATCGCTTGAAATCCAATTTCGGCTCCCCCTTATACTGGCCATGAGCAGTTCCTACTGCTGGAGCAAAGGCAGTGATTCCTGTTTGGGCTACAAACACTTTGGATTGATCTACGTCAGCAAGATGGGCATCCTCATCAGCTACACTGATGTCATCTTCCACTCCTGCAATGGCTCCTAATTCTCCCTCCACACTTACTCCAAAGCCTTTCCCAAAATCTACCATTTCTTTGGTAAGCCTTATGTTCTCTTCAAAAGGCTCATGAGAACCATCAAACATAATGGAAGTCCAGCCACTTACTGCACACTTTTTAGCAAACTCCATGTCTGTACAATGATCCAGATGTAAGGCTGCAGGAACATTGTAAAATATCGCCTCTGACCTTACCATGGCAGCCAACTCTTCTATCCCATAAAACTTCACTGTGGCAACTGAGGTCTGAATGATTACTGGAGAGCGTAGCTTTTCACACTCTTCCATTACTCCCTTTAGGGTTAAATGATTGAGAATATTAAAGGCGGGTATGGCATACCCTCCTTTTGTTGCATCCTCTAACATCTTTTGAATATTCACAAGCTCCATTTTACATTTATCCTCCTATAAACATGACTTCAATTTCCGTCTGTTACATTTTGTTCTTGGTAAATCATACCACAAGTCCCTACACGGGTCAACATGTTATAACAAGTTGGCGCACAATTATTGAAGTACATTAATCTGTAAAGCTTACGCTACGACCACCTAACTATCTTCACTTTACATTTTTGCATTCTTCTTTTATAAATCTGATGAAATCATCATTCTCATTTTCTTTAATCAAAGTATCCTTATTTACAAGAACAAATTGCTGTCCTTTTGAAAAGAGAATGTATAAATCTTTCGTATCCACAATTCTTGTGATAGAGTCATAACTAAGCTGGGATTCATTGCCGCTTTTAACATAATGGATTTTAATGCTCTCATCTGTAAATGAAGTCACTAGTTCTAACTGTTCTTCTCCCGTGGTTTCCTTAATTCTTTGTAGAGTTGTTTTCACAGTTCGCCTAGGAGACACAAAAACAAGCATTCCAATTACAATTATGCCAATTAGAATAACAGGAGTCAGCACGTATAATTGTTCTACAATACTCCATATCAAAGTCATAACACCACAAAATAGCCCTATACCTTGAGTAATCCTATCCTTTTTGCTTGTGAAATGCCACTTAATTTTTTCCATGGTCTCTTTATTGATAAAATGGCGACTCTCGAATAATATCATAAGTTCCCTCCTCTCTACTTCTTAGCTTCAAATAAAGACCTAGCCCGCTCTTCTGGAGAAACAGCGTTTCTCTCGCCACTAGCCAGTAGATAAAACAATAGTCCTACTACTGCCCAACCTACACAATAGGCCACTGTTAACCAGCCCATAAAAAGTGGATTCCATCCAAATGGCAGAAACATAAACACTAAAGCTCCCAATAATATACTACCTGCAATAAATGCTAACACAGGACCTCCTGGCATTTTGTAAGGTCGATGAGCATCTGGCATGGTTTTACGAAGCTTTACCAAGCAAAATGAAGTAATACACCAGGTAGTAACAAAAGCAGCTCCTGCAAGCTCGGTGATACCATCTATCATATTGAACCCAAGGAAAGGTCCAATTATAGATATTATTGCACAAAATATTAATCCAGCATAGGGAGTTCCATATTTAGGATGAAGCTTTGTAAAAATAGAAGGAACCATTTTTGCTCGGCCCATACCCATTAATAGGTATGCCGATGCTTTCATGAAACCATTCCAGGTAGTGATAAGTCCTGTTAATGCCCCCAAGGTCAAAATTACAAATAATGTATTCCCGATAATAGGTATATCTCCATACACCAACTGTAATAATAGTCCTGCTGCTGGAGTGCCAAACTCACCATCTGACCAAAACTCAATCCAAGGCATAGCTCCGCCAAGAGCAATAAGCAATACCGCATAGAATAGGCAAGCCAAGGTTATCGAAAGAATTACAACCTTTCCAATGCTTTTTGGTTCTGCACTTGAGTTTTCAGCCACCTGAGGTATAGTTTCAAAACCAGCAAGGAAGAAAGGAGCCAAAAGCAGAATAGTCATCATCCCTCCGAAGAAGTTTGTATGTTGTCTGTCTCTTACATTTTCGTAAACAGGCAATAGGTTTTGAGGGTCAAAACGCATAAATGCTGCAATAATAGCAATAAGAGCTGCCCCTATCATAAAAATAACAAATATTCGTTGAAACTTTGCTGAAGCACCACCACCTCGTAAATTCAAAATAAACAAGAATATGGTGCAAGCTGCCCCCATTAGTATATGGGATATATGAACCCCCCAGCCCTGAAAGACATAGAGGTAACCTCCTTCGAACAAAATCCACGGAAACATCATACTAACAATTTCGGCAACCATAATTGCTTCCCAAGGCAATATCCAAACAAAACCTCCAAAACAGGCCCACCCTGATATAAAGGCTATCCTTTCACCAAAAGCCCTATGAGCAAAAGCCGCCCCACCACCTGCAACAGGCATCATTGGCACAAGTTCGGCATAGGCAAAGCCAATGGGAGTCATAAGAAGTAGAGCCACCAAGTAACCTACAGAAGCAGGTATTGGCCCTCCTGTATTTGCCATCCATCTATTAACAGTTAGAGCCCAGCCAACTCCAACTATACATCCAAATCCTATACAAAAAAAATCTAATAGTGACATAGATTCTTTCTTTCGGTTAGTGTCGTTACTACTCATATAAAAAGCCTCTTTTCTATTTTTTATTATTAGTGAATCTTCTATACTTTCTCCGCTTTTATAACCCATTTTTTTGATTTCTATATGGCTTAAGTTTGCGGCCTCCATCCACGTAACTTTTAGAGGAGGGAGACATCTCATTCTCGGTTATAATCATCTTAGAAAATCCTACCACATTACTAAATAAAGTTAAATAGGTTTTTGGAAAGATGTTGATAAAGATTCAGCCATACAGTATAATTATATCAGAGAAGGAGGTGTCCTCCTTCTCTGATATAGCCGCGGTTGGATGGCAGAGATTTGTACATGAAAATGTCAGCGGGGCTGACCCAATTCTCGCCCGAGTACGCCAAGGCGTATTTGAATTAAAGTAAGAAAGTACATGGACGGAACAATTAAAAATGACACGTAAACTTAGTAATATAAAAATAGCGCTAAAGCAACACATAGGCGAGGCGGCTGCTCCAATTGTCAGTACCGGCGACACCGTTAAAAAGGGGCAGCTTCTTGCTGTTTGCAAAGGACTTGGCGCCAACATACATAGCAGTGTTTACGGAAGTATTGTAGATATTGATTGTGATTTCATAACCATAAAACCTGATACTCAGCAGCCTGAGGAGTTCGTTAAAATAAAAGCTACTGGTAGTCATTTGGAAACTATCAAAGAAGCTGGTATCGTTGGAGCAGGTGGTGCTGGATTCCCCACACATGTTAAGCTGGATATTGATTTAAAGGGAGGCTGTGTTATCGTAAATGCCGCAGAGTGTGAACCAACACTTTATCACAATATAAAAGTCCTAGAAGAAGATGCAGAAAGTATAATCCGTGGCTTAAAATACATAATGGAAATAACCAATGCTGCAAAAGGTTATATTGCCATTAAACCTAAAAATAAAGCAGCACTTATAGCTACAGCAAAAGCTATAAATGATTATCCTAAAGATAATTCCAGCAAGGATTACTCTGGCAGTGGTTCTACAAGTAATATAGAAATTAAGTTTTTGCCTGATATGTATCCATCAGGTGATGAGCGGGTTGTTATTAGAGAGATACTAGGAAAATACCTTGAACCAGGTCAGCTACCTTCTACTGTAGGTGCCATTGTATCTAACGTAGAAACTGTTAAAAGAATTCGAGAGGCCATTGAACTTAGAAAACCTGTAATTACTAAAGACATAACCGTTGGCGGCCGTTTGGGCAGTACATTTGGCAATATTCCCCAAGTCTTTTTAGACCAGCCTATTGGCTCACCTGTGTCAGAATACATCCACCAATGCGGAGGCTACGTAGAACCTGTTGGGGAAATTGTGTTAGGAGGGCCTTTTACAGGCCTAAGTGGCAATGAAGATTCTGTCCTAACTAAGACAACTTCTGGGATTTTTGTTGCCATGCCATTTCCTGCTGCCAATTATAACTTTGGTGTTTTAGCCTGCGAGTGTGGCGCACCAAAGGAACGACTAAAGGATATTGTTGCCGAAATGGGAAGCACAGTAGTAAGTGAGATTCTATGTAAGCGTATGGTGGAAGTTAATGGCCGCTATCGCTGTGAAAAGCCTGGTAATTGTCCAGGCCAATCAGAAGCCGCTTTGTATCTTAAAAAACAGGGAGCAGAGGCGATAATTAGTAGCGCCTGTGAGGAGTGAACTAACACACTTGCCAGTGTGACCCCTAGGTTAGGGGTAAAATTATATCACAGCACAGATCACATAATGAGAGCTGCTGATAGAAGAATATATAGAAGAATCAAATAAAACATTGTAATATTTTTGCATATGAACATGTCAGCGGGGCTGACCCAATTCTCGCCCAAATACGCCGAGGCGTACTTGAATTATGGAATTATAGAATTAAAAGAATAATAAAGATGGAAAGCGTATGTATCAATAATAAATAATGGAAAGAAGAGGTAAACGTCTTATGGCAATAAATGCTAGCACTGCAAAAGAACATGGAAAAGATCCTGCTGTTGCTTGTTGTAGACTTGAGGCAGGAAATGTGATTTCTCCAGAAAATCTTGAAGATCCTGCTATATTTCCTGATTTAGAGGAGTCAGGACTACTTACAATTCCTAGTGACTGTATAACAATAGAGCAGGCATTAGGACTAAAGCTAATCAAAACAATTGATGCCCTAACACCAATTACACCGAAGTATCTTGATTCTGCTGATATTGTGATGGAGCCTGGTTCCATGTCCGCTACAACATCTGCCCCTGCAAGTTCCACCACTTATGTCACCCCATCAGTAGATGGTGGTAATAATATAACTATTCACATAGGGGAGGGCAAAAATATAAGCCTTACCTTCCCTTCTACTTCTGCCCCTTTTATTGCTCCAGACACTTTGGCAGCTTCTACCTCTATGGTATCTGAAGAGCCAAAGGTACTAAGAAGTCTAAAAAGACATTATTTTAAAATAGACAAAGTGATTTTTGGAGATGAAACCAAAATACAAGACCAAACTCTCTATCTTAGAGATGCTAACAAACTGTGTAAGGAAGCCATTGATTCAGAGGACTTAGTGGTGGATTTAAAGCTTGAGATCATTACTCCTGATAATTATAACCAGTACAGTGATACTATCATGGACGTACAACCTATAGCCTGTAAAGAGGCTGGTGAGTTAGGCTCTGGTATTACTAGAGTATTAGACGGTGTTGTGCTAATGGTAACTGGAACTGACGAAAATGGAGTTCAAATTGGTGAGTTCGGTTCATCTGAGGGTATTTTAGATGATAAGATAAAATGGGGCAGGCCAGGGGCTCCTGATAAAGGGGATATTCTAATTAAGACCAATGTAGTTATTAAAGCTGGCGCCAATATGGAGCGACCAGGGCCTCTTGCTGCCCATAAGGCTAGTGATATTATCGCTGCTGAAATTCGAGTAGCTTTAAAAGAAGCCGCTGATTCCCTTTCATCTAGAGAAGAGGAATTCGTTCAATACTCTCGTCCAAATAAGCCTAAAGTAGTTATTGTAAAAGAAGTAATGGGGCAAGGTGCTATGCATGACAACCTGATTCTACCAACTGAACCCGTTGGTACAATTGGGGCAAGACCTAATGTAGACCTTGGCAACCTTCCTGTTATGCTCTCACCTATAGAAGTTCTTGATGGAGCCATCCACGCCCTTACCTGTATTGGCCCTGCTTCCAAAGAATGTAGTAGACATTATTTTAGAGAGCCGCTTGTTATCCACGCTTTACAAGATGAAGAAATAGACCTTGTAGGAGTGATTTTCGTAGGCTCACCTCAGGCAAATTTTGAAAAGTTCTATGTTTCCAAGAGACTAGGCATGACCATAGAGGCCATGAGAGTGGATGGAGCAATTGTTACTACCGAAGGTTTTGGCAATAATCATATTGATTTTGCCTCTCATATAGAGCA
>JGI20163J26743_11538039_pt1 | contig 12593 bp, 14 predicted proteins | sample TergutCu122P1_FD_26743 | JGI IMG/M metagenome (IMG submission 26743) | reverse complement strand
TGAGGAATAAGGCTTTTGCTTATTCTTTTCACAATGTCTTCTGCATATCTGACCATGTAAACAATGTATTACATTTCAAGTAAGTTGTCAAGAGAAAAATTCTGAAAAATTAGCTTTATTTTGAGTATTTTGTCCATTTTCTTGAAATTTCGAACATTTTTAAAAAACGCCATATGCCGTTTTTTTGTTTTTACTGTATAAACTCAAATGTTTTTACGCTTTCGTCAAATATGGAAATAAATCTTGGTGCAACTACAATATTAATATTAACTGCGAACCCTCCTTCAGTTGGACCGAACGCTACCCTATATTTTAATCCAGGAAATTCATGAGAAACCAGTTTTACGATTCACAGTCGTAGTATAGGCCTGATTTTTTACATAAAACTAATTTGTTGTGCAACAAGCACGTTTGTTAGGCGGCGTTAGGATTGTTTTTCATTTATAAATTCAAACAACCCTATACCTCCTCTGCTGTGATTGGTATTAAATTTTATTTTATTTCCATTTTTCATATGAATTACTGCAACAAAAAAATTTATATTGTAATTCCAATCTAAAGATTGAATATCTGAATATAAATATATTGTGTTTTGTTTTTTATAATTATTCAATGTAAAATCGTTTTCATGAAAAACAATTGAACTATTTTTGTTAACCTTTACAGAATATCCTTCTGTCTTTATTTTTTCAATATTACGCTCTTTAATAATATCATAATTTTCATTAATAAAGCTGTTTATTATATAACCTGATTTTTTTGAGGACATATCAATTTTCAATTTTTTACTTTCAAAATAAATTATAAAAGCTGTTCTTGAAGGAATATTCCAACCTATTATTTCATTTATTTTGTATTCTCGTTCAGGTAAAAATGGATATTTACATCTTATAAAGTATTTTGAAAAATTATATTTTACAAGAAAAATATAAAAACACACTAGCCAGAGTATTGAAAAAAATGTCAAAAATAATATTCCATATATATCCGCTCCAGCTTCATCAGTTATAATAACATACAGACCGATTATACAAAATATTAAAGCTACAAAAAAGAGACCTTTCCTAAAAAGTGAAGGACTAAAACTATTTATGCTTTCCATTGTTTTATTTTAAACTATTTTTCTTAAATCTCAAAACCTTGCGTATACCGTTTATGTGCAGTGCCAAGATTGCATTTGCTTTCCAACTACTTAAAATATTTGTGCACAACCCACCCAAAAATCCCAATTCTCATATATTAGCCTATTATTCAACCAAATTAAAATAATAAAGGTTTCATCAGATGTATTTAAAAACATTTGTTCTTGTAAATTATAGTCTATGCCGCTATCCCATCCGCCTACCCCTATCCAATATTCAAATGTAATATCTTGCGTTGGAAAAAAATAAAATACTTTTCTATCAACTTTTATTAATTCTTCGTTTGAATGATCAAAATTTTCAATAAGAATTCTTTCACGTTCCATTAATTCTTCTCTCAACAACTCAAATTCTCCCCTTGTCAGCCCTGAGTTTTCTCTCCAAAACCGTTCACGTGATTGCTCAAGGGTATTATTTCTCCAAATAAATTCAAGTTCTATTTTAATAATCGATGAAATATCCAAGTTGTGCCTTATATTGAACACTATTGTCTGATTACAAAAAGCAGCAAGTTGATATTCTACAGAAATAAATTCACTTTCTACTGTAACACGCTCCCTTGAACCACGTGCAAACACAACACTGCTTATTACTATAAAAAAGACCAAAAAAAACATAAGTCGTTTACACATTTTTTGCCCCTATTACTGATCATCATATTCCATTATTTTATAATTCTCAATACCGAGTTGCCTCATGATTAATCTACCCGAAAAGAACTCATGCCTCAAAATAAACTTAACCGATGGAGGGCTCGGAAAGAAAAATGGGGTTAACGATGAAAGAAAAACATGCGCCTCTGGCGCGGGGCGCATAGCTTGTCCTGCGGTCGCTTTGCGCGTGCTTTGCACGTAATACCTTTTATTCGCTGACGAAGTGAGTGCCTCGGGCAGGTCTGGTTTCTCATGGTCGAACTATTGGGGAATCACAGATGAATACGTGTTTTTAAAAACCACCGTTGCACACGGATGCACAACGGTACAAAAAAATGAAAAATCAATATGCTTGACTATCCCCTAATTGCGGTATCTTATTGCCATAGCACTTCCTGTAGTAACTTCTCTTGTTTGCCTGAGGCTACCTCTTCCTGTGCGTTCAGTATGAGTACTTACCCTGACATTTACAATGTCATGAGCGCCAAGTCTATGCGCTTCTCGCAGCAGCATTTGCAATATTCCTTCGTTGCTGGTGATTTCTATTATCTGACCATGCGCATCAGTTTTCTTTACTAAAGTTGCAAAGACTAAACTCAGCACATCATATGGTCTATCAGGTGGTGGTACAACCACATGCAGAATTCCTCTATCAGTCTGTAGAGGCTGTGCAGTTGCTCCGCTTCCAAGCGCAAGCGCTGCAAAAACTATAAGCAGTGCCATAGCTGCTATGTGCTTAATATTTTTTTTCATCATGTCGTATTCTCCTTTTTTTGATGACTTTATATATAATACCTTCTGCCAAAGCAACGCCTGACATTGTTAGAAGGTCTATATTACAGAATGTGCCGGGAATTGCGCCAAAGAATTGACCTGCATTCCATCCAGCTGCGATTAAGTACAAAACTACGATATAAATGGTCTGCGCCTTTTGCTCAAAGAAAAACAGAGCGCGCAGAAAAAATATCCCCGAAAGCAGCCACAAAAAATCAGGTCCGCTGTAAACAAGTACAGAAAAGAAAATGTTTTCTATGTTTACAGGTATTCTTAGCGCTTCCCAAAAACCTGGCATGGGCAAAATTTTCCACACCAGTAAATTCGGTCCCCTAAACAAGGGGTAAATTGCTGCCCCGCATATCAGCGTTACGCTTCCTAATGCAAAATAAATTGCCCTTAGTTTATTTTGCATTTTCTTGCTTTCCTGGATTTAAGATTTTTGGAACTATGGTGTTTTGGGTTAAAACAAGAAGCCGAGTCATTTCAAGTACATTCTTCTTGTTTTCCTCTGTTAAGGCGGAAAAATCTTTATCAAGTGTTTTGTTCAATTCTTCTGCCTTCATATTCACCTCGCAAATCACGCCCTTTAACAAGGTATAATATCGCACTATAATAAAGTGTGTCAATATATTTTCTCTTTTTTATAGGTTGGCTGCGCTTGCTTTTATAGGGTTTCCTATCTACTATATTTTCATGGATAAATCCATAAATGATCGCTTAAAAGAGGTTAGACACGCTCTAAAGCTTTCTCAAAAGCAGTTTGCTAAAGGAATTTTCCTTAAAAGCAGTGGTTATTTGGGCTGTATAGAGGTTTACCGGCACGAAGTTAATGACAGAATTATAGAGCTTGTGGTTAGCGCCTATGGGGTTTCAAAAACATGGCTTAAAACAGGCGAAGGCTCAATGTTCGAGAAAGAGAGAAAAATCGATGCTCAGTTGGAAGAGATGAATATACTTTTTAACCAGCTAAATCCTCATTTTAAGAAATATGTATTAACTCAGATTAAAGATCTTATTAAACTTCAAAATGCAAAAGACAAGCTGATCTGACACCGCTGGCAGTACGGGAGTAAACGCCGGCAGGAATGGTGCGAGTATTGGGCGCTGCGACTAAAGCTGGTTATACATTGAGTATTTTATCTTATTGTTTTCGTCAAATATTATTGATTTTAAATGCTTTGTTACGCTCTTTGAAAGAAGGAACTGATTTCTTTCTACATGATAGATTGTGATAAGAATTTTATCACTTTCTTCCATTTTTTCGAAATGTTCAGCAAAGTAATATTCGCTAAGGGAATACTCGTTTTTGTTCAAAACTTTATATTCTATTCCACTATCATTTAAATATTTCTTGAAATCTTCAATATTGCTGTCTGTTGTTTTTTGTGCAATTTCTTTGTGTGTTTTTTGTTCTTCTGCGCGTTTAACATTGCTGTAATAATTTAGAGATACTACCAAAATAACTGCAAAAACAAGAATAAGAACAAATAGAATACTCATAGCTTTTACCTCTCGTAATCAATGCCCCACAAATTTGTTGGGCGCACGACCCTGAAGCCGACGTTACCGTATATGCTTCTTTCCCACGGATTATAGAGGTTCCGATAGGCAGACCTAAGGCCATACTCGCGGCTAATCCACGACCCGCCGCGCACTACGCGAACCGTGCCGTCGGCAGCAGGGGTGCGGGGTCCGACTGCCGGGTTTGTCCGCGGAGTGCTGGAATAAAAAGCAAACCAGTCCCAGACCCACTCCCATACATTTCCGTGCATATCGTACAAACCCCAGGCATTGGGCGCATAGCTTCCAACTGCGCTTGTATTTCCGCCAGGATGGCTATTAAAATTAGCCTGACTGCGGTTAATGCTAACGCCGGTATTAAACGGCGTTGTTGTTCCTGCACGGCACGCGTATTCCCACTGCGCCTCGGTTGGCAGACGGTACCCGCTAGAGCCAGGTACAACTCGGACAGCATTCCAGCGTTCAAAATTGGCGTGTCCAAAGGAGTCGGGCACTTCTCCCCAGAGAGCAGGGTCTGTACTCCATAACCCGGAAGTAGTGGTTTCCATCTCATACGCAGGACTAAGCCCCTCCATTATACTAAGCAGATTGCAGAATACTATTGCATCGAACCAGCTTACAGCTTCTACTGGTCGGTTGGGGTCAATGAAACCGCTTGGGTTTGTTCCCATTACAGCTTCGTATTGCGCCTGCGTTACCAAGAACCTGCTCATCCAGAAAGCGTAGATGGTTACGGTGTGTGCCGGACGTGCGTTTGCATCTGTTGGGTCATTGCTGCCCATGGTAAATGTTCCGCCAGGTATTAGTCTCATTTCGATTAAGCTTTCCCTGGCATATGCCTGATGTCCCAGGATAAGAAGAAGCGTTATAACAAAACAAAGTTTTTTCTTCATAATTACTCCTTTGCCGGCACTTCCCGCCGAGCGAGCGTCAGCGAGTGAAGGTTCCACTCCGAGTTTTAGTCTAGCACAACTTTGGCTTTTTTGCAATGGCTGAGGGCTTGCATCAGTATATCATCAGTATATATACTATAAGACTAAGCGAATACCGATATTTGTCGAGGGCTGCAACAGGCGCGAAGCGTACGTTCCGAGCGCGGCAAAGTGCCTCTTGTGGGTATGGACGCCGCATTTGCGAGGGGGAGATATGGGTAAGATAAAAATAGAGCATGATATGCCTTTATGGAACCTTTTTACTGTCTATAAAGGGCTGGACGACCCTCTTTATATAGAAGATAAAGAGAAAATGCTGATGGAATTCCAGCAATTGCTTGATTTTGCGGCTAAGAATAATCCCGCAGGGGCAGATGAGGAGTGGGTCGAAGCTGTAATAAGAAAAATCGAGCAGGCGGAAGTTATTTATGATAATTTATATTCATATTGTTATGCAAATTACTCGACGCAGACAGCAGATGCGGCGATTGTCAGGGAACTTAATAGTCTTGAAAATGAAAGGCTGAAACTACTCAAGGCGAAAACAATTTTTAGAAAGAAAATCTCTTTTTCTCAGCAGCAAATGGAGAAGATTGCGAAGGAAAACTCTTTTTTGAGCAATTATACTCTTTTTCTTAATGAAGCGATGGTGCTAAAAAAGCATCAGCTTTCAAGGGATATGGAGGCGATTGTGGAGGAGCTGCTGCAGCCTGGCGCAAATTCTTGGTCGCGTTTGCAGGAGGCTATTTCGTCGGATTTGAGTGTGAAGTGGAATAAAAAAAAGCGAGAGAAGAAAACTGTAACTCAGCTTAGGGCGCTTGCGTTTTCGAAGAGCAGGAAAACAAGAAAAAGGGCTTTTGAGAAAGAGATTAAGGCATGGAAGAGTGCGGAAATTCCGCTTGCGTATGCTCTTAATGGGATTAAGGGCACGGGGATAATTCTTAATCGGCGGAGGAAATGGAAGTCTGCTATTGAAAAATCTGTTTTTCAGTCGAGAATGAATGAAGATGTATTAAGAGTGCTTATAAGCGCTATGGAAAAGTCGCTTCCGGTTTTTCATAAATATCTTGATGCAAAGGCTTCGTTGCTTGGGGTTAAAAAACTTGCGTTTTATGATCTTTTTGCGCCGCTGCCTCTGGCAACAAAGGCTTTTTCGGCGAGAGCGGCGACGACTAACGCTGCGCCGGGAGATGCGGTGCCGGCAAGAGAGAAAAAAACAAAGCTGGAGAATGATATATGCGTGTGGCCGTTTCAGGATGCGGCAAATTTTATAACAGAGGCATTCAGGGATTTTTCTCCGGAAATGGGTTTGTTTGTTGAAAACGCATTTAATAAGCGCTGGATCGATGCTGCGCCGCATAAGGGAAAGGTTGGCGGGGCATATTGCATAAATTTTCCGCTTGCAAAGGAGAGCAGGATCCTGTGCAACTACAACAATTCTTTTTCTGCTGTTGCAACTGTTGCGCACGAGCTTGGTCATGCGTGGCATAACGAAGTATTAAAGGATGAAAGCATCATACATCACAATTATCCCATGACTCTTGCGGAAACTGCATCGATTTTCTCCGAAATAATGATTTTTGACAAGGCGATAAATGGCGCGTCGTGCAGCGCAGAAAAATTGTTTATAATGGAAATACTTCTTCAGGAAGTTACGCAGATTATCGTAGATATTCTTTCTAGGTTTTATTTTGAAAAAGAGGTGTTTGCGAGAAGGGAGAAGGGGGATATTTCTGCGCAGGAATTTTCGGCTATTATGCGGGATGCGCAAAAAAAAACGTATGGAAATGCTATTGCGAAAAAGACGTATCATCAGTATATGTGGGCTGTTAAGGGGCATTATTATATTCCTTCTTTGAGTTTCTATAACTACCCTTATGCTTTTGGTCAGCTTTTTGGGGTTGCGCTTTATAAAAAATATCTTTCGGATAAGGAGAATTTTCCGCAGCAATATAATAAGATACTTAGAGAGTCCGGAAGGAAAACGAGCATAGAAATTGCGCAGCAGGCTGGTTTTGATATTGAAAAAGAGCTGTTTTGGCTCGATAGCATAGACTATATTAAGCAAATGATTGATGAATTTTCAAAAATTGCTTTTACAGGAGAAAGCAGAAAATGAGTATCAAAGTTGGAATTTTAAGCGCCGGCGCCTGGGGTACTGCGATAGGCAAGCAGATAGCGCAAAAGAACATAGATGTCCAGATATGGGACTATATGGAAGATGTTGTTGAGGATATAAATAAAAATCATAAAAATACCAGATACCTTCCTGGAGTTACGCTTCCGAAAAAAATGAAGGCAACTTCGGAGATAAAAGATGTTGTAAGCGGGAAAGATTTTCTTATACTTTCTACCCCTTCTCTTTATCTTGTTGATACTGCAAAGGAGTTGCTGAAATCAAAAAATATTCAAAACGGGAAAACTATTATTGGAATAATAACAAAGGGATTTATTCCGTCGCCATCGGGTCCAAGGCTTATTGTTAGCACTCTTGAGGATTATCTTCCTGGGTTTTACAGGGATAATCTTGTTTATATCTCGGGGCCAAGCCACGCAGAAGAAGTTGCGGCAAATAAAGTTACAGGGCTTATAAGCGCATGTGTCAATGGCAAAAATTCAATAAAGTTCAGAGAGCTTCTTTCGAGCAGATCTCTTTTTGTTTTTTCTTCTATCGATGTTATTGGGGTTCAGACTTGCGCTGCGACGAAAAATGTTATAGCAATTGCTTTTGGAATGCTTGATGCTATACAGGAAAGGTCGCAGGTATTCGGCAATAATACGGAGTCTCTTTTGCTGGCTGCTGGGCTTAATGAAATTCAGAAATTAGGACAAGCTCTTGGGGCTACGCATCCGGAGACATTTACTTCCATATCTGGCGTCGGGGATCTTGACGTTACTTGCAGAAGTCATCATGGCAGAAACAGGAAATTCGGGCGCGATATTATTAACCACAATATTATTGGTCAGTTTTCTGATATCGATGATTTAATAAAAAAAATAGATAGAGTTGGCTATCTTCCAGAGGGGGTTATTGCTGCAAAATATGTTAACCAGATTATGGATAAATATAAACTAAAGCTTTCTATTTCGTCTATTGTGTATAAAATACTGAACAAAGAAATGTCTCCGCAAGGTGCAATTGGTATTTTGCTTGGCGACTATGCGGCTGCGATGACTGTAGAAAGCTGATGATATATGACGTATTCGGCAATGCGTGGTGAGATGCAGTACGAATGTATAAGAACCGATTCTTGATGTAACAAGTTAGCGGTATCTTGCAAAATTTTTAATATCCTGCATGTCTTTATAGGAAAATTTCTCCCATGACATTGGAAAAACTGAGTTATTATGATAAAGAGGATCTTCGCTAATTGGATAAATACTTTTTTTTACACTCTCCTCCCACATGATTGAGCCCGGCACAGGCGAATATTCCGATACACTTATTCTAACATCGAATTTTTTTAAATATCTTACACTTTCTTTAGCTTCTTCTGCATATTGTCCGGGAAGCCCGGCAAGCATATAGATAATTACGTTATCTCCGTAAAAACCATTTGTTTTAAGAGTTTCTATAACAGCAGGAAAAGTGTCTGCATTATATTTTTTCCCGTTCTTTTTGTGAAATTCCGGGTTTGAGCTTTCAAAACCAAGCCTTATTTCTTTAAACCCTGCTTTTTTCATCATTGAGACTGTTGCGGTATCGAGAAAATCAATATGAAGGCCGTTTGGTGTATAGAAATTGAATTTAATGTTGCTGGAAATTATTTCTTCAAGCAAAGGAAGAAAAGTTTTTTCTTTGTTGAACAACAGAGAGTCGTCATAAAATGCAAAGTTAGATGTTCCGTATTTTTTATTTAAGTAAACAAGCTGTTTAAAAACAGTTTCGTGGCAGCCAACGGAAAAGGATGAAAGCTTTGCCGAAGCGCAGTAGCTGCATTTCATAGGGCAGCCATTGTTGAGCCGCACAACAGCAGCATCTTCCCAGACTGGGTTATCCATAAGAAACTTCCCGCCTTCTTGGCTGCAAACAGGCAATGAGTGTTTCTTGAAAAAACTATTTAAAAAATTCCATGCTTCGCCTTCTGCAACATAATCCGGCATTACAACATTTTTGCAATGCTCCGGAAAGAGGGTAGCATAAACACCTCCGGTAATAACAGGAACACTTGGCCAAATTTCTCTGCATATTTTTACAACTTCAGAAACCCCCATGTACCAATATGTCATAAATGTAGATATGAGAATAATATCCGGTTTTCTTGCCATTATTTTTAAACGAAGTGATTCTTCGCAGATTCCATATCGTGCAAACCCTCTTTTAACAGACGGAATAGAGCCGGAAAAAGGAGGGGGCAGAATTTGCCGGAAAATTTTGCCTGTGCCATTGTTATAGCGCACAGGGGGTTTTCTTCGCGCGGTTTTGCGCGAAAATTCATCAGTATAATCAAGAGAATTGATAAAAACGCATTCCCAGCCGCCCTCCTCAAGCCATTTTCCGATCTTCAAAAGCCCATAAGGCTTTAAAAACAGGTCAAAAAAAGCAAAATCATATATGGGCGGCATTATAAGCATTGCTAGAGGTCGAAGCGAAGCTTCGCGCCGTAGATTTGAGTAGAAATTTGCTTTTGTTTCAGCAGCATATGGCATATCAATAGACATTTTGACTCCTGATCAAGAATTTAGCAAAATCTATAGACATTAGAGATAATTTCTGCTATATTTTAGCAAACAATGGCGCCGTACCCAAGTGGTAAGGGAGAGGTCTGCAAAACCTTCAGGCATCGGTTCAAATCCGATCGGCGCCTTAAAATTGTATATAATTTTGCCTTTTCCGAATATTGAAGTATGAGGCATTAGGCCGGATTTTCGAACAAATAATTTACCGGTATTGCCCAAGTATTTCTGTTTACTTGAAGAAGCTCTTTTCCTGTATAAATAATAATACCTTTGAAAAACCTCTCCCCAATGGTTTCTTGCAAGACCATCATGTTTGTCCAGTCTTTCTCATTGATTGTTCCATCAAGTTTTACTTCTATTCCAATGGTTTTTCCGAAGGGGCTTTCAATTACAAAATCCACTTCTTTGCCTTGATGCTGAACAGGATTAAAATGAGAAACAGCGAACGCACCTAATGAGTTTGTTGCTTTCATAATTTCTGTGGCAATAAAGTTCTCGAATAAGTGCCCCATGGTTTTTCTGTCATTCCGGTATATTTCGGTCATATCTCTTTGCAATAAATGGCAAAGTAAATTTGTATCTGTGAAGTAAATTTTTTTCTGCTTTACAAACCGCTTATTCAATTTATTTGGCTTGCTCCACGATGGCAGCTCAAATGTAAGGAAGGTGCTGCTGCAAAGGGTTTTGTATTTATCGTAAGTTTTAGCATCAAGTCCTGTTTCCTGCATAATGTTTGCATTATTAAGAAGGCTGCCTGCTCGTTGTGCAAGGGAAACAAGCAATTGATAAATATTGCTAGGGTTTTTTATGTCAGCCATGGTTCGCACATCCCGCTGCAAAATAGTAGTGATGTAATCGTTAAACCACACATAACGGTTAATATTTTTGTTTATGGCAATTTCAGGAAAAGTTGCGCTTGATATTACATCAATCAGATCAACGGAAGGATATTTTTTTGTAAATATATCATCTCTAAATAGTTCTTCTATAAAATTTATTCTGATGGAGTTTTTCCCGTCACAAAGCCGAGACTTCGCGCGCTTGTTGGCGCTTTCCTGGCAAGAAATTTCGCTCTTTTTTATTTCAGCGGCTGCAAATGGATATAGTGTTAGATTTGACATTCTGCCAACAAGCGCGTCAGCAAGTTGCGGCAAAGCAAATATGTTGGCAGAGCCTGTTAATACATACAATGCGCGGTCTTTGCCAATAAGACGATTTTCATCTATGGCTATTTTTAATTGGCGAAACAATTCCGGAGCAAGCTGGATTTCATCTATTATATTAAGCATATTTGAAGAAAGAGAGTGTATAAACCCTGCAGGGTCTTTCTTGGCAAAAGCCAGGCTGGCAGGGTTGTCAAAAGTTATGTAATTTAACTCTTTGTTTATAGATATATTTTGAACAAGTGTCGACTTCCCGCATTGCCGCATCCCGCTAAGATACACCAGCGATCTTGTCTCTATTGTTTCCTTCATTAGGTTTTCCAGCAATCTGTGTATATAGGTCATTTTTGTCCGCCATATATATTGGTATTTGTATACCATATTTTATGAGGCAATGATCCTCGTGTCAAGCACCTTGTCCATACTCACTACCTATTTAAAAAAGATTCGAATGTTTTGTGATATTGTAAGTAGTAAACATATTACATGGGGTCACATTCTGTGTAGTAGGTATATTGCACAGAATGCGGGTCGATAAAATTAGATTGTTATGTTGCTGCCCGCCGCAACCTGTCATTAATCGCCTCTCCCAAACCCAAAGCCGGGGCTTCCTCTGCCCGGATTAATTCCAGCCCAAGAGAGTCCAGTTCATGCAGCATCTCAAAAAGATTTGCCGCTGCTTCAATGGAGCAGCCATCTTGGGATAAAATCCTAACTTGATTTTGGGGAGCTGGAGCTTGCAGTGACAAGGCTGAATGCCGGGTTGCTGTTGAAAAATAGAGCCGCCCTTCATTCGCAGCTTGGGGCAACCCGGCTAATTCGCCCGGCTTGTGCAGGATTAACAATGTTCGCGGCGCATAGTGGCTCTTGAGCTGCCCCGGCGAAATGGGGCTTGGTTTGTCTTCGTTACCCACTGCCATGCTGCTATTTTCCAGCAGCACAGTACCAATAAGCGCCTCGATAGTTTCACGGCTAATGCCGCCCGGTCTAAGAATGCAGGGCGTTTCGCGGGAAATATCCAAAACCGTAGACTCCAGCCCCACAAGAGTTTTGCCGCCATCAATTATAAAATCAACCTTGTTACCCATTTGCGCGCTTACATGGTTTGCCCTTGTAGGCGACAGGCAGCCGGATGGATTGGCGCTGGGAGCAGCTAAAGCGCCCGTAGAGAACCGGATGAGTTTCTGCGCTACAGGGTGCGAAGGAAAACGGACTGCTACTGTGTCAAGCCCTGCTGCGGCAATACCCGGCAGCTGCGCTTGTTTAGGCAGAATTAGCGTGAGCGGTCCGGGCCAGAGCTGCTTTGAAAGTAAGCCAAACATCTCTTTGCCGGCCTCGCTAAGTCCGGATATATCTGCTATGCGCGGCAAGGTATCGAACTCAGCTATATGAATAATAAGCGGATTAAAGCTGGGGCGGTTTTTAGCTTCAAAGACCCTTGCGATGGCAATAGGATTAAAGGCATCTGCGCCCAAGCCGTAGACTGTTTCTGTGGGAAAGGCAACAAGCGCTCCAGCAATAATAGCTTTGGCAGCTTTTTTTATGTCATTATCCTGATTGGAAAGTATTTCCATATTAGTTCTTTCTTTGTAAAATACGATGTAGCTTCATTTAAGTCAAGTCGACGCATTGCCTCATGAAAAATGTTACCCAAAAGAGTAAATGCCTCATTTAGAAAATGTTACCCAAATTAAAATAAGGATGCCTGAAGGAGGGCATCCGAAT
>JGI20163J26743_11538040_pt1 | contig 12632 bp, 10 predicted proteins | sample TergutCu122P1_FD_26743 | JGI IMG/M metagenome (IMG submission 26743) | reverse complement strand
GGTCAGCTTATGGCCCAAGGATCTTACCGTTTATGCGAACATTATGGCGTACCTCAATACTCTATGAGTACTAAGAAGTTGGATCTTCCCGCTTACGATGCTCGTGCTATTCAAGGTATTGGTGTTACTTATGCAACCAGTAACCGAGGTGGCTGTCACGTACGCGGTTACACTATAGCACCGGAAGTAGCAGGCTTACCGGAAAAATTAGATATGAGCAGTATCGAGAACAAGCATGTTTGGGTTAAGATATTCCAAGATTTAACATCGGTTATTGATTCTTCAGGTATGTGCTTATTTACATCCTTTGCTTTAGGTGCGGATGTGTATGCAGAATTGCTTAATGCAGCTACAGGTACCAACTACGATGCTAACAGCCTGCTTGAGACCGGCGAAAGAATCTACAATCTGGAGCGTCTCTTTAACCAAAAAGCCGGTATGAAACCAGAAGAAGACAGCTTACCTGAGCGTCTCTTAAAAGAACCTATTCCTGCCGGACCATCTAAAGGAGCTCTTAGTCGCTTACCTGAAATGTTGCCTGAATACTACAAAGCAAGAGGTTGGGAAAATGCATTTCCAACAAAAGAAACTCTTGCGAGGCTTGGACTTTAATAGTTTGTGCTATGGAAGTTAAACTTTTTGCTGCACTTAGAGAAGGGCGCGGAAAAAGCGTACAAGTTGAATGGTATGAAGGTATAAATGGTCAAGCTATATTGGATATCCTTGAAATATCACCTGCAGATGTTTCTATCTGTCTTATAAATGGCAAAAATGCCGGTTTTGATGATCCAATATCCCAGTCTGATGTGGTGTCTTTCTTTTCCCCTGTGGGCGGGGGGTAATGTATAAATATATTTCGATATGAACATGATATAGAAAAGTCCGGAAAGTTTGTTTTCCGGGCTTTTCTTAGAAAAGAAAAAGGACTATGATAATAAAAAAAGGAGATAGGAACTAATGAACAAGGCTACAATAAAAGACATTGATATAAAAGGAAAAAGAGTGCTGGTAAGAGTTGACTTTAATGTGCCATTAGATGACCAAAAAAATATAACTGATGATACTAGAATTAAAGCAGCTTCGCCTACAATACAATATCTTATGGAGCAGGATTGTAAGATCATATTAATGTCTCATTTGGGAAGACCAAAGGGAGAGCATAATGCCAAGTACAGTATGGAGCCGGTGTCCAAAAGGTTATCAGAAATATTACAAAAAGAAGTAAAACAAGCTAAGGACTGTATATCAGAAGAAACAAAACAAATGGCTAAAGCGTTACAAAGCGGAGAAATACTCTTATTGGAGAATACACGTTTTTATCCGGGGGAAACAAAAAATGATCCGGAGCTGGCAAAAGAATTGGCATCTATGGGAGAGATTTTTGTAAATGACGCTTTTGGTGCAGCCCATAGAGCACACTCATCTACAGTAGGTGTTGCAGACTATATCCCGGCAGTAGCAGGATTTCTTTTAGAAAAAGAACTTGCAATACTAACAGAAGTATTAGAGAACCCGGACAGACCATTTACGGCAGTAATAGGAGGAGCAAAAGTATCGGATAAAATAATGGTCTTAAAAAATCTGGCAACCAAAGTAGACAACCTAATTATAGGAGGAGGCATGGCAAATACCTTCCTAAAAGCGAGGGGTGTCAACATGGCAGATTCCTTAGTAGAGGAAGAGAAACTAGATATGGCAAAAACAATAGAAGAAGAAGCTAACGCCTTTGGAGTTAACTTACTTTTGCCCATAGACTTAGTTGTTGCCGAGGAAGTTAGTGAAGATGCTCAAATCCAGATAGTCAGAGGCGATGTACCTGAAGGTTACAGAGCATTAGATATAGGCTCATCATCAGCTATAGCTTTTGCACAAATAATAAAAAATTCAGCTTTGGTACTGTGGAACGGTCCTATGGGAGTATTTGAAATGGATAAATTTGCAATGGGTACCGAAGTAATTGCAAAGGCTGTAGCAGAATGTCCCGGTAAAGCCATTGTAGGAGGTGGAGATTCAGTAGCAGCAGTAGAAAAAGTTGGAGTTACCAACTCCATTTACCACATTTCTACAGGGGGAGGAGCCTCTCTAGAATTTCTAGAAGGAAAAGAACTACCGGGAGTCGCTGCCCTTAAAGATAAAAACTAAAAAGAATAAATATTATGCTCATTTACGAGAAACAAAGAAAGCTTTTTAATTGTCAATTGATCTAACAGAGGAGGTAAGTAGTAATGAGAATACCGATTATAGCCGGCAATTGGAAAATGCATAAAACAGCTAAAGAAGCACAAGAATTTATGTATAACTTAATCTCAAAATTAAAAAATATTGATAGAGTTGATGTAATTATTGCCCCTGCTTTTACTTCCCTTGAAGCGACTATCGAAGCTGCTAAAGGAAGTCTGGTAAAAGTAGCTGCTCAGAATATGCACTGGGAAAATAAAGGGGCATACACAGGGGAAATTTCGTCAATTATGTTAAATGACCTGGGAGTTAACTATTGTATTATAGGCCACTCTGAAAGAAGGCAATACTTTGCAGAAACGGACCATACAGTTAACAAAAAGGTAAAAGCTGCCTTGGATAATGAAATAATCCCTATAATATGCGTAGGGGAAACCCTTAAAGAAAGGGAAATCGGTGCTACAAGTGATGTAGTAGAAAGACAGATTAAAGTTGCACTGGAAGGATTAAGCAGTCCGGAGGTGGCAAAATTGATTATTGCCTATGAACCTGTCTGGGCTATTGGTACCGGAAAAACTTCATCTGCAGAAGATGCCCAAGAAGTTGCATCTGAAATTAGACAAATAATAGCCAATGACTTTGGCAATGAAAGTGCAGCTAAAGTTAGAATACAATACGGAGGCAGTGTCAAACCTGAAAACATCAAAAGCTTTATGGAACAAAAGGACATTGACGGAGCCTTAGTAGGCGGTGCCAGTTTAGATGTGGATAGTTTTGTACAATTGATATAACGGAGGTCGGAAGTCAGAAGTCAGAGGTCGGACTAGAAGCAATTGGCAAGCCAATTATAACAGAAGTCCGAGGTCAGAAATCGGAAGTTGGAGAGAGCCTTTGACAATAAATTTGACACTAGGTTTCAGAAATAGAGGAATTGGAGAAGCCAATTTCATTCAAAATCTGATCTCCAACTTCTGTTAAAGGTGGTGGTGATGTGGCAAAATACAAACCGATAGTATTAGCAATACTAGATGGATGGGGTATATCAAAAAAGGAGCAGGGTAATGCAATTGTAGTAGCCAAGACTAAAAACATGGACAACTATTTGGCACAATATCCAAATACCATTTTAGATACCTCAGGGGAAGCTGTTGGGCTGCCTGCAGGCCAGATGGGAAATAGTGAAGTAGGCCATTTAAATATTGGAGCGGGAAGGATAGTATATCAAGATTTAACCAGAATCAGTAAGGCTATAAAAGATGGTGATTTTTTTGAAAATCCGGAACTAATGCAAGTATATAAAAACTGCCATAAAGGGTCCGGAAAATCACTGCACTTAATGGGTCTACTGTCGGATGGTGGAGTTCACAGTCATATGGAACACGTCTTTGCTCTTGTGGATATGGCAAAAAAGGTGGAAGTGGAAAACCTATATATCCATTGTTTTTTAGATGGAAGAGATGTATCTCCTAAAAGTGCCTTGAAGTATATAGGCAGTCTTGAAGAGAAAATAAAAGAAGTAGGGATAGGAGAAATAGCTACAATATCAGGAAGATACTATGCTATGGATAGAGATAACAGATGGGATAGAGTAGAAAAAGCATATAAGGCTATGAGTGCAGGAGAAGGTCAAAAAGTATTATCAGCAAAAGAAGCTGTAGAAAACTCCTATGCTCGGGAGATAACAGATGAATTTGTAGAACCAACAGTTATCATAAAAGATGGAAAACCGATAACAACAGTTAAAACAGGAGATTCTTTAATCTTTTTTAACTTTAGAGGGGATAGAGCCAGAGAAATAACAAGAGCTTTTGTAGACAAAGATTTTAATGCTTTTGAAAGGCCAACAGGCTGGCTCAACTTAATATACTTGTGTATGACAGAGTATGATGCAACAATTGAGGCCCCAATAGCATTTCCACCGGAAAGATTTGTAAACACACTGGGACAGATCCTTGCAAACAATAATTTAAAGCAGTTAAGACTGGCGGAAACAGAAAAGTATGCTCATGTAACATTTTTCTTTAACGGAGGCGAAGAAGAACCAAACTTCGGTGAAGAACGGATATTAATACCATCTTCAAAAAAAGTAGCTACTTATGATATGAAGCCGGAAATGAGTGCATATGAAATAACAGAAACAGTTATAGCGGAGATTGGCAAGGATATTTATGACATAATAATAATCAACTATGCTAATCCGGATATGGTAGGTCATACCGGTAATTTTGAAGCAACAGTGAAGGCAGTAGAAGTAGTAGATGAATGTATTAAAAAGGTATCAGATGCAGTGTTAGAAAAGCAAGGAATAATAATTATAACTTCTGACCATGGTAATGCAGAAGAAATGATAGATGAAGAAAAAGGGTCACCTCATACAGCTCATACATCCAGCCCGGTACCAATGGTAATACTGGGACTAAAAGAGCAAAAGAACCTAAAAAATGGGGGAAGTTTAAGAGATTTGGCTCCAACCATACTGGAGTTAATAGCAATAGAGAAACCTAAAGAGATGACAGGACAAAGTTTGCTAAAATAAAATTTTAAATCTGGGAGGAAAAAATAAATGGCTATAATCACAGATGTATACGCAAGAGAAATACTCGATTCTAGGGGTAATCCAACAGTAGAGGTAGAAGTATATTTAGAAAGTGGTGTTATGGCGAGGGCAGCAGTACCGTCAGGAGCATCTACAGGAGCTTATGAAGCAGTGGAACTAAGGGATAATGATGGTGATAGATATATGGGCAAGGGAGTATTAACGGCAGTTAAAAATGTAAATGAAATAATAGCACCTGAAATAATTGGTATGGAAGTAATGGATCAAATCGGTATAGACAGAACTCTTCTGGAATTGGACGGAACAGAAAACAAAGCAAAACTGGGAGCAAATGCAATACTGGGGGTATCATTAGCAATAGCTAAAGCAGCAGCAGAAGAATTAGATTTGCCTTTGTATCAGTATATAGGAGGAGTTAATGCCAAGGAATTACCGATACCTTTAATGAATATCTTAAATGGTGGAAAACATGCAGACAATAATGTGGATATCCAGGAATTTATGATTATGCCTATAGGAGCAGAATCTTTTTCTCAGGCACTAAGGATGGGAACAGAAATCTTCCACAGTCTTAAAAAAGTATTAAAAGGAAAAGGCTTAAATACGTCAGTAGGAGACGAAGGTGGTTTTGCTCCTGATTTGCCTTCAAATGAAGGAGCACTACAGGTGATTATGGAAGCCATAGAAAAAGCCGGATACAAGGCAGGGGAAGAAGTATACTTGGCATTAGATGTAGCAGCAACAGAATTGTTTAAAGAAGGAAAATACAACTTAGAAGGAGAGGGTAAAGTTTTAACATCAGCGGAGTTAGTTGACTTCTACGAAAACTTAGTAAACAAATATCCTATATTATCTATAGAAGATGGTTTATCAGAAGATGATTGGGAAGGTTGGAAGCTTATGACAGATAGATTAGGGCATAAGATTCAGATTGTAGGAGACGATCTTTTTGTAACAAATGTTACAAAACTCTCCCAAGGTATAGAGACTCAAACAGCAAATTCAATCCTAATTAAAGTCAACCAGATAGGTACATTAACAGAGACTTTGGATACAATAGAAATGGCAAAAAGGGCAGGTTATACCTGTGTTATCTCCCATCGTTCAGGAGAAACAGAAGACAGCACTATAGCTGATATAGCAGTAGCAACAAATGCAGGTCAGATTAAAACAGGAGCACCTGCGAGAACTGACCGAGTTGCAAAATACAATCAACTTTTAAGAATTGAAGGTGAGCTTGATTACCTGGCTCAATATAAAGGTATGCAGGTTTTTTATAATCTAAAAAAATAATGATTATTGGATAAGCAAGAAGTAGTATAAGATCTGAAAAAATACTTCCTTGCTTATTCTTATTTAAAATGTTGTTGCTTATTCTTATTTAAAATGTTTATTTGTAATTTATTAAAGGTTGTGCTAAAATAGATTTGTTTGTAATTTGTAAACGGAGAGATGATGAGGAGGTGACTGTTTGAGTGATAACTTTTTTAATAGTAGTTCAAGTATTAGTCGCCCTGGGGCTGATAACTTCAATATTAGCACAATCAGGAAAGAGTGCGGGGATTTCAGGTGCCATTGCAGGTGGTGCTGAAACTTTTTTTGGTAAAAAGAAAGGTTTAGATGAATTACTGGGTAAGATCACAATAGGTCTTGCTGTAACCTTTTTGTTAATAACAATGTTAATCTCAATTATTTCGTAACATCTAAAGCATAAAAATAAAATATTGTTTTGTTTTAAGGAGGAATAGAATTTGTTTCCATTAGAGTTTTTACCACCTATTGCAGGAATGATCGCACTAGTTTTTGCTTATGTACTTGCTGCCAGAGTTATGAAAACTGACCCAGGTACAGAAACTATGCAGGAAATTGCAGCAGCTATTCAGGAAGGTGCTATGGCTTTCTTGAAAAGGCAGTATACTACATTGGCGGTGATTGTACTTGCCTTGGCAGCAGTAATTGCCATAGCAGGTTTTTTAACGCCACCCGGTGAAGGTATGCAGCCTATAACTGCAATAGCTTTTATTGTTGGAGCTATTTGCTCCGGTCTTGCCGGGCTTATAGGGATGAATATTGCTACAAAGGCTAACGTTAGAACTGCCAATGCCGCACGAAAAAGTGCAGCCGGTGCTTTGGGAATTGCTTTTTCAGGTGGCGCGGTGATGGGTATGGCGGTTGTTGGTTTAGGTTTGTTAGGATTGGGAATGGTAAATATAATTTTTGATGATTCTGCTGTTATTAATGGATTTGTTATGGGAGTAGGTGTAATTGCGTTATTTGCCAGAGTTGGTGGTGGTATTTTTACAAAGGCTGCCGATGTTGGTGCAGACCTTGTAGGTAAAGTAGAGGCAGGTATTCCGGAAGACGATCCGAGAAACCCTGCTGTAATTGCTGACAACGTTGGCGACAATGTTGGTGATGTTGCAGGTATGGGTGCTGACCTTTTTGAATCTTATGTAGCTGCAATTTTTGCTGCTGTTGTGATAGGTATGGTTATTGGAGTAGACGGAGCTATTTTGCTTCCTCTAATGATTGCAGGTGCAGGTATTCTTGCTTCTATAATCGGAACTTTTTTTGTTAAAACAACTGAAGGTGCCAGCCCTCAAAAGGCTTTAAATGCAGGTTCAATGGCTTCTTATGTTTTAACGATGATTGCAGCTTTTTTCATTACAAGAGCTATGTTGCCTGAAAGTTTCGTAGTTAACGGACAAGAATTTACAAGCTTGGGAGTATTTATTGCCATTTTATGTGGTTTGCTGACAGGTGGGGCTATCGGTAAAATTACAGAGTATTATACTTCTGCTGATTATAAACCGACGAGAGAGATTGCCAAGGCCTCACAGACAGGAACTGCAACAAACATAATCCAAGGTGTAAGTACCGGTATGTTGAGTACAATGTTACCGATACTTGTAATTGCAGTAGCTGTTTTAGTATCTTATTATTTTGCAGGACTATATGGAATAGCAATAGCGGCAGTAGGTATGCTTGCAACTGTTGGTATGGTATTGGCTGTAGATGCCTATGGTCCTATTGCAGACAATGCAGGTGGTATTGCTCAAATGGCTCACCTTGACCCGGAAGTTAGAAAAATTACGGATGAATTAGACTCTGTTGGGAATACAACAGCTGCTATTGGTAAGGGTTTTGCCATTGGCTCAGCTGCTTTAACAGCACTTGCATTGTTTGCAGCCTACACACAAGCAGTAGGAATTACTTCAATTGACTTGATGGTTCCCAATGTTATTGTTGGTGTGTTTATTGGCGCTATGATTCCTTTTCTCTTTTCTGCACTTACGATGCAGGCAGTTGGGCGAGCCGCCTATGATATGGTTAAAGAAGTGCGCAGGCAATTCAAGGAAATTCCCGGTTTAATGGAAGGAACAGCCAAAGCAGATTATGCAACTTGTGTAAGTATCAGTACAAAGGCTGCATTAAAGGAAATGATTCTTCCCGGTTTATTGATAGTTGGATCTCCAATAGTTGTTGGTCTTATGCCGGGCCTTGGTAAGGAAGCTTTAGGAGGAATGTTGGCAGGTGCTTTGGTATCAGGTTTCTTAATAGCGATTATGATGGCTAATGCCGGTGGAGCATGGGATAATGCCAAGAAGTATATTGAATCAGGTGAATATGGTGGCAAAGGTTCGGAAGCACATGCTGCAGCAGTAAATGGTGATACAGTAGGTGACCCATTTAAAGATACTTCCGGGCCATCAATTAACACTCTAATTAAACTTATGTCAGTTGTGGCAATAGTGTTTGCTCCGTTATTCATATAATAAACTTTATTAATGTAATATAGATTTTAAAAGAAAAGGAGTGTTGCACATAAATGGCAATACTCCTTTTATACTACCGGGTTTAAAAATATGAAAATTATTTAAAGGTAAAAAGTATTATACTGCTAAACTTTTTTAGGAGGATTATGGTTATGATAATTAAAGGAGCAGAATCTTTTTTCATTGAAGGAAATCACATAGGCTGTGTTTTGATACATGGTTTTTCTGGTAGCCCATCGGAGATGAGGCTTCTGGGAGGATTCTTAGGTGAAAAAGGATATTCCGTTACAGCTCCACTATTGCCAGGACATGGTACTAAACCGGAAGATATGATGAATTATGGTTGGTGGGATTGGTATTATGAGATTGAGACTGCGTTTAATCGTCTTGTTAAGCGGAATTGTAAAAAGATTTACCTTGTTGGTTTATCTATGGGCAGCCTTATTGCATTACATGGTGCAGCTCAAAAATTACCGATTGCAGGTGTTATAGCTATGGCACCTCCTATATATTTTGAAGACAAGAGTATATATGCTGCACCCATTGCTAAGTACTTTAAAAAAAGTGTTAAAAAAGAAGGTGCTGCTAAGGCTGTTGATGGAATTCAAAGGATAGCATATAATGAACTTATGCTCCACGGAGTTCATGAAATGTTGAAATTACGAAGAAAAGTTAAGAGGTCTCTTGGTGATATAAAAAAACCTGCTTTAATAGTTCATTCAAAAGATGATAGGTTATGTTTGCCAAGTAGTGCTCAGTATGTACATGATAAATTGGGATCCCCTTTGAAGATCTTAAAATGGTTGGCAAATTCAGGTCATATTATAACTATGGGTTCTGAAAGGGAAGAAATGTTTGCTCAAATGGATCATTTCATACAACAAATGAGTTAAAAGGGAAATAATTTAAAATAGCAAGGGAAGGGATGTTTGCTTGTGGAAAGAGAAGAAGCTCTGAAGATAATGAAAAAGCATGTTACTAATAAAAATTTACAGAAGCATTGCCTTGCTACAGAAATAGTAATGAAATATCTGGCCAGGCATTTTGGTGAAGACGAGAGTAAATGGGCTTTAGCAGGATTGCTCCATGATATTGATTATGAACAAACAGCAGAGAATCCTAAAAGACATAGCCTTATAGGTGCAGATATGCTGGAAGAGATGGGTTTAGCAGAAGATATAGTTTACGCAGTTAAAGTACATAATGATGAACACGGACTACCCAGAAATAGCCTTATGGATAAAGCTTTATATGCTACAGATCCTTTAACAGGCCTGATAGTTGCAGGAGCTTTAATAAAGCCTGAAAAAAAATTATCGGCAATAGATGTAACTTTTTTAATAAATAGAATTGCCGAAAAGTCCTTTGCCAGAGGTGCCAACAGAGAACAAATTAAATCCTGTTCAGATTTTGGCTTATCACTGGAAGAATTTATGGAGATTGGTCTGGAAGCTATGCAATCTGTGTCAAATGATTTAGGCTTGTAACAGAGGCCAGAGGTCGGTCGTCAGAAGTCGGACTAGATTGGAGGGAGAACTTTTGAATAGAGAAGAAATATTAAACTATATGCGTGTAAGTACCTATAAACCTCTCGCCGCAGAAGATCTGATTTCGGCTCTTGGTATTGAAGACGTAAGCAAATTTTTAAAACTGCTTAACGACCTTGAGCAAGATGGAGAAATAATTTTAACCAGGAAAAAAAGGTATATTATAACCGAAAAGATGGATTTATTTATAGGCAGAATTTCCGGCAACGCCAAAGGTTTTGGGTTTCTAATACCGGAAAGGGCACCGAGTTTTCACAAAGGTGGAGATATCTTTATTTCTGCTGAGGATTTAAATGGTGCAATGCATAGTGACAGGGTGATAGTAAGGCTTATCTCTTCTATGGATTCCAGAGGAAAACCGGAAGGGGAGGTAATAAGAGTCTTAACAAGAGAAAATGAATTATGTGTGGGAACTTTAGAGAAAAGTCCTAATTTTGGTTTTGTGATTCCCGATGACAAAAGGATTGCACAAGATATTTTTGTTCATCCTGAAAAAATGAAAGGCGCTGAAAATCAGGATAAGGTAGTTGTAAAGATTACCTGCTGGCCTGAGGCAAGAAGAAATCCGGAAGGTGAGATAGTAGAAATACTTGGCAAAAAAAATCAACCGGGAATCGATATCCTTTGTATTGTTAGAAAACACAATCTCCCTGAGGAATTTCCAGGAGAAGTAATTGCAGAAGCCCAGAAAGCATCTCAGTTTCCAATTTCCGAAGAGATTACTAATAGAGTTAACTTAAGGACTTATCCTATGGTGACTATGGACGGAGCAGATGCCAAGGATCTGGATGATGCTGTTTCTCTTGAGATATTAGATAACGGTAACTATTACCTTGGTGTACATATTGCTGATGTTGGGTTTTATGTGCAAGAAGGAAGTGCTCTGGATAAAGAAGCTCTGGAAAGGGGTACAAGTGTGTATCTTGTGGATAGGGTAATTCCTATGTTGCCACCAGAGTTAAGTAATGGTATTTGTTCTTTAAACCCTAGAGTGGACAGGCTTTCCATGACAGTTTTTATGGAAATAGATAAAAATGGTCACGTAAAGAGTCATGATATTAAACCATCGATTATTAATATAGATCATAGAATGACTTATGATAAGGTTAATCAAATTTTAGCGGGTGATAAAGAAGCAGCAGAGCAGTATCTGGAGTTTAATGATACCTTTTTTGCAATGAAAAGGTTATCGGAGATACTTAAGGAAAAAAGGAGAAAGAGGGGAAGTATAGATTTTGATTTTCCTGAAAGTAAAGTTATATTAGATGAACATGGAAAAGCTGAAAGTATAGTCAAGTTAGAGAGGGGAACCTCTGAAAAGATAATTGAAGAATTTATGATTGTAGCTAATGAAACAGTTGCTCAGCATATGTACTGGCTGGAGGTACCCTTTTTGTATAGGGTACACGAGGAACCTACCGAAGAGAAAATGCTGGCATTAAATGAATTTTTACATGCTTTTGGTTATCATATTAGGACCGGGTCGGATAAAGTATCTCCCAAAAGCTTTCAAGAAATTGTAGAAAAAGTAAAGGATAGACCTGAAGAAAAGTCCATCAGCACTGTTATGTTACGTTCAATGAAACATGCGTCTTATTCAGATGAATCCCTGGGACATTTTGGCCTGGCTTCGGAGTTTTATTCCCATTTCACATCTCCCATACGCAGGTATCCTGATCTTGTTATTCATAGGATAATCAGGGAAGTTTTGTTGGCAGGTCCACTTGGTGAAAAACGGATTAAAAAGCTAGCCAAGTTTGTTCACACAGCAGCGGATCTATCATCCAGAAGAGAAAGGATAGCAGAAGAAGCAGAAAGAGAATCCGTAGATCTCAAAAAAGTTGAATTTATGTTACGGCATTTGGGAGGGGAATTTACAGGAGTTATTAGTAGTGTAACCAATTTTGGCTTTTTTGTAGAACTGGATAATTCGGTTGAAGGATTAATCCATGTATCTGCTCTTACCGATGACTACTACTACTTTGATGAAAAACGTTTGGTAATGATCGGCAAGCATACAGGAGAAACTTTCAAAATTGGTGATCCGGTAAAAGTACTTGTGGCTAAAGTTAATGTTGAAGAAAGACAAATAGACTTTGAATTAGTGAAGTAATCGTGGGAAGTATAATTAAATAACTTGAGCAATAGCAAATGAGAGTAAGTTTTCGCCTTCTCTCATTTTTTAGTTTTAATACGTTTGGCTTAAGGTAGCAATCTTGTTACTCTAATACACCTGTCGGGATATTTTTTTGATGGTTAAAAATTGTGTGAAACTATTCTAATCTTTGCGTGTATATATAGAGAGAGATTAATTTTCATAAGAAAAACTTAAAATTCTTCTGGACTCTTCTAATATAGTATACTGTATAATAAGTAGTTGTAAGGCAAGAAATAAAAAAGTAAAGTATTCAAGAACGCCTTTAGCGTTCTTGTTGTGACGGTGATTACTATCGGTTGTCATAGGTGGCCCAGATTTTGATATTAGAGCTCTTACTGACCTCTGACGACCGACTTCTGCTAATGGAGGCATGTATGTCAAAAGTTTTTGAATTTATGAAACCATATACACTTATG
>JGI20163J26743_11538041_pt1 | contig 12634 bp, 7 predicted proteins | sample TergutCu122P1_FD_26743 | JGI IMG/M metagenome (IMG submission 26743) | reverse complement strand
TCTTTACGGTCTTTTTTTAATCCGCAGATACTAACCTTTTGCATCTGCAATACTGCCATAACTTCACCACCTCTCTGAACAAGATATTGACAATTCAATCATTTCCTAACTGAGGTCAAAAAACATCTTAATCATCTACTGTAGGTTTCTACTCGCTACACTAAATGCTCTATTACCAACTGAATTGCCTCTTTTTCTTTATCTTTCACTTCTGTTTTAAGGCGAATTATCTCTTGCTCCATCTCGGATAAAAGCAATTTTTGTTGCTGTTCGGTGGCCTCTTGACTAGCTTTGGTCCGCTTTGCGACAGTTTGTCTCATCGCCCCGATCTGTTCTTCTATCAATTGTTCTGCCTCTTTCTGAGCCAAGGAGATGATCTCCCGGCTCTTACTTTGTGCCTCACGAACAATTTCTTGTGCTTCATGCTCGGTGTCACGGATGACCTGAATGGTTTTTTCGATCATACCTAATAAGCCCCTTTCTGAAGTTCTGATGCTGATATGGTAAGTAGCTTCCAAATTTTCGCAATTCATTTGTTTAAAACTACATACATTACAAATATAACAAACAAACGAGATTTAATCAATAAAAAAATCCGAAAAACATCATTCTTTCATGGCAAACTAAAAGGACAGACCCTTTTTATGTATCTGTCCCTTTACGTCTAATCGATTTTCATCTATTCTTCTTCGGTCGCTCTTGCCGCTACTTCTTTCTCTTGTACATCCGCCGGTGCTTGCTCGTATCTGGCAAACTCATACTCGAAGGTACCGCGTCCACCGGTCATCGAGCGAAGGGTGGTACAGTATCCGAATAGTCCGGTCATGGGAATATCTGCGACGATTGTTTGTTTACCACCGGCTACCGGATCCATCCCTAGTACACGACCGCGTTTTTTATTCAAATCACCCATAACGTCGCCGGTGTATTCGTCCGGCACTGTTACTTTAACTGTTGCGATCGGCTCGAGGAGCACCGGTCCGGCTTCTAAGAATCCTTTTTTGAAGCCTTTTACTGTCGCCATCTTGAAGGCCATCTCCGAGGAGTCTACGGCATGATAAGAACCATCGTACAGGGTTACTTTTACCCCTACTACCGGATAACCGGCCAAAGGTCCTTTTAAGACCGAATCTTGTAAGCCTTTCTCCACCGCCGGGAAATAGTTACGAGGTACCGAACCACCAACGACCACTTCTTCGAATACAAATGGTGTCTCTAGGTCACCGGAGGGCTCAAAGCGCAGCTTCACATGACCATATTGTCCGGAACCACCGGTTTGTTTCTTGTGTTTACTATCAATGTCGGAATTCTTACGAATCGTTTCTCTAAAGGCAACTCGCGGCGTATCTAATTCAATCTCTACCTTATAACGAGCGGCCAACTTACTGGCTACCACTTCTAGATGCTGATCGCCAATTCCGTATAGTAATGTTTGGCGGTTTTCTGCGTCGTTTACTGTTTTTAGAGTAACATCTTCTGCCATCAACCGCGCCAAGGCTTGGGATAACTTATCCTCATCTCCTTTGGTTTTCACGCCGTATTTCATGTATGTATATGGGCGAGTGTATTCCGTACGTGGATAGATCACCTGAGTTGCTTTGGTGGATAGGGTATCCCCGGTATTGGTGTTGCTCAATTTTGCAACAGCACCGATATCACCGGCAAATAATTCGGCAACCTCTGTCGGTTTATTTCCGCTTAATACATACAATTTGCCCGGTTTTTCTTCTTCATCTGCTTCCCCATTGTATAACACATCATCGCCTTTAAGAACGCCGGAGCATACTTTGATCAGAGAGTATTTTCCAATGAATGGATCCACCATGGTTTTGAACACATAAGCAGTTTTTGCTTTAGAAAAATCATAGTTGGCTTCAAAAATCTCACCGGTGGTGCGATGGATCCCATTGCAAGCACGTTTATCCGGGCTTGGGAAGAAGCGAACGATGTCGGATAGCAAATTCGTTACTCCTTGGGCAGTCAGATTCGCCCCCATGCATACGGGAACAATATCACCATTCATCACTTCTGTCCGAAGAGCTGAACGTATTTCTTCTACCGAGAATTCCTCTCCCTCAAAAAAACGATCCATTAACTCTTCACTGGTCTCGGCCACTGCTTCCATTAACGCATCCCGCAAAGTGCTTAAGTTTTCTTGACAGTAATCAGGAATCTCACATTCTGCGTGTTTCCCGATATCGCCATATTTTCTTCCGGCATTTTTGATGATATTCACATAACCAACCAATTTCTCATTTTCTCGAATCGGCATAAAGAGAGGAGCAATTTTCTTGCCATAACGCTCGGTTAAGTCTTCTACCACCTGACGGAAGCTGGCATCATCTACATCCATCTCGGTAACATAAATCATCCGAGGCAGATTGTATTTTTCGCAAAGCTCCCAGGCTTTTTCCGCCCCTACTTGCACGCCGGCTTTTCCGGAAACAACTATAATCGCTGCATCGGCTGCGCTCACTGCTTCTTCTACTTCGCCAACAAAATCGAAGTATCCCGGGGTATCCAAGACATTGATTTTGGCTTTTTCCCACTCAATCGGGAATACACTTGTGCTAATAGAAAACCCGCGTTTTTGTTCTTCTTTATCAAAATCACTGGCGGCACTGCCATCTGTTACCTTGCCCATCCGATTGGTCGCGCCGGAAACATATAACATTGCTTCCACAAGACTTGTTTTGCCACTGCCTCCGTGGCCGAGTAGTACTACATTTCTAATTTCGTCCGTTCTGTATACCTTCATTAAAAACTGCCTCCTTGTGCTGTTGATATTCTATGTGGAAAGAGGAACAAAACAATCGCAACAATCCAGTTTCACACACCTTATCTATATTTTACTAAAAATCATGATTAAATACAACTCTTTTCTTCATTAGTTTTGCCAATATTTTTACGCCTCATTTGTGATGTGGTTTGTCGCTTTCTGTGGCGTCGTAATAATCGTTTTTTGCTGCATTGTGTAAACATGGATAAATCTCTATTTTAGGGAGGAGCAAGAATCGTGAAAACAAGCGTAGCTATGGGCGAAGGAACCTCCTTGAACACTCGCAATTGCTCGTTGGTACAAGGAGTATCGACAGAAAACTGTCTCAACTAAGAAAAACCTTGTTAGTCCACACTTTGGACTGACAAGGTTTTTCGAGTTATTTAAACTATCACTTCCCGGTTCGAATATTCTTCACAGTTTTATGTTCCAGTGAAAACTCCTCGAAATGTCGTTCCCCACCTAATCCGATCGGAGCCTGAGCCAGTAAACCGACTTTAACTGTTTCACTAACCGGCAGGGCAAATATACGCATCATATCATAATTCACCCCGTTCAATGAATAATGAAAGGCAAAACATCTACCTTGGCGAGTAATCTGCAACCAAACTGTATTTCCTTCAAGATTGCAACCATTAGCATCATCCGACAATTGATTTGTCACCACACTTACTACTGCATGGGTGTCAAAATCAGTTAATTCAAAACAAGCCTTCGCCCACACTTCCGGGCTTTCCATCACCATCAATGCCGCCGCATCGTAAACGTCTTTAAAATCCAGCGATACTTTTGCCTTCATCACAAAGTCGCCGCTCACATCTTGATAGTAGAAAGGAGCATTTCCTAGGGAATCGGGAGTAATACCATCTTCTCCCGCAGCACCGGGATTGCGGAAAAAATCACTTTTTTCTGTTGCCAGCAAGGTGATTTTGCCGGCTTCTTCTACTACTTTGCTTTCGTTCATCCACTTGAAATTCATATTTTATATTCTCCTCTTCTTAGTAAGTTCCTCTTGATTGAGCTATCCCACTATCTTCCTTCTCTCTAACCAGGCAATAAGATACTCACGCAACTGAATGCTATCTCCTAAGTCATTCTTTGTATAATCTGGTACGCTACTTCTTCGTAACCATTGTGTCATATTACATAACAGCCCAGGGGATTCCCCGAACTGTTATGATAATTGAGTCAGCTCTATTGACGATACCCCTTATGAGGATAGAACTACTAAAGCTCTGTCCCATGAACCAACTAGCAACAGCGAGTGTTCAAGGAGGTTCCTTGAGACAAATGGGTGTTTATTATCTCTCACACAGGTACACATCCGTGACAAATCCGGCCAGTACTTCCGATTGCCCCTCATAGTATGGTATCCAACACTCCGGTATCCGAATCCGTTTGGTTTCGTTGGTATGATTGATAACAAAGATATAATCTTTATTCCCTACCGCTCGGTGGACAATCTCAACCCCTTTCGGGGTTTCGCCAAAGGAGCGTAAGCCGTGTTCCTTAGCCAGTTCATCGATAAATTTCGCCGCCAGCTCGGCGCCCGGTTCGGTTCCTACGTAGTAAGCTTTCCCATCACCATATGTATTCACCGTGATAACCGGTGTACCGGCGTAAAATTCACTATCGTAGTAAGCCAATGGGCAGCTCGTGGTCGTAGTGATAATATCGCTCCATTTCTCACAGGTGTATCGAATCCCATCCCAAAGCACATAGCCGGTCACATCTCGCAGGCAATCATATTCCAGCACGTTCAAACCAACAAGGTCGCTTAATCCTCCGGGAAGAGAGGCATCCATCATGCAACGATTGGTGTCATCTTTCACTCCGGCTCGCATATCCAGCACCAACTTGCCGCCCTTGCTAACGTATTCTTTATACTTGCTCTCCAACTCCGGGGTCATCAAGTATTGCAATGGCGCAATGAGCAAATCGTATTGATCAAAGTCTTTTTTATCTGAAACAAAATCCACCGGAATATTACGGTCATAGAGAGCCGTGTAGTATTTCATCAAGTGATCAATATAGGTCAGATCCGGATGGTGCGGTTGAATCTTGAAAGCGTACTCTTGATCATAGGAGAACACAATGCCCACTTTCGCCACCGGCAGACTACCTTGAATCTCTTCAAGCAACGGCTTCGTCTTTTCAATCAGACCCTTTAATTCCCGATAGTTACGCCCGGGAATACCACTATGGGGTAGAATACCATGCCAGTATTGCTCGGTTCCGACCGTGCAAGTCCGCCAACGGAAAAAGACAATCGTATCGGCGCCATGGGCAATACATTGCATCGCCCACATCCCCAATTCACCGGGACGAGGGGCTCGGCCAAGGACTTCCCAGCCGGTAATACCGGACTGTTGTTCCATTAGCCAAAAGCTTTGTTGCTTGGTGCTACGGATGAAGTCCAGCTCTGCCGCCAGTAAATCAGCAATCAAAACATTCTGGGTGGGGCGGAAGTGTCCACTGGGATATTGGTCATGGGATACGAACTCACAATCTTTAGCCAGATCAAAGTAATTCACCTTATCGGCAAAGCCCATCATGTTTTGGGTGATGAATTTACCCGGTGCAATCGCTCTTAAAATGTCTGATTGGAACTTATGAAACTCTACAATCAAATCCGAACAGAATCGTTTCCAATCCAAGACCGCCGAAGGGTTTTCCCCGGTAACGGTGATTTTAGGTGTCTGAATCTGTGAAAAATCAGAATAGTCTTGACTCCAGAACACCGTCCCCCATTTACAATTTAGGGTTTCAATATCGCCGTATTTTTCTTTTAACCACTCTTGGAAATGTGTTTCGCAACTTGGGCAATAGCAAAGATCCCCATGACTATTCCCTAGCTCATTGTCAATCTGCCAACCAATCACATTAGGATTGCCACCAAAATGTCCCGCAAAAGCTGTCACATAGCGTCTAATATGCTCACGATAAACGGGATTTGACTGACAATCGTGGTGCCGCCCGCCAAAATAGCGGCGTCTCCCCTCGTAATCAATCGGTTGAATCTCCGGGTTCTTGGCGATAATCCAGGCCGGCGGGGCGGCACTAGGAGTTCCCAGGATACATTTGATTCCCTGCTCAGTCAGGATGTCGATAATTTCATCCAACCAGCCAAAGTTGAACTCTCCTTCTGCCGGTTCCAACTTGCTCCAGGAAAATTCTGCCAGTCGTACTACGTCAATACCCAATTCTACCATTAGTGCAGCATCTGTTTCCCAGCGTTCCCTGGGCCAATGTTCCGGATAGTAATCTACCCCAAAATAATGTTTCATATTGTACCTCCCTCCTCCTGTTATATCACTTCCAAAGTAAATCCCAAACGATATCCACCTTTAAGAGCCTTATCTCTGTCTATCCCCGTTGACCAAGCCATATTTGACCCGATCGGCGCATGAGCAGCATCCAAATGTAAGGTTAATGCTTCATTTTTCGGTAACTCATGGTCATGTCTTACCGCCCAATATTCCTCGGTGGTATTTCGCCGTAGATCGAAGTGGAAGGGAACATCTCCTTTGAAGATAAGCCCTTGCGCTCCATCCGATACCTTCAACCAACGAGTTTCTTCGTGTCCGCCATTTTCTGATGGTGGGACAAAAGCGAAATGCTCCTGATCAACAGTTGAGTCATACACTCCTAAGGTCACGCTTTCCCGTCGGTCACTGTAACATTCGCCCGGACCGTAGCCGAAATAAGTCATCTTCTCTAACTCCTTCGCTAAGGTAAAGCGTAAACCGATGCGAGATAGGAACTCATACATTTTTGTGATATGAGTAAAGTAATCCACATGAATCTCTTGTTCTGTGACGGTATAGGTGACCTTTCCAACAATCGGATAAGGACGTGTTGTTTCCGTAGCCACTTCAAACACGACTACCGCCTTGCCGGGGGATGAAAAAGTTGTTGCTGATAATACCTTGGTCGTGGTGTCTTTGGCCACCGATGTTTCACCATACCAACCCCAGTTTTGAAGGACTGATTCCGCCGTTCCTTTTGAAGTGGTATGTACTTTTTTACAATCCAACCCGGTTGGTGGGCGGTCAAAGCGTGGTTCACCACCGGAGAGTAATCTTTTCTGATCTCCTTTACAAAGGCGTTTAATCTGACCGGATGTTTTACTAAAGGTTACCGAGAAGTTCTTGCCGGTTATGGTAATTTCCTCTCCCCTTTCCGCACAGTCAATCTGCCCGGCTGACAATGTAGCAGCCGGAATTGTCGGTCCACTTTCTTGGAGGAATTGACCATGGAAGACCATTTCTCCTTCTTCTTCAAACCATAATGGTTTCTTACGCGCTAAGATTACATCAAAGTGATATTCACAATTAGGCTTCACCTCATAGGTCACATCTACCTTAATTTCCCCATCTTGCCCGGGTGTAAGGTAAGGCAATTCTAGACTGTGAGTGGCGATTACTACACCATTTTCTTTGACCAATAAAGTACCCACATAATCCTCGGTGGTTTCTGCAAAACTACGATTCTTAATCACCAATACATTTTTTCTAAATGCGGTGACCCAGCTACTCGAATAATACTCGTTTTCCACCCAGATTGGAGCATACACTTGCTTAATCTCATAGGCCACCGGTTTCCAGGTTAAATCTGCTAAAACCAAACCATTGGCCACCATAAACTGAGGACAGTTACGGTCGTAATAAGGCTCCCCGAAATCTTCCGCATAACCGAAGAACTTATTTCCTGCTTGATCGGTTGCCCATAAACATTTATCCTGCCAATCCCAAGTATATCCTCCTTGGAAGCGGGCATACTTTTCTACCAACTCACGGAAGATTTTAGCGCCACCACCGCTGTTGCAGATTTGGTATAAGTATTCTACCAATACAATCGGACGGGTATCCTCAGGATCGGTCAACATACGGATGATATCTTCTACCGGTTCATACATGTTACCCCGAACATCAGACATATTTTTACCGGGAGAACCGGACTCGTATTGGCACAATCTGGTGTCGTCATATTCTTTTAAGAAACCATACATCGCCGCATGATTCGGCCCATTGCCACTTTCGTTTCCTAGGGACCATGAATAAATGGAAGCATGATTCTTATAATTTTGTGCCATCCGCACTGCTCGCTCCAGAAAATGACCGGAAAATTCCGGATTGTGGGTAAGTCCACCTGCGACCCCGTGGGTTTCAATATTACATTCACATACGACTAATATCCCGTATTCATCACATAATTCATACCACAATGGCATACTGGGATAATGACTAGTCCGCACCGAGTTCATGTTCATCCGCTTCATCTGTTTGATTTCATCAATCATATGCTCTTTTGTCACAGTTCGACCGTTTAAGCAGTGTTCGTGGCGGTTTGTCCCTTTAACAATTAATCGTTTCCCGTTTAGCAAGATAATGCCATTCTCTACCTCTATTTTCCGAAAACCAATCTTACAACTTTCAAAATCTACTTCCTTGCCCGAACCATCTACTAGGGTAAAGACGACGGTATATAACTTAGGTGTGTCCGGCGTCCATTTCTCCACCTTGGGAACAGTAAAGCTCACTCTCGCCGCGGCGGCGGTCGGTTGCCCTTTTAGATTGTAAGCATCCTTCATTACATAAATCGCCTCTGCATGCACCTGTGCTTCGCCCTCACCAATGACCTTACCGTCGTCAAGTAATACAGCCTTCACTGAACAATCGGCAAATCCGGGAACCCGGGAAATATTGATGTCGGCACTAAACTTTCCACACTCGTAATGCAAGTCCGGGGTGGCGGTTATCTGATAATCTTCGATACGTAACTTTGGTTTTGCCAGCAATGATACACTACGGAAGATGCCGGATATATGCCAATAATCTTGATCTTCCAACCAGGTTCCGGTGGCAAAGCGCATCACCTGTACCGCCAACAGATTCTCACCGGCTTTTAAATGTGAAGTAATGTTAAATTCGCTAGGTAATTTACTATCTTCCGAATAACCAACTAATTCACCATTAATCCATAATAGATATGAGGTTTCCACCCCCTCAAAACGAATAAACACTTCACGTTCCAAATATTCCTCTGGCACTTCAAAGGTTCTTCGATAACAACCGGTGGGATTATCGGTCGGAAGATAGGGTGGATTCACCACCTGCTCTTGTCCTTTTTGGGCTTCGATATTACAATTATCCTCCATTTCAAGAGACCAAGGGTAGTCTATATTTGTATAGAGAGGTAGACCAAATCCTTGGGTCTCCCAGTTTCCGGGAACTTGAATGGGGGCGTATCCGGCCGGTTGATAATCGCATTTGTAAAATGCATCGACTTCTTCCGGACGATTGTATAGTTTAAAATCATAGGTTCCGTCCAAACATTTTACCCACTTGGAGGCGCCAAAATCAACCAATGCTGCTTGCTTAGCATCTTCATAGGCGCCCCACTTGGTGTGAGCTTTGCCACGGTTCATCCGGGTAATCTCGGGATTCTCCCAGATGCCTGCCCATTTTCCATATTTCATTAGCTGAACCCTTCCTTTCTAGTTGTATGTTTATCTTAAACATAAGTAGTTCAAGAAGTAATGTTTTTGGAACCTTCTTGAATCTTAACGCTCAAGAAGTAGCGTTGTTTTTGAACCTTCTTGAATCTTAACGATTCAAGAAGTATCGTTGTTTTGAACCTTCTTGAATCTTAACGATTCAAGAAGTATCGCTGACTTCGTCAGCTCTATTCTTTAAGCGCACCGGCGGTTAAGCTTGACATGAAATACTTCGATGCACATAAGAAAACCACCAACAAAGGTAAGATTGCGACCGTACTTGCAATCATTACCTGACCTACATCAGTTCCCCGAAGGGGATCCCCTTGCATCACATTTAACATAATTGGTAAGGTATGCAGATGTCTTGAGCGTAACATTAGTAGGGGTTGCATAAAGTCATTCCACACCCCAACAAACTGCATAATCCCCAAGGCAGCATAGGCCGGTTTTAAGATTGGCGTAATCACCCTAAAAAAGATAAACCACTCACTACATCCGTCTATTTTGGCAGCTTCCATCAAGGAACGAGGCACATTGTTGGTACAGTATTGTCGCATCCAGAAAATCCCAAAGGCATTGGCACTACCGGGAATAATCAGGGCCCAAAAAGTGTCAATCCAGCCAAATCTGGACATCATAATAAACCAAGGAATAATCCCCGCGGTCCAAGGAATCATCATCGTGGCAAGTAGTATCATAAAAAGTTTATTTTGTCCGGGAAAACGATAGGTCGCAAAGGCATAACCGGCCATCGAACAAAAGAATAGTACCAAAGTAGTAAAACTGGCTGAGACAATGAAACTATTTAAGAAGGCCCGGGGGAAATTTGTCCCATCTAACATATTTTGCAAGTTTAGCAGGCCATAACTACCAAACCACATCGGCGGTGGGAAGGAGAAAATCCGCGGCGTGTTATGGGTAGACATCACAATCATACTGTAAAATGGCATAACCATAACGACTACCAGCAGAACCAAAACAGTATACACGATAATTTTCTTAATCATATCAATAGCCTCCTATTCTTCTTCTCTTTCTTTCCGCTTTATCATCATCACGGGAAATCCTTAGAAGAGTCAATGAAACTACCATCGCAATAATTGTCAATACGTACGCAATCGCCGATGCATAACCAAACAAGGTGCCACCTTGTGGGGCTCGACTTAGTAAATACATCATCACGGTCATACCGCGATTGTTAGGTCCGCCGCCAAAACCTTCCGTTAAAATGAATGGCTCAACAAAAAGATTGAGGGTTCCAATGGTGGATTGAACTAAGGTAAACAATACAATCGGTTTCAACAAAGGCACGGTGATCCGGCAAAATGTCTGCACATGATTGGCACCATCCACCCTTGCCGCCTCATAAATATCATGATTGATTCCTTGCATCCCGGCTAAATAGATTACCATATTCCAACCAATCCAACGCCAGGAGAACATAATAATTACCGCTGTTCTGATATGTTCACCGGTACCAATCAACCATCCGATCGGATCAACACCGAGAAATGATAGGAGATAGTTAATCGTCCCAAAGTTGAAGCCAAACATATTTCTAAATACAATCGAGATGGCAACAGAACTCGTTACCAAAGGCATGAAATAGAGAGTTTTAAAGATATTTTTCCCCTTGATTACTTTTAGATTTAGCATGTATGCCAAGATAAGTCCCCCTAACAAGATGGGGACATGGGAAATGATTCCAATAAAGGCTGTATTGCGCAAAGATAACCAAAACAGCCGATCTTGCATTAGATTAATATAATTACCAAGCCCTTGAAAACGCATCGGACCAAGGCCATCCCAGCGGAAAAAGCTAATGTAGAATCCGGACAAAATAGGAAAAATACCAAAAATCAAAAATAAGATATAAAATGGCGCGATATAGGCATATGCGACCTTATTTCTCTTAATTTCCCGGAGCATTAATTGTTTCTTCGTCATTCCTTTACCTCCCAGTGATTGAGTAGTAGCATTAAGCAAATGGGCATGCAAGCATGCCCATTCTTAAGGTTCATATAATCTCCCATGTTGCTACCCTTCTGCCTCCAAAAGGGCATAAGAGTTTTAGCACTTCATTTTATTCCCAGCTATCATCCCACAAGCCGGCATCTCTAAGCATATCAATATTGGCTTGACGTTGTTCGCGGAGTGCATCCATGACAAACTCATATGCAAAATCCATAATCTCTTGGGGACTCATACCTTCTGCCAAACCGGTACTTACCGCGTTGCCAAAATTACCCTCTGCCGCCGAATCCATCATGGTTGTATGAACCGGGTGGATATTTCTGGCGATATCAACCCAAAGGGCGCGGGTTCTTTGTCCGCCAAAGTATGGATCGCCCCAATTATAGACTTCATCATCGTCCCATGCGCTAATTAAGGCAGGGAAGTAATCTACTGCTTCAAACATCGTGTTTTGTGCTTCCGGAGTTGTCATCGAAAACTCGATGAATGCCCATGCTGCTAATGGGTTTTCACTTTGAGTTGGAATTCCGACAAAAGAACCACCCCAGTTACTGTCCGGCAGACCACCCGGTAGTCTGGTGATTCGCCAATTCCCCACATTGTCCGGAGAGATCCAAGATTTCAAGAATCCACCATACCAACAGCCGGCTAGGGATGTTGCAATTCCACCGGTAGCCAGTCCGGCTTCCGCTTCGGTTGACCACATACTTCCGGCTTGTGCATCCCAGCCATTTTCTCGCATAATAATCGCTGCTTCCAATGCTTCAATAACGCCCGGCCGGGTCAACTGAAGTTCTAAGCGCTCATTAAAGAAGTCACGATTCATATAGTGCCAGGTGGCCAGATAGGAAGCTTCTGCCATAATCCAACGCTCTCCCGGAATGTGAATCGCTTCGGCCGCCGCCAACCATCCATCCCAAGTACTTAGCAGCGCATATACTTCATCCGGATCAGACGGGAGGCCTACTTCTTCAAAAATATCGGCACGGTAGAATAACGTAGCCGGACCAATATCCCAAGGAATCGCTACTAATCTACTGCCATCTGCACTGTGGGCAAATTCCCATCTAAAGTCTACAAAGGCATCGGCAAAACGTCCACCATCAAAAGGTTCATCATACAGATTCTCTAGCGCCGGAGATTCTTTTAACTCTCCCATCCAGCCACCTTCTAACATGACAACATCGGGAGCCCCACTACCGGCGGCAAAAGATGTGATTAATAACTCGCGAAATTCGCCGGACATTAGAATTTCCACCTCTACGTCAGGATATAACTCGTTAAACATCGGCAGAATCGCCTCGAATGCCTCATCGGCCGCCGGCCATCCACCAACTACGATTGGCCCTGACACCTCTCCATCGGCGGCTGCCCCGCCA
>JGI20163J26743_11538043_pt1 | contig 12635 bp, 10 predicted proteins | sample TergutCu122P1_FD_26743 | JGI IMG/M metagenome (IMG submission 26743) | reverse complement strand
AATGATATGGGCTTGCTGAGTGTGGAATGTCATGGAGGTGCCAGATGGCACGTTGGAATTATGAATAGAAAAGAAAGCCCTTTTGAAGAGATTGCTCAGTTGAGAAAGATAATGCCTAAAGTGCTTCTTCAAACCTTAATTAGAGAAACAAACCTATGGGGCTACCGTCCTTATGCACCAAACGTTATTAAATACGTTGCAGCTAATGTTGATATAGACGTATGGAGATGTTTCTCCTTTCTAAATGACGTTCGTAATATGAAAACATTGGCAGAGGAAGTAATGAAGAGGGGTAAACTTTTTGAGCCAACTATCTGCTTTACACAAGCTGATTGGACTACAAACAGTTACTATCTTAAGGTAGTTGATGATATTGTTGCGCTATGTGGAGGTACTGATGAAATTATATTGTGCTTCAAAGATATGGCAGGAGTTGGCAGCCCTAAACAGGTAGCCGGTGTAATTGATACTATCAAGCAAAAATACCCTGATTTGGTAATTCAATATCATAGACATGCGACTGATGGTCTGGCAGTTCCAGCTCTTGTGGCAGCAGCCAAAGCCGGGGCAAAGGCTCTTGATGTTCAAGAGGATTCTTTAACTCGTTTTTATGGCCAGCCACCTATTTTGGCAGTTAGATCAATATTAGAAGAAGAGGGAATTCCGGTAAACCTTAACTTAAAACAAGCACAGGCAGCAGTCCATAAGGTGCGAGATTGGATTGGAGAGTACGCTTGGGCAGAATCTCCTTTCAAAGGTTTTGACTATGGAGTTGTTGACCACAGAATGCCTGGTGGTGCATTCCCAAGCTCTTTTGAACAGGCTGAAAAAGGTGGTTTCCTTCACCTTATGCCGGAAATATTAAAAATGATGTCCTTATATAACAGAATCATAAATTATATGGATGTTACTCCCGGCTCCCAAATCACTTGGGTAACCTGTAGCGGAATTATTAATAAGTATGAAAAGGAAAAAGGTAAAGCAGGAGTCAGTCATGTTATTCAGCTTGTAACAAAGTTTGTAGAAGAAAAGAACCAAGATATAAATGCTATGACTGAACAAGAAAGAGAAGAACTTTACCAAATTTTCAGAGGTGCTACAGGTGATTTTAAAAACCTTCTCCTTGGTAAATATGGTCGACTACCGGTAGGATGGCCAGCAGATTGGGTATATAAAAGTACATTTGGTGATGAATGGCAGGAGCATATCCAAAAGCGTAGTGATCGTTCTCCTTTAGAATTAATGGAAGATGAAGATTTCGAGAAGATAAGAGAAGAGCTAACTGAGGCACTGGGTAGATATCCAAGTGATGATGAGTTTATTCTTTATATGATGCATCCTAAAGATGCTTTGAGTTTCATTGAGTTTAGAGAGGACTATGGCGATGCGTCCCTAGTTCTGCCAACAGATGTCTGGCGAGAAGGTTTGCTAAATCCCGGTTGCCAAGTGGAGTTTGAGTTTTTAGGAAAGCCATGTACTATTGAACTGGTTTCCATAGGCAGCGAACATGAGGGATATATTCATGTTGTGATGAAGGTAAATAATCAGACTAGGGTATACTCTGTTAGAACTCCAAGAGCCAAAGTAGATGAAATAAGGATGGCGGGTAAAAGCTCCGGCGAGGTAGGAGCACCTTTAAATGGTAACTTATGGCGAATGGGTAATACTAAAAGGGGTGCCTTAAAGGTTGGTGACATGGTAGTCGAAGGTGAGGAAATCGCAAATATTGAAGCAATGAAGATGGAGAATATCGTAAAAGCACCATGCGATGGACAGATACTAGAGATACATGGAAAACTTAACGGTATTGTTAAAGAAGGACAATTGCTGTTTGTTATTGACAAAAAGAAATAAAATAAACTAAATTAAAATAAAAAACAAGAGAGTACCGTTTTCAACTTGATACGGTACTCTTTTGTTTAGTATAATTAGTGTTAATGGAGAGAAATAAAATGAGTACATGGGACAATATCAAATTAAGTTTCGATAAGAAAAAGATATATTTCTTTGTTAGGAGCGTTAACGAAGAAGGGTTGGCGAAGTTTAAGGAAGTATTGGAAAATTCTTAAGGGGGGGAATAAAAATTGACACCAGAAGTTATAAATCGCTTAAAAAAAATTGTAGGAAATGATGATGTCTTAACAAGTAAGGTCTCCATGGAAATATATGCTTATGATTCTTCGCCATTTATATATGAACCAGGAGCTGTTGTATTTCCTGAGAATACAGAAGAAGTGGCAGAGATAATGAAGCTTGCCAATGAGACAGGGATCAAGGTTGTGCCAAGGGGTGCAGGTACCGGTGTAAGTGGGGGAGCTGTTACCCCAGATGGAGGGATAATCCTTGTTGTGACTAAAATGGATAAAATTCTGGACATTGATACCATAAATGAAACAGCACTGGTGGAAGCAGGTGTGGTTAATATAAACTTAACTAGGACTGTAGACTCAATGGGGTATTTATTTTCACCGGATCCGGCCAGCCTGAAGGTTGCTACTATTGGTGGTAATGTGGCAGAATGTGCAGGTGGTATCAGAGGAGTAAAATATGGAGTAACAAAGGAACATGTTCTGGGTATGGAAGTTGTGTTACCGACAGGTGAAATTGTAAAATTTGGAGGTTTTCCAAACCTTACTGATAACAGACCAAATTTGGCAGGAATTTTTAATGGTTCTGAAGGCACTCTTGGTGTTATTACTAAAATTTTAGTAAAGTTAACAAAAAAACCGGAAGCAGTAAGAACTATGGTTGCTTTATTTGACAGTTTAGATAAAGCAGGAGAAGTGGTATCTGCTATTATTTCAAAGAGTATAGTACCTACTACCTTAGAAATTATGGATAGAATCTCTATTAGGGCAGTAGATGATTTTCTAAATTTAGGATTTCCAAAAGATGCAGAAGCTTTGTTGCTTATTGAAGTTGATGGATATGAAGTTGAAGTTGATGAGCAGATTGGTACCATTGCTGAGATTTGCAAAGAAATGGGTGCTACCAGTTATAAAAAAGCCGGAAATGAGGCGGAACGTGAAAACTTGTGGAAGGCCAGACGTTCAGGAAATGCTTCTTTAGGAAGGATAAAGCCTGCTTTTATGGTTCAAGATATTACAGTTCCAAGAAGTAAATTACCGGAAATGTTACGTAAAGTGACGGAATTAGGCCAGAAGCATAATGTTATTATTGCTCAATTGGCCCATGCAGGAGATGGAAACCTACATCCACAGATGTTGTATGATCCTAAGGATAAGGAGGAATATCGCAGAGCCGAAGAAGTTAGTGAAGAGATATTTAAAGCCGCTCTTGATATGGAAGGTTGTTTAAGTGGAGAACATGGAGTTGGGTTGGAAAAACTTCCCTACATGGAACTTGCATTTAGCGAGGAAGAATTGGAGTTTAAAGCAAAAATGAAAAAAATAATCGATCCTAATTTAATTTTAAACCCCGGGAAGATAATTAAAACTGATTAAATTTTTGCAATAGATGTAAATGTCATATTGGTTTGCATTTATATTTACATCATATTAACTGTCAATTGTCAATTATGAATTGTCAATTACTAGATGAAGGGTGGCACTAAATATGAATCCTATTGAAAAAATGATAAAAAGGAGACTGCCGGCATTACATGTGGATATGATAGAAGAGGATCTAATAATTTATCCTCAAAATTCCGATGAGGTTAGTTCCTTGATTAAGCTTTGTAATGACGAAAATATAAGCATAATACCTGTTGGCAGTGGTACTCAAATAACTAAACCAAACCAAGCAGGGGTCTACCTTTGTACCCGAAAAATGAATAAAATAGTTGAATTGGGCGAAGCTGACTTGACAGTTAATGTTGAAGCTGGAATTACTATTAAGGAACTGGCGGAAGCTTTAAAAGAATATGGTTTTTTATTGCCGGCAAGCCATCATGAAAAACCGGAGTCAACTATTGGTAGTTTGCTTGCCAGTGATGCAGGAGGCATTGAACAATATGCCTACGGTACTATCAACGACTATTTGATAGGTCTTGAATTTATAACACCTACCGGCGAGCTTATAAAAACCGGTGGAAAAACTGTAAAAAATGTTACCGGTTATGACTTTACAAGATTGTTTGCTAAAAGTTGGGGAACACTGGGTGTTATAACTAAAGCTACTTTTAAGTTAATTCCTATGCCTGTTGAGAAGGCTCTTATTGTAACCTATATGGATTCCATTGATGAATTAGCCCAACAAATGAAAGAGGTACTATCAAAAAGATATAGCCTGGTGACTTTTATGGGAATGTCAGGTAAATTACTGGAACTAAATGAAGCTTCAAAATATGGAGGTGTTTTTGTTCTTGCCGGTTCAAGACAAGCTGTAGTTCACCAACTTGAATCATTAAAAAGTATGTTAGATGTAAAACACATAATCGTAGGAGTAGACAATGTGGATGATTATCTGGAAGGGTTACTAAGTGGAACTGGCAAAACTTTGTGGGGGTCTATAAATATTGGCAGCGATCGCAGGACCATATTAAATACTTTTCCAAAAAAGCTAGATGCAATATTAGATACTACTCCTATGGAAATTTTATTAGATGGAGGAAGGTGTTTTGTACAGCTAACTGACATGATTGGTGTTCAGGAGGTTGAAAAAACATTGAGAGATAGCCTAAAGGGTTTTGAATGTAGTTTTGGCAGTGACAGGGCACCTGTGGATATATTATATAACAAAATTAAAAAGAATCTTGATCCTAATGGAATTATGTATCCAAATAACCCCAAGTTTGTGGAGGTGAGCTAAGTGGAAGAAAAGATCTCAAAGTGTAACAAATGTGGCTTTTGTCAGGAAGTTTGTCCAACTTATATAATTACAAAAAACGAGGCCAATGTTGCTCGTGGAAGAATAAGACTGGCTCATCTGGTGTGTGAAGGTAATTATAAATGGGGAAGTGAACCTGAAATAGAGCAGCATATTAAAAGTTGTTTATTATGTAAAGCTTGTGTTATAAACTGTCCGTCATCTGTTGCAACGGATAAGATTATAATGGAAGCAAGAGAAAAAATAAATGCAGCTAATGGCTTTTCGTTTTTTCACAAGACGGCTTATAGAGGAATTTTTGCTAAACAAAAGAGGTTTAAGGCCGTAACAAGGTTGGCTCGCTTCTATCAGCATAGTGGAGCCAGGCGCCTAGTCAGAAATAGTAAAATCTTAGAAATTATGCAAAAAGTTAAAAGAATGGAAGATCTATTACCACCACTTCCGAAAAAAAGCTTTTTCCAGCAAGCTCCTGATTTAATAAAAAAAATTAATAAACACAAATATAAGGTAGGATATTATGTTGGTTGTGCTACTAACGCTTTTTTCAGCCAAGTTGCAATAGCTACTGTAAAAGTGCTCCAACATCATGAATGTCGGGTATATGTTCCGGAGGTTGAATGTTGCGGAGGACCGCATCAAAGTGCAGGAGATTTTGATGAAGCAAAGAGGCTGGCCAAAGATGTTATTGGTAAGTTTGCAGATAAAGATTTGGACTACATTGTTATTGACTGTGCAACTTGTGGCAACACTTTGAAAGAATATGCCGAACTCTTAAAAGATGATGAATATAGCCAAAAAGCTCAAAAAATAAGCGATAAAATAATTGATGTGAATAAATTTGCACTTGAGCATTTAGAGATAAATTTAGCAGAACTAAAAGATGTAAACTATATAGTGAGTTATCACGATCCCTGTCATGGTGTTAGAGGCTTAAAAGTGAGTCATGAACCGAGAGCACTTATTAAACTGATTCCGGGTATTGAATTTATCGAAATGAAACAGGCAAATTTGTGTTGTGGGGGAGCAGGCTCTTATTGTTTTCTCCAAGATGATAATTCCGAGGCTATTCTTCAATTGAAAATGAGTAGATTTATAGAAACCGGAGCTAATGTTCTGGCTACCTCTTGTCCGGCATGTATGATGCAGCTGGGTCATGGACTTAGAAGTAGAAATTTTAAGGCTGATACATTTCATCCTATAGAGTTATTAGATAAAGCATTAAACTACTAATTAGGCATCAAAAAACCACTTACTGCAATTTAATTTAGTTGCAGCAAGTGGTTTTCTTTAATGTGTGCTATCGATCTAACAAGAACAAACTCATAGCAGGGAAGAAGGAGATGATCAATAAATTTACAATCATGATCAGGATAAAAGGCAGAATAGCTATTACAATTCTTTCAAATTTAATACCTGCTATATTGGCAGCTACAAAAAGGTTAATTCCAACCGGGGGAGTAATAAGCCCAATTGCCAAATTCACAATCATAATAATACCAAAGTGAACTAAATTAATATCCATGGCAACGGCGATAGGTACGAGAATTGGAGTCAGGATAATAATTGCAGCAGCAGTTTCCATAAATGTACCTAAAATAAGCAAGGCGAGATTGATAAGCAGTAGGGCAACAATCCAGCTCTCAGTAAAACCTAACATTAAGCTTGTAATCATCTCAGGAACTCTTTCCCGAGCCAACAAGTTTCCAAAAATTGCAGCACATGCAATAATAAACATAATTACGGAAGTGGTTACAGTGGCTGCTGTGAAGATATCAACCAAGTCCTTCAATTTTATCTCACGATAAATAAATAGACCTAAAATTAGTGCATAAACAACGGCTACTACTGATGCTTCAGTAGGTGTAAAAATACCTCCATAGATTCCTCCCAGGATTATTATTGGCATTAATAAAGGTAAAATAGCATCCATTAAAGCTAATAGGAAATCTTTAAATCCAGATGATTCTCCACCACCGTAGCCTTTGGCTACAGAAATTGCATAAACAAATGCAGCTAAAGTTAGGGCAATAAATAACCCGGGGATGATTCCTGCTATAAATAAATCACCAATGTTTACACTGGCAGCAACACCATATAGTATCAAAGGTACACTTGGTGGAAGTACTATCCCTGCTGTACCGCCTGCAGCAGCATGAATAGCTGTTGAAAAGTCCCTATTGTAACCCTTTTTCACCATGGAAGGAATTAACAATGACCCCACTGCTGCAGTGGTGGCAGCTCCTGAACCGGATATAGAACCAAAAAAAGTACAAGCCATAACTGAAACCATTGCAAGTCCGCCTCTGATACCGCCAACTATTACATTTGCCAGATGAATTAAACGTCTTGAGATTCCTCCGTATTCCATAATTTTACCTGCTAAAATAAAAAAGGGTATAGCGAGCAAAGGGAAGTTACTGGCTGCAGCAAACATACGTTGCATCATAACAACAAGAGGAACACTATCTTGAACAATAAAGACTATAGAGGCTGACAAGCCTAATGCTACAGCAATAGGAACATTAATGATAAAAAATAAAAATAGCAATATGAATAGTAACCATATCATTTGTCATCCCCTCCTTTATCAAACAGGGTCTTAATTGTGACATGAATTATATTAATAATTAAAATAACGCCACTAATAGGTATTACTGCATAGACTATTCCCATAGGTATTTCAAGGGCTGATGAGAGTTGTCCCATAGTTCTCATCGTGAAGTTATAGCCTTCTGTAACTAGAATATAAAAAAAAGAAATACTTATAAGTGCTGAAAAAACAAGTGAAACTTTATGAAAACTACGTGGTAGTTTATTAACAAAAAAATCTATACTTATATGTGCTCTTAAGGACATTGCATAGGCTGCACCGAGAAAGGTTAACCAAAATAGAAGAAAGCGAGCAAGTTCTTCTGACCATGCAAGAGGTTGTTCTATAACAAAGCGAAATATAACCTGTGCGAATACGCAAACAATCAGTGCACTCATCAGGAGAAAAAGTATATATTTTAATGATGTGTTCATAAGATTTATAACTTTACTCATAATTTGCCTTCTTTCTTTATGTTAAAAATAAACGGGGGTGATAATATACATCCCCGTTTATTACATTGGTACAAGCTATCATTGTTTTTTATTGAGCATCAAGTATACGGTTAAGTAATTCTTGATTTGGAAACTCATCATAAATAGGAGCAATAGCAGTTCGGAATGGTTCTGTATTAACATTATCTACAATTTGCATTCCTAGGGCACGAATGTTTTCAATAGTTTCCATTTCCATTGCAGCAACTAAACTACGCTGATATGGACCTGCCATGCGACCTTCTTCTAGAACTATTTCGCGTAAGTTTTCCGGTAATTTATTGTATGTGTCTTGGCTCATCAGGTACATAGCAACTGAATAAACGTGGCTTGTTAGTGACATATGTGTTTGACCCATGCCAAATAAGCCGAACTGGTAAATGATAACTGCCGGATTTTCTTGAGCATCTACCGCACCTTGTTGGAAGGCTGTTAAAGCTTCAGGCCAGGACTTTGGAGTTGGTTGTGCCCCGAGTAAGTTAAATGCTCTTATATGAGTATTATTTTCTTGAGTTCTAATTTTAATTCCACTTAAATCCTCAGGAGAGTGAATAGGACGAAGACTATTAGTAATGTGTCTAAAACCATTTTCGCCCCAAGACATTCCTATAATTCCTACATTGTTTAGCTCTGCAAATAGCTCGTCTCCAATTTCGCTTTCCAACACACCAACCGCAGCTTCACGATTGTTAAAGAGAAAAGGAAGGTCAAGAATACCCATAGCAGGTATAATTCCGACACTAGGTGCAGTAGAAGATACAACTAAATCTACTGTTCCAAGGGTTAATCCTTCTATCAATTCCCTTTCAGCTCCAATTATGCTATCTGGGTGAACTTCAATAATTACACGACCATTAGTACGCTCATAAACATTTTCTGCCATTCTCAGAAAAGCTATGTGATAAGGATGGTCCACAGGATGAGAGTGACCTGCTAGAAGAGTAAAGGTGCTTTCACCATCATCCTCAACATTACCGGGGGTACCGTTACCTCCACAAGCTGTAGCAAAAGCCATAGCTCCTACCATAAGTAAAACTAATAAAAAACTTAAAATTACATGCTTCTTTTTCATTATTGGCAAAATCCTCCTAATTTTTTGACTTTATTACTTGCGTTACTTATCCATAGCACAAAAATGCTAAATTCTCTTTTAAATTCGACATTAACTTAGATATTCCTGCTATACAAACATAAAAAATAGTTTTTTATGTGCTTTATTGTCGGGAAATTTTGGTGGATAAATAAATGCCAGATACAGCTAATATGCCACCAATTACTTGGTACCATGTTAGAGTTTCTCCAATGAAGATAATTGCAAAGATAGTAGTAAAGATAGGAATTAAGCTTAAAAATATACCTGCTTTTCCGGGACCTATTAAACTAACTGCTTTATTCCAGGATAAAAAGGCAACTATGGATGCAAAAACACCTACATAAATAATAGCTGCAATAGAAGAAGCAGACCAAACAATTTCTTGATTAGCAATAAATAACTCCCAAAGAGAAAAGGGCAGTAAGATAAACATACCAATAATCATAGAAACTGCCAAGGAAGTGTAGAGTGGGATTTGGCCACTATTATACTTAATGACGATTGAATATACTCCCCATAAGACGACTGCAACAAAAATTATTAAATCTCCAATATTAAAAGATAATGTAAGTAAGATATTTAACGAGCCTTGTGATAGTATTAAAAAGACACCTGTTATGGATAAAACAAGTCCAAAAAACTGATTATACACTAACGACTCCTTCAAGATAAAGTAAGAGAGTACAATTATAATTAAGGGTGTAATTGTATTGAGTAGTGAAGCGTTTATGGATGTAGTATGGTGCAGCCCTACATAAACTAATGTGTTAAAAGCGGCTACCCCTGTAAGTGCCATCAATAGTAGGGCTTTCCAATGTTGTTTTATCACTTGTTTGTTAGCAATTATTTCTTTCCAAACAAAGGGTAGAAAAATTGTTACAGCAACGACCCAACGTAAAAAAGCAAGAGTTAAAGGAGGTACTTGGTCTGAAATTGCTCTGCCAATTACAAAATTGCCACCCCAGATCATAGTAGCTATTATTAATAAAACATAAGGTAATGCTTTATTGGTGTTCATGATAATTTTATCCCCTATATACAAGATGCGTATTTTTAAAATTATATACTATTGACCTATATATTGAATACATAAAATATCGATTTAAAGGAATTTTTATCGATTTAAAGGAATTTTTATTAATAATCTATACAAAAAAACGTTTCTTCCGGAACTTTTCCAGAAGAAACGTTTTTTTAAACACCAATAACCCGAACTATTTGCTTTGTTTTTTTCGATTTTTCTATAGCACCCTCCACTGTTGTATCAACAATTGTAAAGTGCCCCATTTTTCGATTGACTTTGGATTCATCTTTGCCATAGAAGTGAACTTGGACACTGGGGTCCAGATAAGCTTCATGCAGACCTATAAGTTGGGATATACCGTCACTTTCTCCAAGGAGATTAACCATTACCGTAGGTTGAGTTAAACGTACACTGCCAAGTGGTAGCCCTACTATGGCACGGATATGGTTTTCAAATTGGTTGGCAAAACAACCTTCAATAGTATAATGTCCAGAGTTGTGAGGACGAGGAGCTATTTCATTAACAGAAACATCTCCGGTTTTTGTTACAAACATCTCAACGCAGAAAGTACCGACGCCTGCAAATACTTCCATGACCCGGCCGGCGATTTGAGTAGCCTTATCAACTACATCCTGGGAAACTCTTGCCGGTACTATGGTAGTGTCCAGGATGCTATTTCTGTGCTCATTTTCTGCAGTGGGATAGATTACCCTAGTTCCATCTATACCACGAGTGGCAATAATGGAGATTTCTTTTTCAAAATCCACAAATTCTTCTACCATTAATTCTCTTGTACCATTACCTAAAAGGCGGTAAGCTTCTTCAACTTCTGATTCATTGCGAATAAGGGCGTTACCTTTCCCATCATAACCACCTAATGTTGTTTTGAGCATAAGGGGATATCCGAAGTTTGTTTTTTCACCCATTTGCCTAATGGTATCTATGCTATCTACAAGGGCAAAGCGTGGTATAGGAATACCATGTTCCTGTAGCTTTTGGTTTTGGGAATATTTGTTTTGAATAGTTTTCAGGCTGGTTACAGAAGGATAGATGGTGTGTCCTTTTTGCTCTAGGTCTTCTAATACCTGAGCATGAATATGCTCAAATTCATAGGTGATTACATCTACTTTACTTGCCAGTTCTACGTAGGCTGCAGAATCAGTAAATTCTGCTACGATATGTTCATCACTGATGCTATGAGATGGGCAGGTTTCTGATGGATCTAAAGTGACCACCATAAACCCCAGTCTTTTAGCTTCCAGGATCATCATTTTGCCTAATTGTCCGCCACCGATTATTCCGATTTTCTTTTTGATTATGTTCATTATACTCACCCTAAAATAAATTTTGTTAGATCCATGGGGTGCAGCAAGTCGCCATCCTTATAGACACGCATGCAACCACCAGATATTTCATCAATCAATAAAACTTCACCGTCATTTTTCCCAAACTCAAACTTGATATCCTGTAATTCCATACCCTTTGCATTCAAATCTGCTGCGATTTTTTTTGTAATAGCTTTTGTAAGGGATTTACAGGTTTCATATTCTTCGGCTGTCATGATCTGTAGAGTTTCCAGGATATCTTTTGTGACAGGCGGGTCTTGTCTTGTATCGTCCTTTAAAGTGACTTCTACAAGGTAGTCCAAATCTGCACCTGCATCTATATAAGTACCAAACCGTTTTATAAAGCTGCCACCGGCTCTTCTGCGACAGATAAATTCCAACCCATTTCCAAAAAACTCTGCCGGCTTTACCTGCATGGTAACATCTTCTATATTACAGCCGAGGTAGTGGGTAGGGATTCCTTCTTCAATCAATTTTTCAAAGAAGTATTTTGTAAGCTTTAATGACTCACGACCCAAACCTGCAATGTTGAGTCCCACAGTATTTTCTCCGGGATCAAATACACCATCTTTGCCAGTGGCATCGTCTTTTAATTTTAGTGTATAGGTTCCGTCAGAATTTTCATAGACATTTTTTGTTTTTCCCTGGTAGATCAACTTCAATATGACTATTCCTCCATTCCTTTTAAATAAGCTTGGTAGCCTTCATTATTTAATTTATCAATTTTTTGATGGACCATTTGATCCAAGTCTTTTTTGTATTGATGGAGCTTGTCTGTTATGGAGGTATCAGTGATGGACAACATAGAAGCTGCCAATATGCCTGCGTTTTTTGCACCATTTATAGCAACGGTAGCCACAGGTATTCCCGGTGGCATTTGAACAATGGAATATAGTGAGTCAACACCGTGTAGAGTTTTGGTTTTGATAGGAACACCTACTACTGGTAATGTAGTGAGGGAGGCTACCATCCCCGGTAAGTGAGCAGCACCGCCTGCACCGGCAATAATAACACCAATTCCTCGCTCTCTGGCTGTTTGAGCATACTGATAGAGTCGATGAGGTGTTCTGTGGGCGGAAACAATGGTGATTTCATAGGCAATTTTTAATTCTGCCAGAAAATCAGCCGCTTCTCGCATCACGGGCAAGTCAGAGTCGCTACCCATAATAATTCCGACTTTCATTAATATAAATCCCTCCTTTTATTATAGTGTGTCAGTTTAAAAGCATTCCATGTTTTTAAGTGCGAATATTATTATTATACCATAAAAAATCTTGGCAGCGAAAATTTCTTCCGATAT
>JGI20163J26743_11538044_pt1 | contig 12666 bp, 10 predicted proteins | sample TergutCu122P1_FD_26743 | JGI IMG/M metagenome (IMG submission 26743) | reverse complement strand
ATAGGCGTGACTGACAAAGGGACACCTGGGCTTGTGACTACCAAATCGAAATTTTCCTTCGACACCTCAGGTTCCTGTCCTCCTAAATAAAAATCAATATTTAAACCTGAAAGGGTTTTTAATTCTTCCAAAAGATTTTCTTTAGGCTTTTGATCATATAATGAAACAAAGGCTCCTTGTCTTGCTAATGTATCGGCAGCCGCCAAACCACTTCGAGCCATCCCAATTATTAGTACTTTTTTGTTAGCTAAATCCATTTCCATGACCCCTTTTTTTGTCGGATTTCGGAGGTCAGAGGTCAGAAGTCGGACTTGATACAATTGGCAAGCCAATTACAATGACAAATCTAACTTTAGACTTCCGGCATTCCTTATCAACCCACTACCAGTAGTGTAACTCCTAATAAAGCAAATATTATAGACATAATATAAAAAAACAGGACTATTTTTCTTTCTCCCCACCCTTTTAATTCATAATGATGGTGTAAGGGGCTCATTAAAAATAATCTTTTACCGGTAGCTTGAAAGGAAATTACCTGTAATATTACCGATAAAGTCTCTATTACAAATACCATTCCGATTATTACTAACAAAATCTCAGTTTTTGTTAATATTGCTAAGGTAGCTATTGCAGCTCCAATAGCCAGAGAACCGGTATCTCCCATAAAAACCTTGGCAGGATAAGAATTAAATAATAAAAAGCCAATACATCCACCTGCCAAAGCAGCTGCAAAAATCCCAGCATCTGAATTGCCTAGAATTATACTAACCGCTAAAAAACCCAATGCTGCTATTGCCATAGTTCCTGCTGCCAGACCATCAAGGCCATCTGTAAGATTTACTGCATTAGTAGTTCCCACCACTACAAGCATTATAAACGGCAGATAAAACCACCCTAAGGATACATCTCCTAAAAAAGGTATCCAAATATTTGTTCCTCTATCTAAAAATACAACAACAATAAAGGCCAAAATCAAACTTAATAAAATTTGTCCAATCAGCTTTCCCCTTGCTTTTAAGCCTAGGGATCTTTTTAATACTACTTTTATATAATCATCAGTAAACCCTATTATCCCAAAACCTATTGTTATAAGTATCAATACAGCTATACTTAGGCTTGGTGAAGAAAAAATAAGAGTTGCAATAATTATAGGGATCAGGAAAATCAAACCGCCCATAGTTGGGGTACCCGCTTTTTCAAAATGCCTTTTTGGTCCGTCAGAACGGATTGTTTGACCAACGTTTAGCCTACGTAAAATAGGTATAATCAACGGTCCTAAAATAACTGTCCCGATGGCAGCCACCCCAAAAGCTAAAAGATAGACCATATTTTGTGCTTCCCCCTATGTAAACAAAACTTCATTCATCAAAAATATTTATATTAGCTAAGTATTAATTGATTTGTGTTTTATAATTGTTAATTGTCAATTGCTCTAACTATTTCCTCAATTTTTGCAGCTCTTGACCCTTTAAACAAAACAATATCTCCTTGACTAAGATGCTCTTTCAGAAAATCAGCTGCTTCTTGATTATTTTCAAAACTAAATACTTTTTCCTTCAACATGCCACTATCAAGCGCTCCCTTAGCAATTAACCGACCAAGGTTTCCTATTGTAATTAACAGATCAGCTCCATCATTACAAATATGTGAGCCTACAGATAAATGGCCTTCCAACTCATAATCTCCCAACTCATACATATCACCTAAAACTGCTATCCTTCTGTTTGCTTGTGCTGCAGATAAAATATTGATACTTGCTTTCATAGAAGTTGGATTTGCATTATATGTATCATTTATTAAAACAACTCCACTGTCAAGTATAATTTTTTCCAATCTTTTTTCGGAAATAGATGCACTTTTTAACCCTTGTGAGATTGTTTCTAAATCAAATCCCAGCTCATACGCAACACCTATAGCAGCCAGAGCATTTAGTATATTATGTTCTCCGGGTATCGGAAGCTCTATGTCACAGGTTTTAGCATTTCCGACTTCTGACTTCTGACTTCCGACTTCTGCTACCGGAAGCTCCATATCCCAGGTTTTAGTATTTCTGACCTCTGACTTCTGACTTCCGACTTCCGCTATCGGAAGCTCCATATCTTTGGTTTGATCATCAATTTTTAACTTAAATCTGGATTTATGAAGATCCATCTCTATAATTTGAGCATGATATTTGCAACTATCATTAAATCCAAAAAAATTAACTTCTGCTTCTGTCCAATCCTTCATCTTTATACACCAGGAATTTTCACCATTTAAAAAAACCTTACCTGATTTATCTATACTCCTTGGTAACTCACCCTTTGCAGTCGCAATATTTTCTATTGTTTTTAAAATATCAATATGCACAGGAGCCACACTTGTAACCACACCCATTGTTGGTCTGGCAATATTAGCCAGTTCGGTAATTTGTCCCAAACCCCTCATACCCATCTCCACAACTACTGCCTGGGTATCACTATTTATTTCAAGCAACGTAAGAGGGAGGCCTATTTCATTATTGAAACTGCCTTGACTCTTAACAACATTTAGCTTTTCCTTAAGAATAGCCCCTATTAAATCCTTTGTGCTAGTCTTGCCGTTACTCCCTGTTATGCCAATTACCGGAATATTATATTTGCTCCTATGATAATGTGCTAAATCTTGTAAAGCTTTTAAAGTATCATCAACAAGAATAACCGGTATTGCCAGGTTGGGTTTAACTTTTTGCCAGTAATCTTTCTCTACTAAAGCTGCACAAGCACCTTTTTCCTGTGCAGCATCAAGAAAGTGATGTCCATCAAACCTTTCACCTACAAGGGGAATAAATAAATCTCCCTTACTAATGGTTCTGGTATCTGTGGAAACCTTCAAGCAGTCGTCGGTCATCAGTCGTCGGTCGTCAATTTTATTATCGCAACCGGCTTGCCAATTGCGTTCAATTCTGACCGCTGACTTCTGATCTCTGACTTCTGATATTAACAGTTCCCCAAAAACAGCCTTTGTGATTTCATGTAAGTTCATAATTACACCCGCTCATTTAAGAATTCTTTAACAATTTCTCTGTCATCAAAAGGATATGTTTTGCCTTTAATCTCTTGATAGGTTTCATGCCCCTTACCGGCAATAAGTATAAGGTCGTCTGTCTTTGCCATCTGAATTGCTCTACCTATAGCTTTTCTTCTATCTAACACAACCTCATAAGAAGCAGCAAGTTTGTCAAGTCCCGGAAGTATATCTCTAATAATTGCTTCCGGATCTTCACTTCTTGGATTGTCTGAAGTAACAATACTGTAGTTGCTATATTTAGCAACAGCTTCACCCATCAATGACCTTTTGGTACGATCTCTATCTCCGCCGCATCCAAACACTGTTATTATCTGCCCTTTTACAAACTTTTTAGCTGAAGTTAATACATTTTCCAAACTATCAGGTGTATGAGCATAATCCACGATAACTGTAAAGTCTTGATTCAGGTCAACTTTTTCAAAACGTCCGGGAACGCCTGCTACTTCTAAACTTTCTTTTATAACTTCGGTCGGAATTCCTTCTAAGTAACCAACTGCAAATGCAGCTAATGAATTATATACATTAAATAATCCGGTAATTTTCAAATTCATTGAGATGGTAGCAGTTGTCGGTTGTCGGTCGTTGTCAATCGTCAGTCCTCGGTCGTCTGTCGTCAGATCTGTTGTCAATGATTCTTTCCAACTAACCACTTCTAACTTTTGACTTCCGACTAGTCGATCGCCAGCTTTTGAAGCAACAGGGTATTCTAGATCATAGGATACTCCTTGATCCTTTACTTGTACATTTTTTGCCCTGAAATCACAATCTCTATCTATACCATATGTATAAACGGGAACTTGACATTTGCTTTTAAAGTATTCGTAATTTTGGTCATCTCTATTAATAACTGCATACTGGGGTCTGTCTTTTTTATCTTTTCCTATCATCTCAAAAAGCTTACCTTTAGCCTCTCTGTAGGCCTCAAAGGTTTTATGAAAGTCCAAATGATCCAGCGACATATTTGAATACACACCCACATCAAAGGAACTTCCCTCTACTCTTTTTAAAGTTAATGCATGTGATGATACTTCCATAACTCCATAAGCCACATCTTCTTTCAGCATTTGACAAAATATTTCCTGTAGTTCCACAGCTTCAGGAGTTGTTCTGGTAGACGGCAGGCTTTTATCACCAATCATGTTACCAATGGTACCAACTAAACCTACCTTGTGTTTCTTTTCAAGAATATATTTGATTAAATAGGTTGTAGTTGTCTTTCCATTTGTACCTGTAACACCTATTAATCCTAATTTTTTTGAAGGATAACCATAAAAGCAGGCTGCCACTATTGCCATGGCATCCCTTGTATCTTTAACCTTTATCTGAGGTACATCCAGCCCTTCAATATATCTTTCCACCAGTACCGCTATTGCTCCTTGTGCAACAGCTTTTTCGGCATATAAGTGTCCATCTGTCTTAAAGCCCAAAATACAAATGAACAAATCTCCGGGTTCTACACATCTAGAATCATATTTTATGCCTTTAATATCTATTTGACCTATAGAACCGAAAACTTCATATGAACGTAATAGTTTTAAGATATCCTGTAAGTTCACCAGATCACCGCCTTGGGTCAATTGACAATTGTCAATTAAAGTCTTTTTTGTTTAAATATGTAGTATTAATAATTTAACCTAAACTTGGTAGTTTTAACCTGCAGTTCTTGGAAATAAACAGTGAATCATTGTGTGTCATCATAGTTGTTTTCTAAATAGTCAATTGTTAATTCTTCATTGTCAATTATTAATTGCTCTACCTCCGCCCATTCATCCCGGAAAGTAACCCTGATTATCCTGCCCGGAGCAATTAAATAACCAGGTTCAGGATATTGAGCAATTGCTTGACCACTACCTTCAGGTATAATTCTTAACCCCATAGCTTCCAATAGTACGGTAGCTTGGTGAATTCTATTTCCGGATAAGTCCGGAACGCGAATTGCATTTGCATCTGCTCCCTGTTCCAGTTGAATAGTAACTCTGGTGCCGGGAGGCATTTGAGCTAATGCTTCGGGATATTGACCTGCTACTATTGTTCCGATTCCTCTGAAATCCGGAATTAACCCTCGGTTTCTTAATGTTCGCTCTGCTCTTTCTATACTTAAACCGGCTAGCTCCGGTACTGCTACATGTTGTACTTCTCGTTGTGCTCTCTCTTCAGAGTTGTGCTGAGGTGGTATCCCCAAATAGTGTAAGCTATCTTCAACTACTCTTCTAAAGATTGGAGCTGCAAGGGTACCACCATAATGAGGATATCCTTGAGGTTCATCAACTATAACAAGCACAACTAGCCTAGGGTCATCTATAGGTGCTACTCCAAGAAAAGAGGCAATAAATTTCCCCGGCATATAACCCCCGGGTCCTGCCTTTTGAGCAGTACCTGTTTTTCCACCTACTCGATAACCTCGTATGTAAGCATTTCTACCTGTACCATCAGTAACACTTAATTCCAGCATATTTAAGGTTTCTCTGGCAGTTTCTCTGGATATTACTTGTCTGACAACTTCCGGTTCAATTCTCTTAACAGTATTTCCGTCAATATCAATTATTTCACTGACAATATGAGGAGTTATAAAAGCTCCATCATTTGCAATAGCCGACATTGCTGCTACCAACTGGATAGATGTAACAGCAATCCCCTGACCAATAGATATGGTAGCAATATTGATAGGCCTAAGGTTTGCTTGGGGTATCATTATACCCGTTGCTTCACCGGGCAGGTCAACTCCTGTCGGCCTTCCAAACCCAAAATCCTTAAGATAATTATAAAAAGTACCCCTCTGGTCTCGCTCCATTGCCAGGGCTAAGTTAATAAACACCGGGTTACAAGAGTTTTGAAATCCTCTTGAAAAACTCTGAGCTCCGTGAGGGTTATGCCAACGCCAACATCTTACTCTGTGACCACCTACTGGCACTGCACCATGACAATAATGTCTTTGATCCTGGGCAATCATACCCTCTTCTAAAAAAGCAGCTCCGGTAAAGACCTTAAAAGTAGAACCCGGTTCGTAATTGTTTGTGACAGCAACATTTCTCCAATTCTCTTGTGGATAATCAGCAAAATTATTAGGATTAAAGGTAGGCCTATTTCCCAATGCCAAAATTCCACCTGTCCTTGGATCCATTACTACTACAGTGGCACTTTTGGGATTTACAGGACTATTCATTAAAATATCTAATTCTCTTTCAACAAAAAATTGTATAGTTTCATCAATTGTCAAAACTAAACTATGCCCATGTATCGGTGATCTATAATCATGTACGGCATGAGGTATCTCTCTGCCTTGTGCGTCGGTTTCAATAATAATAGCTCCTCTTTCCCCCCTTAGCACCTCATCGTATATAACTTCAATACCTTCCAACCCTTGATTATCTATACCTGCAAAACCCAAAACATGAGCAGCCAAATAGTCGTTTGGAAAAAATCTTTGGCTTTGTTCCACAACCCTAATGCCGGGACGACGAAGTTCACGTATAGCAGTACCTTGATCAAAGTCTACTCTGCGAGCAACATATACAAAAGCCTGATCTCTGGTAATACGTTCATAAATATTTTCAACGGGTATATCTAAAATTTCCGCAAGGGCCTCTGCTGTTTCTCTAGCCTCGGATCTGCCAAGATCTCTATTAATGCTATTTACCTGGGGCGGAAAAGCAACGATATTGTCTGTACTAACACTGACAGCCATTTCCCTCATATTCCTGTCATAGATAGTTCCTCTTCTGGCATCCACAGGAATTTCACGAACCCGATTATCCAAGGCCTGAAGTTGCAACTCACTACCTTGGACAAATTGTATCCAGACAAGTCTTAAACTCAAAAAAAAGAAAGCTACAAAGAATAATAAAAATACCTTTGCAATTCTTTTTCTTGTAATTACATCTCCTGTCATTAAAATTTCCCCTCTTCATTATAAATTAGTGTTTGCCAATAACAGCCCAACCACTAAAAATATTTGCAATTGCAGCCATAAGAGAAACAGAAGAATCGTTATCTGCCACATACAATTCTCTATTTGTAGAAGGGTTATGTAAAGATAACAGGGTTTCTGCAATGGCAATTTCTTCAGTAGTAATCATTTTTAAATTCCCAAATTGGGGCCTCTCCATTCCCAATTGATTTATTGCAATTCCTTCAATATTTCCCGGAGCAAGTAATCTTGCCTTTTCTAATTGTAATCGTTCATTACTTATTTGCCAAGAATTTAATTCACGTTTAATGCTGTTTAATTCGTGTCCCTTAGCATTAACGTCAGCAGCTAAAAACATAAGTGCAAGCCCCATGACAAAAGAAATTAACATAAAAGAACACAGAAGAAATTTTATTTTTCTGGGATTTGTTTTGATTTTAGTTTTTTTGCGTTCATTATTATTAGTTCTGCTTAAATCAAACTCTTCAGCAGTACTATGTTCTCTTATCTTAGGAGCTGTTAACAAATTATTCAACCTCCTTCACTTTTATGTCTTTTGCTGCTTAACCGGTAAGCTTTTCAACTATTCGTAATCTGGCACTTTTTGCCCGTGAATTTCCCTTTAATTCTTTTTCTGATGCAGTTATGGATTTTTTAGTGATAATTTTAACCTTTGCTTCTTTATCACAAGTACATACAGGAAGTTTTGGTGGGCAAACACATTCCAAAGCTAAATCTCTAAAGATATTTTTTACAATACGATCCTCCAGGGAATGAAAAGAAATTACTGCCAACCGCCCTCCGGGATGAAGAATATCCACAAAATCACTTATAGCTTCACTAAGACCTTCAATTTCCTTATTGGTAGCAATTCTTAATCCTTGAAAAGTCCTTTTAGCCGGATGTGAATTTGCTTCCCTTGCTTTTTTCGGTATTGCCTTTTCTATAATGGATACTAATTCATGAGTGGTTTCAATTTCTTTTTCTACCCTATGCTTTACGATGAATTCTGCTATTCTTACAGCCCACCGCTCTTCTCCATATTTTTTAATAATGTTTGTCAATTCTTCTTTGCTTGCGTTATTCACAAGATCTTTGGCTGTAGTTATGTCCTGTGTATTCATTCGCATATCAAGAGGACCATTTTGCATATAAGAAAACCCTCTTAACCCACTATCTATTTGAAAAGAAGAAACACCCAGATCAATTAAAGCTCCGTGCACCTTATGCCAATCATTCATATAAAAAATCTTTTTGATATTTTTAAAATTATCATGAACAAAAGTAACTCTCTCTCCAAACTCTTGTAACCGCTTCTTAGCTGCAACAAGTGCATCATTATCTCTGTCGATCCCCATTAACTTTCCCTTTGGGGAAGAATTCTTTAATATATAATAACTGTGACCTCCACCACCTACTGTGCCATCAACCAGATCTCCGTCAGCTTGAATATTCAAGCCTTCAATAACTTCATCTAATAAAACCGGTTGGTGATAGAATTCCAATTTTTATTCCTCCTAGATATTTATATCAATGTCCTGTAACTTTTCTGCGATTCCTTCATAGTCCATATCTTCGCTTTCCGAATAGTTTTCCCAAAGTTCTTTGGACCAAATCTCTATTCTTGAAGAAACACCTATTACCACTACATCTTTATCAAATTTTGCATATTCTCTCAAGTTAGCAGGCAAAAGTATTCTGCCTTGTTTATCAAGTTCACATTCATTTGCCCCGGAAAAGAAAAATCTGACAAAAGCTCTGGCATCCGCTTTAGTAAATGGTAGATTTTTTAATTTTTTCTCTATAACAAGCCACTCTTCCATAGGATAGACAAACAAGCAATTGTCCAAACCCTTTGTAATTACAAAGTTTTGGCCCAATCCATCACGAAATTTAGAAGGAACTATTAACCTGCCCTTTTGATCAACGCTATGATGATATTCTCCCATGAACATGTTTGCTCACCCCACTTTGTGGCTCAATCTCCCACTTAACTCCACTTTTAACCACATATTCGCCTTTTCTATTAAAAAACCCTTTTTTTAATAGGTTTTTTTTAAAATAAAAACCTGGAAAAGTTACCCAGGCCTGTTGTTGTTTAAATTAATTCAATTCAACCTAAATTTTATTTCCTATTTATTTACTCATTAACTATTATTTCTATGACATATCTAGCATAAAAAAATAAGCACAATGCAATAGTTAATTACTACTGCACCACACTTATTTAAGGTTACTTTATATGCTCTTTTAAACAGTTCTTTAATACGTTTTTATTAGCTATTAATATAGCAACTCAAGTATTAAATCAAAGAGTTTGCATGAATTAAAATTGTCTCTAACACATACCTATGATGTTCACTCATCTCTTGTTCCAGAGCTCTTTCAAAATGTGCCACTGCACCTGCAAAATCGTCCTTATGGTTCATTAAATAAAAACCATAGTGTGTAAGAGCATTAATATTATTTCCATCTAATTGCAGAGCTCTGTGAAACAACTCTTGAGCCTTAGCATCATTTCCTGCTCTACTATACGCTAAAACTGCAACTCCTACTGTTAAATCAACATCCTCAGGATTACGTTCTTGTGATTGAAGGGCTTTTTCAAAAATTTCTTGAACCAGACCATCATTTCCTGCTTCATTTGCCAAAGCAGCAACATATGTCATCAATTCAACATTATCAGGACTAAGATTTATCATCCTTACATAATAATCAAGAGCGGTATTTCTTAACTGTTGCCGCATTTCCGGATTTTCTTGCTGACCAGCCAACTCCCAGTTTAATCCTGCTACGATCCCTAGAGTTTGCTGATTTTCAGGATCTTCTGCCAACATCGCAGAGAAGTTTGCAAGAAGTTCTTCCAAATCCGTATCAGCCACATGTGGAGGTTGTGGTGGTGGTTGCTGCACAGTGCCTGGCCCAAAAGCCATTAGCAAAGCTCCTCCAGCTAAACCAAAACCCAACAAAACAATAAAAGCCATCATCAGCTTTCTTTTTTTCTTAAATTCCCTTAGCATATTCATCATAATATATCGCCTCCTATAATCTCCAAGAGAAAAACACACATTTAAGCTTATTACAGAGACCAGCTTATGTCAATATCTAATTGCTGGTTATGAATTTAAATTTTTAATTTTTCCAACCTTAATATACGACGACTGGTAACAGAGGTCAGAGGTCAGAGATCAGAGGTCGGAAAGAGCCTTTGATAGCAGAGCATTACCGAAGCAAAGATTATTTAATACTAATCAGTTAACATTTTTATCTTTTAGTTCAAGAGAAAACCATTCACTTACTGCATCTCCAAGAATTTTTTGAATATCACTCATCATTTTCGACAACCTATATTCAGCATTAAAATATTCATTTATCTGTGAATTCATACTAAGAACTTCATAAAGCTTTTCTGTTTGCTTTATATATTCTTCATCAATTTCCATGCCGGAAATTTGGGCCATCTGTATTTCTAATTGTTTTCTTCTAAAATCATGGATCATTTTAACATTTTCCTGGTCCTGTTCCAAGGAATGTTTCGCTTTTCTGAAAAGATTATATTCTTCTGACCCCTCCAGTAATTTTGCCAGTTCGTGAGCTTTGTCATATGCTGTCATTAAGTCATGAAACCTCCTCTACTTATACTAGAACTGTATTATATTATTATACGATGTCATTAAAAATCCTTCAGGTAAATAAAAAATATAACTTAAATTTTTCAAAAAATCAAATGGAAAATTATGATTAGTCAACAAAAACTTGTTTACTAATCATATTAAAATGATACCTCTATCATCTTCCCCTTATCAAAACCGGCAACCCATTTTACACCTAATTCTTTTAAAATCTTTACAACCATTTCATTATCTCTTCCTACATCCTCATATCTATGAGCATCAGAAGATATAGTCAAGGGCACTCCTTTTTTTACAGCCATTTTAATAATATCTATTGAAGGGTAGATTTCATTTACAGGCTTGTAAAGACCTCCTACATTAATTTCCATAGCCATACCTTGAAATTTTATTGCATCAATAACCGGCTCAACCAATTTTAGAACCTTAACCTGCTCTATCCTATAATTAAACACTTTAGCCAAGTCAATATGCCCTACAATACTAAATAATCCTGTTTCAGTGCACTTAAGAACAGTTTGAAAATATTCAATATAAAAATCCTCTATATTCCGTTTTTCATACTGATCCATATAGTCCGGATGATCAAAATTCCAATCTCCCAAAAAGTGTACCGAACCTATAGTATAGTCAAATTTATGACTTTGAAGCACCTTGCTTATCTCGCCCACTAAATGGGGCAAATATTCAAACTCCAAACCAACCCTAATGTTTAAGTGGCTATATTCCTTTCTTAATTGCTCATAATTTTCAAAGTTAATATCATCTAGATATATATCATGGTCGGCAAAACCTATATCCTTTAGACCTAATTCTTCTGCTTTTTGGATAAAAGGTCTAATTTCACTTAATATATGCTTTCTATCACCATGACCTAAAGCATGAATATGATAATCTACTGGCATGGATCTTCACTCCTTTTTTCAGTCGTCGATTGTTGGTTGTCCATCATCAAGGGTTCTTTCCGACTTCCGACCTCTGACTTCTGACTTCCGATACGTCAGTTATCCGTCATCGGAAAAACAATATCCTTCGCTTCTCTCAGGATGACAATGGATAACTATGCATTTACGCCGCTGCATTTTTATTTATCGTTTCAATAGTCTCTCTCAAATTCATAAAAATCATCATATCATCCTCAAATATCTCACTTACATTGCCTATATCAGAAAATGGACTCTCCTGCAAAATAGCAAGGTCTTTCATCATGCCGTTTTTGATGATATAGTTGATAATCTGTTTTACAAAATGCATCTGTCGGCTATCAAGCTCAGCACTGTTTAGGAACTCAGAGAATGCTTCATTAGCCGCTTTCATACTCAATCCTACGATAGAGCGCACAAGTTCTCCCAGTGGAGTCTTGCCGTATTGGGCACTGTACTGCTCTTTTGTGCCTAGCTCATTCCACAAGATTTGCTCTAGTGATTCTATGTCTGATGCCGTAAGAGGCACATTTCCTTTTAGCTTAGCAATAGCCGGAACATCTTGATGTTGCAAAATATAGTAATTGATCTTTTTCTTATAATTAATAAGGTCATCGTTGTCGAGTTGGGATTCATTCCAATCAACAGATATAATTTCATCAGTGAAGTTGGTATCATAACGGTTGCGTTCTTCATATGGGATAAATTTAATCAAACCACGCAACTTAATACGAATATCCTCATAATCTTTTACACCTGCCCGTTCCAGATAGTCGTTGTGGAGAATTTGCTCAATAAGCTCCTGCTGTGCTGCAACATCCGGAATAGTAGCATAGCGTGACAGTTCTCGGGCTTTTTTGATTAGGTCATTTTTTGCTTTATTATAAGAATTACCTGTAAGCAAGGCAAGCTCTATCTGGTAAATTAACATATCAAAACGCACAGCAGAAATTTCATCTCCGGCAGGCACTATATAAGGAGCTGTATGTTCTGCCAATTGTTGTGTGTTTTCATAAGTTAATGCATTAAAGTCCTTTTCATTTTGAAATTTATCTATAGTTCTCAGATGCTGCCTAACAGCAAAATTATCCCGATTAAGTTCTCCGATTTTTGCCACTAGGTCTCGTACCAGCTCCATACGATAAGCTTTTAAATC
>JGI20163J26743_11538045_pt1 | contig 12686 bp, 2 predicted proteins | sample TergutCu122P1_FD_26743 | JGI IMG/M metagenome (IMG submission 26743) | reverse complement strand
CGACCATTGGAGCTGCGCCACGCGCTTCCCATACATTGCTTGTGCCTTGACGGTTAAACGTTATTCCCGCCATAGTTACACTTACTGCATCTGCAGGTGCGCCTGTTACAGTTGCCACTAGAATATATGGCAATCCCGGATGTCCCGCTACAAGTGCGAAGTTTTCCGTTGCCCATTCAAGTGGTACTACCGAACCTGTACGAACTATGCTATAGAAATCAGGTGCCGTTGCTGTTATCGTGTATGCGCCAGGTGCGATATTAATTATTTGATACGCTCCATTTGCTTCCGTCGTTGCACGATGTTCAACATTTTCTGAATCTACTACTATGATCGTTGCGTTTGCTATAGGTGTACCGTCTGCTGCTGCAGTTACAGTTCCTCTAATGCCGCTACGCAATAGGTAGTCAGTTGTTAATGTCAACAATACGTTTGCTACACGATTTACATTATAGTGGTTTTGATTTACTATCACGCTTGCAGGATTGTATGTAGGTGGTGCTGCTGCAGTCAATTGACCAAGCATCATCGCGTCACTGCGCGCTACCCATGTATTCGTTCCCGCTTCGCGAGTAAATGTGACTCCGTCCATCGTTAGCGTTAGCGTAGCTGCATTTGCCGCTGTGCTAGGTGCTATCGTTGCGAACAATGTGTACTCATTTCCTGGACCTATGTATTCTAATACGAAGTCTACACGTGTTACGTTGTTTGCAACTACTTCAACACCTGTTCTTGTCACTATAGAGTGATTTGGTGCTGTTGCAATTACAGTGTAGTATCCAGGCTCTAAATAAGCCGATAGATAGTATCCGATGTTGTTGGTCGATGCTTCGATCGTTCTTCCTGTTCCATCTTCTGCTATTATCGTTACTGTTGCCCCTACTACCGGTGCATTATTGGCAAGTCTTACGAAACCGTCGATTGCTCCGCGCGTTGGATCAGTTATGATGATCCTTGTCAAAGTCATCGGTACGTATGCTACGCCATCTACATAGTCACCTACCGCTACCGCTCTGCTTACAGGGCTATAGTTAGGTGCGCTTCCTACTACTGTACCAACCATTGGTGCTGTTCCGCGAGCTTCCCACACATTTCCTGTTCCGATGCGGTTAAATTCTACGCCTGCCATCACTACAGATGCAGGTGCATTTGCCGCTGTCAGTGGTAATATGCTTACCGCCAAGATGTGTGTTGCGTCATCACCAACAAGTTGGAAGTTTTCAGTTGCCCATGCATTCTCCGGCGCAGTACCTGTGCGGCTCTGGCTTAAGAATAACGGAGCTACTACTGTGATTGTAAAGTTATTAGGTGCAATATCGATAATTCTATATTGACCTTGTGCATCTGTTGTTGTACGACGCTCTACGCCTTCAGAGTCAACTACGATTACCGTAGCGTTTGCTATCGGTGCACCGTTCGCTACTGCTGTTACCGTTCCCATAACACCACTTCTACCAGGAGGTATCTCATCAAGAAGCAATGTTAACGTTACGTTTGCTACACCATTTACATAGTGATTAGCGTTAATTGTCGCACTTGCCGGAAGGAAATTCGGAGGTGCTGTCGCTGTTACTTCACCTGTCATAGGTGCCGCTCCGCGTGCCATCCATGTATTTGTTCCGGTTTGACGCTCAAATGATACGCCTGCCATCGTTACTGTTGCAGGTACATTTGCCGCTGCGTCAGGTGCTACTGTTACGAACAACGTGTACTCATTTCCTGGACCTATATATGTCAGAATGAAGTTTTCACGTGTTACATTGTTTGCAGTTACTACAACACCTGTTCTTGTCACTACATCGTGATTTGGTGCTGTTGCAATTACAGTATACGTGCCAGGCACTAAGTACGTTGATAGATAGTAGCCGATGTTATTTGTCGATGCTACGACTGTTGTTCCATCTGCTGCTATTATCGTTACTGTTGCGCCTTGAATTGGTGTATGATCCGCCAGAGTGACAAAACCATCGATCATGCCACGGGTTGGATCTGTGATGATGATTCTTGTTAGAGTCATCGCCACGCTTGCTATGCCGTTTATGTAGTGTTCGGCTTCAACTACTGCCGATTGTGGGCTATAGTTAGGTGCGCTTCCTACTACTGTACCGGTCATTGGTGCTGTTCCGCGTGCTTCCCATACATTGCCTGTTCCTATGCGGTTAAATTCTACGCCTGCCATCATTACTGTTGCAGGTGCATTTGCCGCTGTTAGTGGTAATATACTTACCTCTAAAATGTGCGTTGCTCCAAGAGGATCAGCTGCAAGTTGGAAGTTTTCTATAGCCCAGTTATCAACCGGCGCATCGCCTGTGCGGCTCTGGCTGAGGAATAAAGGAGCTACTGCGGTTATTGTGAAGTTGCCAGGTGCAATATTTATGATGCTATATTCACCTTGTGCATTTGTTGTTGTACGGAATTGTGCGCCTGATGCGTCAACTACAGTAATTGAAGCGTTCGCTATAGGTGCACCACCTACTGCCGCTGTTACCACGCCTCTAACGCCACTTCTGCCAGGAGGGATCTCATTAGGATCCAGCGTAAGTGTTACGTTTGCAAAGTGGTTTACATACATTGCAGCAGTTACTGTTGCGCTTGCAGGGTCATAATCAGGTGGCGATGTCGCAGTTACTTCACCTGTCATAGGTGCTCCGCCGCGTGCCAACCAAGTATTCAATCCTGTTAGACGAGTAAATGTTACAGCCGGTACCATTTCTACAGTTGCTGTAGCTGCAGCCGTCGCCGGTGCTACTGTTGTTGCTAACGTGTATCTAATTGCCGGATTATAAGTTGATCCGTCTAGTCTGAAGCTTGCTTCAACCATTCTGTCAGCTACTACCGTTACAGTTTGGTATTGAATTTCGAATCCGGATGCAATCAGAGTTACTCTGTAAACTCCCGGTGCGATGTTCAATATACGGTAGTTACCGTTAGCGTCAGTTGTTGCGCTTCTTACCAGTTCGCCTGTTGCCGTATTGTGAACCAATATAGTTGCACCCGGTACAGGAGTAATTACTTCTTGTAGGATTCCTCCCACTGTTTGCATATCTGATCTGTCAACTGTACCGAAGATACCGCCGTAACCAGGTAGCAAATCACCGATAAACTCTAATTCAAGTTCAACGCTTGCTACGCCATGTACATAGTATCCGACCGGTGCTCGATCGCCGATATGTCTTGGTGCGTCTGCTGTTACATCTTGCGTGCTTGGAAGTGGAGCTGCTGTACGAGCTTCCCATACGTTAGCTGTGCCAGGAACAAGACTGAATCCGGCATTTGCTGTCGCCACAGTTACCGGTTCGTTTTGTTCAACGCCCGATACTGTTGCAACAAGTACGTTAGGGAATCCTGCAGGACCCGCTACCAACAAGAAGTTTCTTTCAACCAATTGTTGCGCTACCACTGTTGCCGTAGCACTTTGGCTTAAGAAGTTCGGTGCAATTACTGTTACAGTATAGTCACCCGGTGCAATGTTTATCACACGATAGTTGCCATATGCATCTGTAACCGTTGTTGCTACTAATTCACCTGTTGCTACGTTATGTACAAATATTGTTGCATTAGGTAACGGAAGTGGTTGCGTAATTCCGTCTACAAGTTGAGGTGCTCTTACGTTTCCGAAGATACCGCCGTAACCAGGTAGCATGTCAACAAATTCCAGCTCAAGCTCAACGCTTGCTACGCCATATACATAAAGACCAACCGGTGCTTGATCACCAATATGGTTCGGTGCCGATGCACTTACAACTCTGTCACTTGGAAGTGGAGTTGCTGTACGTGCTTGCCACATGTTTGTATTGTCGATGCGGCTAAATCCTGCACCTTCTGCTTCTACTAATACTGCCGCAAGATCTTGCGCTCCTGTTACTGTTGCGATTACCACATATGGGAATCCTTCAGGACCAAGAGATAATACAAAGTTTTGCTCAGTCATTTCGTATAGTTCAACCACTACTGATAGGGCAACACCAACGTTAAAGTTAGGTGCAACTGCTGTTACACGATACGTACCAGGAAGTACGAACGTATAATAGAATCCGTCTGCATCAGTGCGTGTGGTGCGAACTAAGTTTCCGTCTGCATCGTGAACAAATATTGTTGCATCTGCAATCGGATAACCTGTAGCACTCGCAGTTACGGTACCAAATATACCGCCATGACCCGGAGGTATATCAAATTCTCCAAGTGCAAGGTTTACAAGCGCGACACCGTTAGTGTATGGTCCAACCGGTCCGCGACCAGGGCTATAACCTTGTGCTCTCGCTTCTACTTCTTGTGCGCTTGGAAGTTGTACTGCTGTACGAGCTTCCCACATATTTGTGTCAGCGATACGAGCAAATGTTGCATCGTTTGTTGTTACTGTTACAGCACCAAGGTTGTCAGTGCCTGTTACAGTTGCAATTACAATGTATGACAAGCCAGGATGTCCTGCTTCCAATACAAAGTTTCTCTCTGTCATCTGATCAGCAACTACATTTACTGCATATGATCTTGTGACAAAGTACGGTGCAACAGCAGTTACAGTAAATTGTCCAACAGGGTACAAGTTAAGAACAACATAGTTTCCGTGTTCGTCTGTTACTGTACTGGTTACAAATCTGCCGTTTGCATCATGAATCAAAATCGTCGCATCTTCAATCGGTGCACCGTCATAAGCTGCAGTTACACGACCATAGATACCACCATGACCCGGGTCTAATTCAAACGGTCTAAGTGCAAGCGTTACTCTCGCTACATTGTCAGTATAAACACCTACAGGTGCAGAAGCTGACATATGTCCGGGAGCTCTCGCTGTTACATCTTGTGTGCTTGGAAGAGCATTTTCTGTATGCGCTTCAAAGACATTTGTTGTGCCTATTCGTGTAAATGTTGCATTTGCTGTTTCCACTGTTACCTCAGCATTGGCTGCTGCGCCTGTGATCGTTGCAATTACAACGTAATTGTAATCTTCAGCAGGGTAACGCTCAACAAGAGCAAAGTTAGCTACAGTCATAGCGTCTGCTGCTACAACTACTACACGATATTGACTTACAAACCCGGCAGCTACTACTACTACCGTATATTCGCCAGGAGCCAAATTCAAAACGCTGTAACGTCCAAATTCATCAGTCACTCTGTGAGCAACTTCAGCACCTGTATTATCCATTACCATTACATTAGCGTTTTCAATGGCAAATCCGTTGTCCGCGCGAGTTACCACGCCGTGGATTCCGCCTCTGCCATCCTCTAATATAATAGGGTGGAGTGTGATTGTAGCAAAGTTAAATCTAAATTCCGGATGGAATTCAGCTGCTGCTACATTTGCCGCGCCGATTCCATGGGTCTGCAAAAACGCATGTGCAACACCGTCAGTCGGTGCAGCCAAGCGATGATCCCACGTACGTGCGCCACGTTCTACTACATCACCATTAAACGTTACTTGCGCTTCAGTAAGTCTGTTACCTTGCGGATTCACAACGTCAATGATTAATAAGTATCTTAGATCGTCATCACAAATCGGATACAAATATACGTCTGTGATTATTCCGGCTGTAGCAGTAAGTACGATTGGATCCATCGCTGCCACATTTGGAAGGAAATAATCTGCAACCGCAATTATTCTGTAAGTACCAGCAGCTAAGTCAACGAATTCAAAGAATCCTTGCTCGTTAGCCACAGTACGACTAACTTCAACGCCTGCTGCATCTAAAAGCATTACATCAGCGCCCGGAATAACTCTTACAGGGAATTCCGCTTCACGGACAAATCCGCGAATTCCGTTAATCGGTGCTTCGTATCTTTGAAGCACTATTGTAATTGGGTTTTCAGGATAAAAGCTTTCAGCATCACCAGCCGAAACTGTGTGTGAAGAGCTTATAAAGCCATATGCCGCTGCAACAAGCACATTGTCTACAGCTGCTTGAACACCTAAGAACAATCCGTTATTACCCGGCAAAGGTACGTCGTTTAACGTAAGAGTTGAATGACCAATCGGACGATAGAACGGATTTCCTTCCCCGTCGATTAAGCGTTCAACAACTAAAACGTCAAAGTCAATTGCCGGCTCAAGAACAATCCTTATAAAGGTTCTGGAACCCGGAACGTCAGGATCTGCTTCTTCAAAGTATTCATATGCAAGTACAGTTCTCGCTATAAAGCCGTCTGCATCTGCATGCAATATTGAATTAAGCGTTGCACCTGTCATTGCAAATGGATTGTTACCGGTAACTATCGGATTTCCTGTATCAGGATCTGCATTAATCGGAGGTATTCCGGTTTCTGCTCTCTCAGCTACCAAAGTTGCTCCCGGAATAATCGCAAAAATAGGATTTCCTTCTTCGTCTTCATATTCTGTTGCGCGTACGATTTCTACAGGAAGATTATTCGGAAGGCTTATATCCTCCAGATAAATTGTCATATACAAAGGCAATGTGCCTGTTGTAATTTCATCTAACTGTCCAACTGCAAATGCAAAGTCTTCCCATGCAAATCCGGCTGAACCTACGCTCATCGGATCTCCGACTGTTACAGAACCTGCCGGTATTACGGCTCTTATGCCATCTACCGTGTCTGCTCCAATTGCATGTCTTGCATTTGGCGGTTGCGGAGCTGTATCCGACCTCACGTAAGAGAATCTTACATTTGGATTTAAGCTTGCAGGATGCACACCCATATGTTCAAATATCGTGCTTCTTGCTTGAGGAGCATTACCTGCACCTCCGCTCGCAGCAGCAGTTCTGACACTTGCAGCAAACAAGTTCGGTTGGTTAGCTTCGACACCTTCATTTAGTTCAAAGCTTCCGTCACGTACAAATACACGAATTTCTCTGTCGATCGGTATACGATTCAAAGGAATATACATTCTGCCGTTTTCAATATCCTGTGGTGTGATATTAACTCTGACAGGAACTGCATAACCAAGCGCGGTCGTAACTTCTACCCACTGCCCCGGCATAACTGTTCCTCGACGTAAGATGAGTATTCCCATCTCGTTGAGTAATCCCTCAGCACCTGTGTCGTGGATAAATCTTGCATGACCGACAACGCTGTTTGCAGGGCAATCAGCATCTACAGCCTGTACGAAGAATAAATCAGCATCCGGCGCAACGCCAAAGCCGACTACACCCCTAGGGCTAAGAAGACCGAACGTAAGTCTGCCTGTGTTAGGCGGAGCCATACTAATGTCATTTGTGGTAACATTTGGTATAATTCCTAATGGCGTATTGATTATTTCACGTCCGGCTGTTTCTGTTCTTACAGGTGCCCACAAAGGATCAAAATGTCTTGTTGCTCCTGTATAAACAACACCGCTGAAGTCTATTGTTGTAGAACTTCCGCCAGGCATCGGCTCAAACAACGAACCGTTGAGTGGTGCGCGAGGCATCAACTCATAGAAGAATTGCAGATGCATACCTTCTCCCGGTTCTCCGGTTGGCGCGCCCCTAAATCCGGTTTGCCAAGCGAAGTACGGAAGTGTACTTTGTCCTTCAACAATCTCACCGGTGTTTCTGCAAACAAGTCCGGCTCTCCATTGACCCTGACCGTGAGCGATTCCCGGCAAAAGACCGGTTGCCATAAGGTCTGAACCGACAAGAACAATACCAGGTCTGTCGTGTTGCAATCTACGTACGTTAACGTTATTTGCAGCACCCGGAGGACCCACTGTGTTTAATACATAAACATTGGAGAATTGTAGTCCGGCAACTGCCACTACATCTCTCAGTCTGTCCATTCTGCCCGTATTACTTCTGCCGACTTTTACACCGGAAACACTTGTCGCAACATATCCGTTACGAATTTGCATCGTTCCGCCGGTACGAATTCCGATTACACCACTGCCTCGTGCACCAACTGTACGAGCTGTAGTTAATCCTACTCCGCCTGTTACACGACCGATGCTATAGAAGTTTTCGATGGTTCCGTTACCGCGCATACGCCCGATAAGACCACCGGTTCTCCATGATCTGTGGGTCGAAACGTGCCCTGCATTGAATACATATCTCATATGTAGTCCATTACCGGCTACTTCGTGCCCACCTATAAGTCCGCCAACACCAAACGCGCCAGGTGACGCAGTTGTGGCAGTTGTAGCGTTTTGAATACGTCCAAAGTTTCCGCTTCTTTCAATAGTGGTGCTTGCGGCGCGGTTAACACCGATAAGACCTCCCATTGCAGCAGCGCCTCTTAAGGACCAAATACGTCCATGGTTTTCTGCATATGTGATGCGGCTTCCAGGAGCATTGAGTGAACCAACGATCCCTCCACCGATTGGTGTGCCCGCATTGTGCAGAAGTATTTCACCGTGGTTTACTGCACCATTAATCGTTAACGCACCGACAGTACCTCTCATTTGTCCGATGATACCGCCTGCGTGCATTACTGCGTTGTCAACATTACCATAGTTGGTAACATTGCGCAAATAAACAGGAATTGTTGCTGCTGCTGCAGGACGATTGGCATCACCTATGATACCACCGACACGAACAGTCGTAACACCCAGAGAACCTGCTCTTATCAGGTTTCCTCTATTCGTGGAATTGACAATTCTCACCCCATGGTCAGAACCACCGATTAAACCACCAATATGTGCTAAGCCATCCAAAGAATGTCTGACGTTAGCGTGGTTAACGCTGTCATAGATAGCAACTTGTCCTTGTGAACGACCTATCAGACCACCCACTCTTGCTTCACGCATGTTAGAATTTATGCCGACTACCGCTGTTACTTGAGTAACCTCAGTACGTCTGATCGTTGTGGTGCTTTGTCCACCTAGGGTGTTACCAACTGCACCGCCGACCCATTGACCGCCGTTTAAGTTAACGTTAATCGATGCGTCTTCAATCACCAGGTGTCCGCCCAAAAGTACGGTACCAACAAGTCCGCCAACTCTTGTGTTCGCAAGACGAGTTCGTTGAGTTGCAGCAGTACCCGGCGTACCAACTACGCTTGTTGTACCATTTACAATCGTCACGTTTCTTATGGTCGCAGGCGTGTCTGGTGCGCCGGCCGAAACTCCGCCGGCTATAAACCCAAATCTGCTTAGCGCAGCCGTTGCCGTTCCATCCGATGAAAAATGCGGATTCACAAGCGTCAGGTTTTTAACTACTGCACCAAGTCCAAGCTCTTGGAAAAATCCAACGCTTTGGGTATTGGCAAGTATGACACCCGGACTTGTACCCGGTCCTGCAAGCGTTAAGCCTGTGATCGTATGACCGTCACCGTCAAATGTGCCGGTGAACGTACGAGGACGACCTTGCCCGCCATGGGTTGCTACGATGTCATCTGTCAAGACAAAGTGCCCGTTATCCGGTCCACTACCCATCAAAAACGCAGCCAGTTGTTCCGCTGTCGAAATCTCGATTATCGAAAACGGTGCAACGTCTGCAAACGCGTCCAAAGCTTCGATCTCATCGCCAACTATAACGCCGTCAACGACCGGATCGCCATAAACACCGTCATAGCCGAAGTTTAATTCAAAATCCGTTTCACCGTTGACATAATCTGCAAATGCCATGTCTGCAGGCATAAGACTGAGAACCAGCATAACTGATAACATAATGCTAAGAATTTTTGCCGGTAATCGTCTTTTGCAGTTTTGATACGTCATAAACTATAACCTCCTTTGCTAAAATTTTTTTCAGTAAACAAAAATCTAGAACCTCCTTTACCTTTGTCTATTGTTGCTATATGAAGCTCTTGAAGACATTTTTGACATTGTGGGGCTTAATAAAATGTTTAGTTCTATGCCCGGAAATCGACGCAATTTACGCCGGATTTGCAGGGGAAAAAGTTTTCCCTCATCGCAAAGTGCCAAAAGCATTCCAAAAGTGCATATAATCTTTTACATTTTATCACAGGACGCTCACACAAACAACAAATTTTTGCCGGTTTTGTGCATTTTTTAACACTTTTGTAACACTTCTTTTATGAGTTTTGGGGGGATTTTTGCGACAGGTTTAATGATGAAATTTTGATTTCCTTGCGCCCTTGATGCACGGAAACAAGGATAAAGCAGCAAAAAAACATCTCAAAAAACAAAAATAAAAAACAAACGCCTATTTTCAACGTATGACATCGGCGTTTGCTTTTTTGTCTCTTAACTTCATCCTTTTTTTGTATTTTTCTTAAGGTAATTACCCGACTAATTGAGTCAAATTTATATCTCTTCTTTTATTTCTTTTAAAATATCTTCCCATCTGACTATTTTTTGGGGGGCAATTTCACTTCGCTCATTTTTCAAGGTATCAATGCTATTGCTTGTATAATTGCTGTAAGTACTGGTATTTTGTCCCTGTACGCTGCTTATCAGTGACTCTTGGCTGCTTTCTTTCGGTAGTTCTGTAAGTAAATTTTTTGATGATTCTTGATAGTTTTCCCGAGTTAATTCTCTAGATAACTCTCTAGATGATTCTTGATTATTTTCTTGATTGTTTTCTTGATTACCGACTTGACGTTGTGCGGCAAATTTTTCCAGCAATTCGTAACCGCTATATCCTTGGACTACTAAATCTTTTAAAATATCCATAGTGACATTGTCACCTGTTGTCGCAAGTGGCCGTATTACAACTGCATCATCGGTAAGAAAACACTCAATTTCCTTTCCAAAGTTTAGCTTTTCATAAAATCGTAAAGGGATAGTTATTTGACGCTTCCCGGTTATGTTAATTATCTTTCGTTCGATTATCGAATCTTCCCACATGGCCATGTATTTCCCGCCTTTCTCAACATTTCCTGATGTTCCTTTTTTTCTTGATTGTAGTATATCAAGGATTTTCCTGTTTGTCAATACATAAAATTGATTTAATTTTGTTTGCTTTTGTTCGCTTTTGTTTGCTATAGTTCACACTTACCAAATGGCTCTTGAAGCAAGCCTTTCGAAACCATCTGATAACGAGATGTTTCAGTAGCTTTCACGAAATCGGAGGTTGAGGAAAGAGCCATTTTGATTTTGTGTTTTTTAAGCTTTTTTTTATTTTTGGCGCAAAATTGCTCCTTGATTGGTTTTTTGGTTTAAAAAGATCCACAATACCACCAGATTAAAAAAAATCGCTGTAAGGCGATTTCGCGAGGTCGTTTTTTATTCGGTTAAGTCTTTTATAACTTCTCCGGCAATTATAAGTCCCACTGTCGCGGGCACAAAAGCATTGCTTCCGGGAATTTGTCTTCTCAACGTTCCTTTTCTCATAACATCAGTACTATCAGTGGCATCAATATTATTCTTTTGACAGCCCACTTGACAATTTCCTTGGCAGTTTGCCACTACATCTTCTCGCGGCGAGAGAGCCGGTTCTTTTGAAAACACTACTTTTAGTTTTGGAATATTACGCTTTCTCAGCTCTTGTCTCATCACTTTTGCAAGTGGACATATGGAAGTTTCGTATATATCAGCTACTTGAAAAGCTGCCGTATTCACTTTATTTCCTGCTCCCATTGAGCTTATTATCGGCACGTTATGTTCATTTGCTCTGACCACAAGCTCTATTTTGCCCGAAACTGTATCAATTGCATCTATAACATAATCGTATTTCGATAAATCAACTTGGTTCGATGTTTCAGGTACATAAAACATTCGATACGCCCCTACTTCTGCATCGGGATTAATCTCAAGTATACGCTCCTTTGCCACATTTACTTTGTATTGTCCCACAGTTTTTCTTGTGGCATGGAGCTGCCTGTTAAGGTTCGTTAAACATACTTTGTCATCGTCAAATAAGTCAATTCTTCCTATACCGCTGCGTGCAAACGCTTCTACGGCGTATCCCCCAACTCCGCCAACACCAAAAACTGCTACTTTGGAGTTAAACAGCTTTGCCATTCCGTCCCTTCCAAATATTAACTCTGTTCTTGAATATTGATTTAACATGCAAGTTTCTCCTTTCATGCCCCGAACAGATTGCGGAAAGAGCCATTTAGCCACAAATCCGACAAGCTGTAAACAGCAACTTTTAAGACAAACACAGTACTTTGTCTTCCGGAACGCGAAGAACCAAGCTTTCGATTTTTTCTTCTTTTAACACATTTTTGGGTATCGTAAAACGTAGCTTTGCACGGCTCTTTTCGTTCGTATCAGGTGGTTTAAGTTCGCATTTTGGATTTTCGTTGCTAAGGTAAAACTCAAATACTTTTTCAAAGGGTTCATCTATTACCTTGTGAATCATACCGGCAAATACATTGTCTTCACCTAATACTTTTTGTGAGTCATGCAGGGAAATTTGTTCGAAACTATGGGCTCTGATTGCAACGTGTTTGACATCGTCTGAAACGCGTTTATTTGTTTTCAACACAATTCCCCAATCTTCCGCAAGTACGCGAAAGTCATCAAGTTTCTTTGCTTTTGATATGTTTCTGCATCCTGTCATAAGTGCAGCAGCCAAAGTTTCAGGAAAATTAAAGATTTCTTCTTTTGTTCCCACAGACTCGATTTTGCCGTTATTCATGATCGCTAATTTGTTGCATATTCTATACACTTCATCCCGATTGTGGGAAACAAAAACTGTCGTTCCGCCAAATTCTTCTAAAACTGAAATGATTTCCTGTTCCATTTTCCATTTAAGATGTGTGTCCAGTGCAGAAAAAGGCTCGTCAAGCATCAAAATACGCGGGTTGGAAACTAAAATCCTCGCAATAGCAACTCTTTGTTGCTGCCCTCCCGAAATCTGTTCCGGGTAAAGGTTTTGTACACTTTCGAGCTGAAACTTCTTAATTATATC
>JGI20163J26743_11538047_pt1 | contig 12690 bp, 12 predicted proteins | sample TergutCu122P1_FD_26743 | JGI IMG/M metagenome (IMG submission 26743) | reverse complement strand
TGGGGGCAGGCGTTAAACCAGTTCGCCATTGAGTTTGGAAAAGAGCGGGTTCCGTTCTAAATATTATTTTGTCATTTACACAAAATATATGATAGGCTCTTATTTGTCATTTACACAAAATATATGATAGGCTCGCAAAATGACCACTTTTAGACAACTTCTATTTGTTAAGCAAACACAGATTTCTGTTAAGTGGTTAGTTTTAGCGTATTTGAATTTCTTGAGTCGAGACAAGTAATTTTTCGGCAGCCTCTTTTCCAAGAACCCGAATAGTGCCAGCGTTATAATATGCGATTCGTTCTTCATTTGTCATATTTTTCGTTTCATCATGAATCTTGAGTCGGGCGGCATATATCTCTCGTAAGGGCATTGGTTCATTGATAATGTCTGGATCGTTCATGTAGTCATCAAGTGTTTTATTCATAGTTTATTACCTCCGCAGGGGTATGGATGAATACCCGCTTAAAACCTTCTCGGGTATTTATGACTTCAGTTTCAAATATAGTCTTGTGCTTCACAATATGCTTGAAATTCAAACTGACAACGAAATCAAGCCCTTTAACAGTTGCCGCAGCAATATGTAAAGCATCTGTTGAAAACTTTACCGGGATTATGCCAGCAGAAACATACACATTGGACAAAGCCCGTATGTCTTCACTTTCTGGAATCACTGTTATTTTGTAATCAGTGATCAAAGCTTTCATTTTTGACAATCTTTCAGCGTCCTGTGTGTTGTCTAATTCTTGGATAACATATTGAGATGTGAAAGGCTGAAACTTCCCGGCTTTTATTTCTTCAAATAGCTTTAGCGTATCTGCCCTATACTGCGGAGCATCATCAACAAAAGGAAAATTAAAAATCGTAGTTTCAAGATAAATAGTCGGAATTCTCGGCATCTCTCCCCCTGTGTTCATTATAACCCATAATTATAAAAATATGGCATTATATTTCTTCTCCGGTGTCGTTTAAAACAAAGCCGGCTTTAAATGTGCAGTTTAAAACTTCAGCTATTTTCTGCAAGTCCCTATCTGTGAAATTGTCCCGCTTTAATCGATTATACAAGTTGGTAGTACTTATATTTAATCGCCTTGCTAATTCTGCTTCAGAGATATTACCTCTTTTAACAAGCAAAATTCTAATTTTTTCAGTCATACCCATAAATAGACCCCTTATTAATATATATAACTTGTAAGTGATAAATTGGCAATAATAAATTATAATTTATTATAAAAAAGTGAAAATAATGCTTGATAATATAACTTTTGTGTGATATATTATAACTATAAAGTGAGCAAGGGAGAGGCAAGCATGAATAAATCAGAAGTTTTTAAAATCGGGAATAGGCTTTCAATGACTATGGATAGACACGCGGCATTTATTAAAGCATGGCAGATTGTAAAAGCAAACGGCTTAGAGCTTTCTGTCAAGGGTGTAACCTTTGGGAACAGACAGGAAGCACTAAAGAGGCTTGCACAATATCCGGTGGATAAAGTTGTAACCTTCTTGGTACCTGAACAAGACAACAGCTTTGACAAGAACGCCATAGCCGTAAAAATCGGTGTCTCCGATGTCTGGTGTCTCTGAAAGTGGTACTAAATGAATCAAATAACCATCAAATAAACTCGGATCATTCAAGTTGAAGATAACACATAATTATATATTTGCAGATTAGAGCGGATAACTAAAGCGCACCCCGCTGATCCGGGTATGATATGAATAACGCAAAACAAGCTATTTTTTTGTAGAACATTTGTAGAACTATATTATTGGGTTGGTAAAAAAATGATGTAAATCATTGTTATATAAGGAATTATTTTGGCTACAGCCTATCCGGCAAATATTCGCTGTTTATTTTCCAGGGAGCATTAAAAACATGCTCATAAATGTGCTTATCAAGAGAATAAAACTGCTTTAAAATAGGTTTCATCTTAAGCCGCAGATTTGTATCTTTATATGGGCAGCTGGTATTATGCACAGGAAGCACAAGCCTTTCTGCAGCCAGCCTTATTTGCGGCTCCCGCACAAGGCACAAAGGCCGTATTACCTTGACTTTTCCATTAAAAAACTCCTGTATTGGCATCATTGTCGAAAAATTGCCTCGTAAGCATAGGTTTATTAAAGTTGTTTCTACAATATCATCCATATGATGACCTGTGGCAATTTTGGTAATGTTGTGCTTGGCAGCATAGTCAAAAACAATTCTCTTTCTGTTTCTTGCGCAAAGATAGCAGTTAAACTTATTTTTAAAAGATTCCGGCTGCATATCTGCTGTCTGTGATTCAAATGGAATCCCGAGTTTATCAAAATAAGCTGATATGTTGGAGAGCAGGGGAGGCGGCATTGGGTATTCCCGCCAGTTTACATGCAGGGCTTTTAGTTTGTACTTTACAGGAAGCCACTTTAGCCTTATGGAAAGAAACAGGGCTAATGCAAGAGAATCTTTGCCGCCGGAGACCGAAAGCAACACCTCGTCGTTTTCTTCGATCATATTAAATCTGTTTATTCCTTTTCCGGTCTGTTTAATGCTTCTCATAAGCCATTTGGGGATTTTATCTGTTTCGCTATCCAATATTTTATCTATCATATTCCTTGCCCTTATAGCGGCGTCCGTGCCGCTGGGCAAGACGCGGCGTCCATGCCGCAGATTTTAGCTATTTCCTGGCTAAAAGAGCTTTTTAAAAGTTTTTCGCTAATATTTTCCGGCATAAAAACCCTTATTTTCCTCAAAGTCTCGGTAAATCCCTTTATCACTGATTCATTAAAAACAGAGCCGGACTCCGTAAAGTTATAAACTTCGTTTTTGCAAAAAACAGGAAGATTCACCTCAAACGAAATCTTCTCCGGAATATCGATTATTATTGATTCCTCTCCGCACTTCAAAGAATATTTTTTCCTTATATGCGACACAATTTCATTTTCTTTATCATATCGCGTTTCAAGCGAAGTAAGCATTTTATGATTTTCGTTTTCACTGCAAAAAGGGATTTCCAGAACCATTTTATATAATTTTCTCTCAGAAATATTTTTCAGAATCGAAAAAGGCTTGTATTTGCTTTCTATATAGCTTGCGAATAACGTTTCGTCATCAAGGTTGTAGAGCTCATCAGGAATAATTTTTTTATCCCTTAGTCCCATAAAAAGAGCTTTTTTTGCCATTGCAGTCGCGCAACGTACTGTCTTGTGCCAGTAAACTGCACGGTACATAAGATATTTTGAAAAGAGAATATTCTCAATTGCCGGGAGCCCCTGCTCATAAACAGCTATTCCTTTTTCCTTATGCGGTATTATATTACTGATTATAAAATCTATATCTTGTATTCCATAAGGAACCCCGCAAAAATATGCGTCTCTGTTAAGATAATCGAGCTTATCAGGATCAAGAACACCGGAAAGAAGGTTTCTAAAGAAGATAACTTCGTCTGTTATGTTTTTTTTGATGTTTTTATCAACAATTGCTGCAACAAATTCCGGATCGATTTTTAACCCCTCTTTTATTTCATTGTAGAGCGGCTGCGATAAAACAAGCTGCCCTGTAAGAACTTCGTGATCTGTTAGCGGAAGCTCTTTAAGCGAGTGCGTGTAAGGGAAGTGCCCAAGATCGTGCAGAAGCGCTGCACATAAAAACGAGACCGAACCCTCAAAAGAGATGTCCGGGCAAAGCGGAGATACAACAAGCTGCCTTAGAATTCTTTTTGAAATATGAAAAACACCAATGCTATGACTTAATCTTGTGTGGGTTGCGCCCGGGTAAACAAGATAAGTTGGTCCAAGCTGCTTTATTTTATTAAGCTTTTGCATTACAGGAGAAGACAATATTTTTTTTAAGCCCTCGGATAACATAATGTTACTCCAGAGAGGGTCTCTTACAGGCATGGTATAGTCTGAGTCAATATGATTAAGGATTTTCGAGAAATTCGTCACAGATGTTTTTAATTATACGATCAATCACGTTATACTTTTTTTCGTATAATTAAGCATTCCTCCTTCGAGCAGAATATCAATAGATTTTTCTGTAAGATCATGCAGGAATACCATCTCTTTTCCTGTTGTTTTATTTACGGCCACGACCTCATTTCCCTTTTTAATATCATCAATAAATGAAGGGAAGAATATAAGATCATCTTCCGATATTACCCCATAATCAGCAGCATCCTTAAAAGTCAGCGGAGCTATCCCAAAGTTTATTAAATTCGCCTTGTGTATTCGCGCAAAACTTTTTACCACAACCGCCTTTACACCAAGGTACATTGGCGCGAGCGCAGCGTGTTCCCTTGATGAACCCTGCCCATAATTTTCTCCGCCAATAATTACTCCTTTCCCTGCGTTTTTTGCATTATTGTAAAATGCAGGGTCAACTGCTTCAAAAGTGTATTTTGCAATTTCCGGAATATTTGACCTGTATGGCAGAACTTTTGCTCCTGCAGGCATAATGTGATCTGTGGTTATGTTATCTTTTGTTTTAATCAAAATCTTTGCTTCAAAAGTGTTTTCTGCAGGAGAAGCTTTTGGACATGGCTTTATATTTGGTCCTCTCTGGATTTCAAGATTTTTGGCTTCTGCTTCCGCTGCCGGCGGGATAATCATGGAGATATCCGGTTTTGTAAATTCCGAATAATCTTTTGGAGAAATTTTTACTTTTCTTGGATCTGTAATAACCCCAAAGAGAGCGCTTGCAGCAGCAGTTTTTGGCGAGGCAAGATAAACCTCTGCATCTGCTGTCCCGCTTCTTCCCTTAAAGTTTCTGTTAATTGTTCTTATTGTAACTCCGCCCGACGATGGCGCAAACCCCATTCCAATGCACGGTCCGCAAGTGCTTTCAAGTATTCTTGCCCCGCTTCTGACAAGCCTTTTTATTATCCCTGCGTCTATGGCATTTTCAAAAACCTGCTTTGAACCCGGTGCAATTCCAAGCGACACATTCTCGTGCACAGTTTTGCTGTCGAGTATATCTGCCGTTACTCCAAGGTCATTTATCGACGAGTTAGTGCAGGAGCCAATCAGAGCCTGGTTGATTTTCTTCCCCTCGATTTCCCGCACCGCTACAACGCGATCCGGCATATGCGGCTGCGCAATCATTGGTTCAATTTCCGAAAGGTTTATTTCGATAACTTTGCTGTATGTGCATCCGTTGTCTGCTGCTAGCTCTCGCCACTCCTTTTCTCTGCCTTGCAGCTTCATGAACTCTCGTGTAATATTATCTGATGGAAAGAGAGAGCTGGTAGCGCCAAGTTCTGCGCCCATGTTTGTGATTGTGGCTCTCTGCGGAACCCGCAAAGTCTCAACGCCTTTGCCGAAATATTCATACACTTTTCCGACGCCGCCCTTTACAGTCTCAAGCTGCAAGAGTTTCAAAATAACATCCTTGGAGCTACACATTGGATTTAGTTTTCCCGTAAGATGCACTCCTATAACATGCGGCATTACAATCGAAAAAGGCGCTCCTGCCATTGCACATGCAACATCAAGCCCGCCTGCTCCGATTGCAAGCATCCCAATGCCGCCGCCTGTAGGCGTATGAGAGTCTGACCCAAGAAGCGTTTTTCCGGGTATTCCGAATGCTTCAAGATGCACCTGATGGCATATCCCATTACCCGGTCTTGAAAAATAAACACCATATTTTTTCGCAAAACTCTGTAAAAAATTATGATCATCCATATTCTTGAAATCTGCCTGCTGTGTATTGTGATCAACGTAGGATACCGAAAGTTCTGTTTGTACCCTGGCAATATCCATTGCTTCAAACTGCAAATAGACCATTGTGCCAGTAGCATCCTGAGTCAAGGTTTGATCAATTTTTATATTTACTTCTTCTCCGGCTTTTAAGCTTCCGGAAACAAAGTGATTTTCAATTATTTTTTCTGTAAGAGTTTTACCCATTTTATTCTCCAAGTTATAGTGAAGTTGTTGTCATATAGATTTGGGCTCCGGCTGTTCTAATTGAATCCATCACCCCAAGCTTAATAAACCTGTTTGCCTGATTATAGTTTTTTTAAGAAGGATTGTCAAAATAGTTACTGAATTTAGTTTAAATAGTGCTTTAAGAGTCAAAAAATAAGATTGTTGACTTTTGATTTAATTATACTATAGCATTATGGGAAATTATGGGAAGTTTCCCGCTTTAAGGTAGAATAATGTCAGATGATGAATCAAAAATACCCTTAGAACAGCTCTCTAAAGTATTGGCCTCAACCGAAGATGATGCTTTAATTTTGGGTTTTTTGCACAGTATTCTGACTCCCACGGAAATATCTGAAGTAGCATCAAGATGGGCCCTTGTAATGAAGATTTACGAAGGCACAAGCCAGAGAAACATTGCTAAAGAACTTGGATTAAGCTTGTGCAAAATTACAAGAGGTTCCAGGGAGCTTAAGAAAAAAGATTCTCCATTCAGAAAAATGATAGAAAAATGGAAAAAAATATCCAATTAAATTAAAAAATATTTGAACTATTACTTAAAAATCGATAATTTTAAAGAAAAAAGATTTTCCTTTCAAAAAAAATTATAAATAAATGAAAAAAATATCCAATTAAATAAAAAATGTTTGAACTATTATTTAAAAGTCGATAGTTTTAAATAGAAATAATTGGAGGGTAAATGAAAGTTAAATATAAATTAAGTTTTATGGGAATAGGCACATTGCTGATTGTAGTGTTTGTAACTACTTTTGTGCAGGTAAATTATTCTTCAGGATTAGCCAGGAATCTGAGTGTTCAGATCTTGAGCAAAACGAATGACGAAATTACCGAGTACTGGTCCGGACGCTTAAACAGCCATGTGCGGGTATTGCATACCCTTGCAAATGTAATGGCTGGTTATGAACAATTAGCACCGGAAAGAAGACGTGAAATTTATGATGATATACTTCGAAATGTCCTTGAAGCAGAGCCGATTTTTTACAATCTGGTTACAGTTTGGCGTCCCAATGCAATAGATGGTATGGATGCGCAATTTATTGGCCGGCCCGGCTCTACTGCTTCCGGGCAGTATGCTGTTGCTTTCTCCAGGGATGATGGAGTAAATATTACTGTGCGCGCTACCAGCGCTGTAGCAGATATGATGAATCGTATAGATGGACCCAATGCCAGACAGGACTGGGTAGAGCAGCCGTTTTCCAGACGAGTGGGGAACAGAGATGCTTTTTTATTCAGAATATCAGTCCCTATCATCAATCCACGAACCAATCAGGTTGTAGGCATGGTCTCATGTTTACTGGATATTCATCAGGTACAGTCATCAGTGATGAGGACAATCGACAGGTACGAAGATATTGCTGCTATGACAATTTACACCAACAGCGGGTTTATCATCGCAAGCTATTTGCACCAAAATGTCGGCGGTCAGTTGTATAATGCCCCCAATATGTATGGCGACAGAATACAGGAAGTTCATCAGGCAGTGATGCGAGGGGAAAAGTATTACTTGCAAGGTTTTTCTCCGTCTCTTAACTCCAAAACGGAAATTTCTCTTACCCCCTTTCGCATCGGCAACTCTGATGTAACCTGGACAGTAATGCTTGCCAAAGCCGAAGCGACTATCATGGCTCCGATATGGAAAATGATCAGGACTTCTGTTCTTGTGGCTGCCGGGTTAATGTTGATTGCTGCACTGGTTAGCTTGTTTGTCTATAACCTTTTAACCAAGCCCTTAACTGCAATGCAGGCTGCTCTCAAGCAGGTTGCAGAAGGTGATTTGACAGGCAATGTTACTATTGCATCAAAAGATGAGATTGGCGATTTGGGCCGCTACTTAAATGAGACTATAGATAAGGTACAAACCCTTGCAAAAAGTATCAAACGTGAGACAGTAACCCTGCTTGACTTAGGCAATGATCTTTCGAGCAACATGACAGAAACCGCTGCAGCAGTGAATGAAATTGTTGCCAATATTCAGAGCATCAAGGGCCGTGTTGTTAATCAGAGCGCCAGCGTTACCGAAACCAATGCTACCATGGAGCAGCTTGTAACAAATATCGATAAGCTCGACGACCATGTTTCGAGCCAGAGTAACAGCATAGCGCAGTCGTCGTCAGCTATTGAGGAAATGGTTGCCAACACACGATCTGTTACAGATACGCTGATTAGAAACGCAGCCAATGTAAAAACCCTGCTTGAAGCTTCTGAGGTTGGCCGCAGCGGTTTACAGGGAGTAGCAGAGGATATACAGGAGATTGCGCGGGAATCCGAAGGTCTTTTGGAAATCAATTCTGTAATGGAGAGCATAGCGAGCCAGACAAATCTTCTTTCGATGAATGCAGCAATAGAAGCTGCTCATGCCGGCGAAACAGGCAAAGGCTTTGCAGTAGTTGCAGATGAGATTCGCAAACTTGCAGAGAGTTCAAGCGAGCAGTCCAAAACCATTGGCAATGTTTTAAAAAAGATAAAAGCTTCGATAGACAAAATTACCGAATCAACAGATAACGTACTCAACAAGTTTGAAGCCATTGACACAAGCGTTAAAATAGTTGCAGACCAGGAGGATAACATCCGCGCTGCAATGGAAGAACAAGGACATGGAAGCAAGCAGGTTCTTGAAGGTATAGCCAATTTGAACGAAGTAACCCGTCATGTAACCAGCAGTTCCGCAGAGATGCTTGAAGGAGCAAAAGAAGTTATTCAGGAGAGCAAGAATCTTGAAAAAGCGACTCAGGAGATCTCTAATGGGATGAATGAGATGGCTACTGGTGCGGATCAGATTAATACGGCAGTAAATCATGTAAATGACTTAACTGCCAGAACCCGTACAGAAATTGATTCTTTAATAAGGGAAGTTTCCCGCTTTAAGGTAGAGAAGTGACGAAAAACCGACCGGTGGTCGGAAATTTCCCGCTGAGCGAGTAAGACGAGCGAAGGTTCCCCTTCGATAAAGTGTTAAAAAACAAACCAATGATCGGGTTTTTGGTAAAATTCCCGGTCATTGGTCTTTTTTAGTTTTCCGTGCGGAAAAAAAGCGCAAAGAATTACAGTGCATCTGAAATTTGGAAGATGATACACATGGGTTCTTTTCCTGAGGTGGTTTCCGGGGCTATTCAAAGCAAAGGGCATTGGTATGATTCATATATATGGAAAATGGCGCCCTTTATCCGCTTGAAATAAAGAGAGCGCTACATTATTCCTGCTTCGCTTTTATAATTTTCAAAAACACCTTGACATACTTCCTTTTGCCGATTACTTTATTCCTATGATTCTAAACAATACTATTTATGTTTTTCACATCAGGAAGCACAATGGAGCAGGGACTTATCTTCACCCATTTGAAGACTTTGATAAAATAATAGCAACAGGTAATTCTTTTCAGTTGGAAGGCCGCTACGGCGAGCAGCCTGTAATCGAAAGCCTCACAGCTTTTCGAAACACTATTTATAGAATTGTAGAAGAATCTGTAAATAACTGGGTAAATGAATCCAAGTTTATTCCAAGATTTTTAATATCTGCCGCAACTTTTCTCCTTGCTTACTTTTTTTATTCCTTTGCAATTAGAACCCCTATCCCTATGATAGATAATATTGTGTTTGCGATTATATGTGCAGTTATATGTTACTTTTTTTTGGGCCGCAGATACAGGGAGACAACCACAGCCTCGAAACTCAGAGCCCACTACAGGGGAATAATCGATAGAATCGTTTTTAGCCAGAGCAATTTTATAACTACGCTGGAAGCTTTTCTTGTTCGTCTAAGTGTAAAAAGTGTGGATGAGATTATTAAAAATGGCACTGATTGTGATGAGTTTACAGAATTAATGTCTGATGAACACAGGGATGAAAGAAATCAGCTTCTTTCATACATCGAAAAGGTGTTAAAAAAACAGCTTTCGGGGCACCAGAAAAGGCTTGTTAATAAAATAATCATGACAGGCATGGAAAAAAACGCAGCGCTTGTAGAAGAACTTGATTTAATTAATGTTGCAGATGAAGTAGATATAAATTTACTCTTTTCCTATCTTTTATTAAGAGAAAAAAATCATAAAAAAACTGTTTAACCAGGAGCCGCAGGTTTCTTTGGCGCTTAAGGCTGATGGTATCTGCAAAACTGATTTTTAATGGAAAAGAAGAGAATGCCGGATAACAATAGAGACAATACAGCCGAAGATATCATAAATTTTTACAAAACAGCCTCAACTGATGAGCTCTGCAAAAGAGCAGCTTCTCTTTGCGAAAGTATTCACGGTAAAGAGATTATTTTGCGCGGGCTTATAGAATTCACAAACTATTGCAGCCAAGATTGCCTTTACTGCGGTATAAGAAAAAGCAACAAAAATGCTGTGCGATACAGAATCGACAAAGATGAGATAATAAAAATAGTTTCAATGGGATATAACGCAGGGCTTAGAACTTTTGTACTCCAGGGCGGGGAAGACCCATATTATACGGCAGATAAAATATGCAGAATATTGGAGCAGATAAAAAAGAAAACAGAGTATAAAGCTTCGGTTACGCTAAGCATTGGAGTAAAAAGCAGAAAAACCTACAGGAAATTCAGGGAAGCAGGCGCAGACAGATATCTCATAAGATTTGAAACATCGGACAGGGAATTATATCAAAGCATAAAAATAAATAGCTCTTTTGAAAAAAGAATTGCGGCTATTCATGATATTAAAGAGCTTGGCTATGAAGCAGGGTCTGGTTACATGACAGGGCTCCCCGGAGAAACAGAAGAGACAAGAATTAACAATGCGCTTTTGTGCAGGAAACTTGAGCTTGATATGGTTGGAGTAGGTCCTTTTATTCCAAGTAATAATACTCCCCTTGCCGCAAGCCCAAAGATGCCGCTTGAATATGCCATTAGAGCTACAGCGCTGCTTCGGCTGCTTTTGCCGAAAGCGCATATTCCTGCTACAACTGCTGCGGGAACCATAGACCAGCACGGCAGAGAGAAAATGGTAAGGGCAGGCGCAAATATTCTTATGCCAAATCTTACTCCTGTTGAAGTAAAAAAACACTATCTCTTGTATCCGGATAAAATTTGTCTTGACGAAAATGCGAATGAAATTATAAAAGGTCTTGGAGAACGAATGTCTGCGATAGACAGGAAAATAAGTTTTTCGCGTGGAAGCGCGCTGCGTTTAGGCAAGTGAGGAAATAATGAAAGCTGCTGATGCACTTCGAATAAAAATAGTTTTACTTGGACTCAGAAACACCGGGAAATCTTCCCTTATGAATAATCTTTTTGGCAAAGATGTTGCTATTGTTTCCAACATACCCGGCACAACCACAGACCCTGTTTCCAAAGCAATGGAACTAGATGAGCTTGGCCCTGTTTCTGTAATTGACACAGCAGGGCTTGATGATGAAGGCGATATAGGAAAAGAGCGAATAAAAAAGACCCTGGAAAAAATAGAAAATGCAGATATTCATCTTCTTGTAAGCAGAATAGATAAAGAACCTGCTGAATCGGAAGTAACGTTAGCAGAAACTATTGCGAAAAAGAACGGCATTTTGATTATAGTTCTTACATTTGCCGATAAATCTGCAAATCCCTTAAAACTTGAATGGGCAAAAAAATATCCGCATTGCACTGTAAATAATCTCTCAAAAGATGGCATTGAAGATTTTAAAAAAAGTGTTATCTCTCTTAAAGAGAAAATTACATTTGAAATAACTCCTTTGGAAGGTATTGTAAAAGAAGGAGATTTGCTTCTTATGGTAACTCCAATTGATGCTTCTGCTCCCAAAGGCCGCCTTATAATGCCGCAGGTTGAAACAATAAGAGACAGCCTTGATAAAAATTGCGGCACTCTTGTTATTAAGGAGCACAAAGTTAAATTTTTTTATGATTCTTTAAAAATAAAACCAGCTCTTGTAATTACAGACAGTCAGGCTTTTCACGAAGTAGCTGCAAATATTCCCCAGGAGCAGAAACTTACATCTTTTTCGATACTTTATGCAAGAAAAAAAGGGGATCTTTCGGAATTTGTGGAGGGCTTGGCAGAATTAAAAAAATATATTGATGAGCGGACTAATGCGGTCGCGCAGTCCAGCTCGCAAGGCTGTGAAGCAAGCCTTTTACCCTCAAATACGCGCGTTCTAGTTCTTGAAGCTTGTTCTCATCACGCAAAAGAAGAAGACATTGGCACTGTAAAAATACCTGCGCTTTTCCGTAAACTCATAGATAAAAATGCAGAATTCGAGTTTTTAAAATCTTTGCCGGAGAGGGAAAATTTATTAAAATATTCAGTAATTATTCACTGCGGAGCTTGTATGATAACAAGAACCGCAATGGTTTCCCGCCTGGAAAAGATAAAAGAATCCGGAGTGCCTATAGTAAATTATGGTCTTTTTCTTGCGTGGGCAAACAAGCTTTTGCCAAGAGCTTTGGAGCCTTTTTCTGAGATATATTCGCGCTGGAAAGATTTTGAATTTGTGATTAAGTAAAGTTTTTGCAATATAGCATCTCAAAAGCATCTCAAAAAGTAGTTAAATTGGCAGTTTAGAGCAATTTTAGCATCAATCATTAGCCTGAATTCTTTAGAAAATAGGTACCTGAGGAATTAAACATACTTTTTTGTATGATAATAATAATTTTTTTTAATTATTTGCCTTGCACTTGCTGGTAATATTTGCTATATGTTTTTTTGTTTATTACTCTTTTATCATTATTTACCGACGAAGCGAGAACCGCGGACAAGCTGCCTGGCGCTTTATCGCGACATCCGTGTCGCTGCGCCAGACGCAACGTCCATGTTGCAGAGCTTGC
>JGI20163J26743_11538054_pt1 | contig 12803 bp, 9 predicted proteins | sample TergutCu122P1_FD_26743 | JGI IMG/M metagenome (IMG submission 26743) | reverse complement strand
AAACCAACGAGACTACCGATGCTGAAACTAGTGACCCTATTGATGCAGAAGCTAGTGAGCCGGTTGTCGCTGAAACTAGCGAGCCTATTGCTGCTGAAACTAGCGAACCTGCCGCAGCTGAAACTAGCGAACCTGTTGCTGCTGAAACTAGCGAGCCAGTTGCTGCTGAAACTGGCGAGCCTACTGATGCTAAGGCTAGCGAGCCTATTGCTGCTGAAGCTAGTGAGCCGGTTGCCGCTGAAACTAGCGAGCCTGCTATAGCTGAAACTAGTGAGCCAGTTGCCATTGAAACTAATGAACCTGTTTCCGCAGAAGCCAGTGATATTAAAGTTACAGAAACTGGGGAAGCAAAGATTACAGAAATTGATGAGGGCGAAGCAAAAGGTGTTGAAGCCAACATTAGTGAAGATGAGGCTAAGAGCGACGAAGTTCAAGGTGACGAAGGCGAAACAAAAAGTGTTGAAGCCAACATTAGTGAAGATGAGGCTAAAGGTGACAAAGTCCATGGTGACGAAGGCGAAACCACATGTGTCGAAAGGAAGAAGCTATCAACTAAGCATAAAGCAATGATTGGGGGAGGCCTCGCCATTGTTGTACTTATTGCAGTTTTGATTGGCCTTGTTGTGTCAGGTGCTTTTCTATCGCCTGCCCAGAGATTTCAAAGGATTCAAAGAGCTGCCATTTTTAACCCCATTGTTGAATCTGTAAGGAGTGATAATTACCATATATCCACTGATGTTTCTATATCATTAGGACTGCAAAATCCCCCTATGGACATGACTCTGATTTTCCTTCAAAGTATTTTGGAGAATAGTTCCTTGGATATAAGCATGAATGTAGACTCTTCAAGGGCTGTTTACAGATATGGACTCAATATTTCTAATAGCGATTTAATATCTATGACTTATGTTGTAGATTCTGTGGATCAATACTTTGGCTTCTATATTCCAGAGCTTGATTCTAACTATTATACAATGGATTGGGGTACTTTCTTTAGTTTACAAGGAATAGATAGGCTTTTGGAAGAAAATGGCAGTTATGTTTTTTCACCAGAGGCAATGGCCAAGCTTATTGAATCCCAGGCAGACATTATCCTTTCTATGGTAAATGATAATAACATTGAAGAATATAGGGGAACTATCGCTCTTTTTGACGAATCCAGAGAGGTGAGAGCCACTGTGTACACCTTTGTTCCTAGTCAAGAAGACATATACCATATGCTTTTGGCACTAGTTGAAGAAATTAGAGATAACGAGTTGTATTTTATCTATTTCGCCATGATAGAAGGTGATAATTATAGACGGGAAGGATATGAATCAGTACGTCATTATTTTGACAGTATGTTAAGTTCATTCCAAAGTGATTTGTCCGCTGTTGCAACAGAAATTGCAGATAGTGGATTTACATGGCGGACAGCAACTCGTGGGCGCCAACTCCTTATGCAAGAGCTGTCCTTTACTACCCAAACTGGTGCTGAATTTATGCTGCGTTATGAGGGACACGGCCAAAGGGGTGAACGTACAGATTGGCTTACTGTAGAGGGAGCCTTTAGTTCTTTCTTTTTTACCAATGATTTTGTCATTTCTTTACAAAATGATATGACTTTAAGTAGAAGTGGCATTGATGGCATGGCCACTTTGTATTTCCAAAATTATACTAGCATTAATGAAGATGCTGTAGTGTTGCTAGATATCAATGACCTTCTGTATCAATTTGAAACAATCCTTGACAATTTTCCTGGGTTTATGGGTGATGTTGAGAAACGAGAATTATTGATTATAGACTATGATTTCGACTTAAGAAACCAATCAATCCTTGGGGTGCCCTATGGAACTATGGATGCTGCTATTTTTCACACCGATGGTACTGCTTTGTTTGACTTTTCAATTGACATTAAAGAGCATGACTATGGGGGAACAGACCATATCTTAACAATACCTAGTATAGCTGTGCTAAATAATATGGGCTTTACAGTGACAATACACTCCACAGATGAACCTTCAGACATTGAAGCCCCTGACCATAATCCAGTGGACCTATCAGGATACAGTGCGGAAGAAATTGAACTAATAATTTCAGAAATGATGGAACAGCTACAAGGGCTTTTTATGAATCTCCTTATGGGAGGACTGTTCTAATTTAACAATCGATGCATGTTCCCTGTCCATAGGTTCAGCCAAAGCGAAATCTGTGACGGACTTGGGGCACAATGCAACAAGATTGGTTACATAGGTCCTGTGAGCGACTATTTACTTAACTTATCGATAAAGATGTTAGTGTCAAAAGGATGGATAGGGGCATGAACAAAAGCAAAGTATGTACTATTGAAAACATCATAAAGCATCACAAAAAGAAGCTCATATTAGGCCCTTTATCCCTATCTTTGAATCCCGAAGAAATACTAGGAATCCGTGGCGCTAATGGGGCAGGAAAGTCTACTTTGATTAAGATTATTGCTGGAATTATTAACCCAGATTCTGGCACTGTTAATATGCCTTCAAATATTAAAAAGGACATGGGTTATGTCCCTCAGGATGTGGCCTTATATTCTTCCTTAAGTGGACGGCACAATTTAGATTTCTGGGCAGGAGTTTACGGACTTAAAGGCAAGGAGAGAAAAAATCGAATAAACTGGTTACTAGAGGAAATGCATCTTTTAGATAAGGGTAATGACCTAGTACAAAATTACTCAGGGGGAATGCGGCGCCGCCTTAACTTGGCCGCTGCCCTATTAAAAACACCTAAATTGTTATTATTAGATGAGCCTACTGTTGGCGCAGACTTACAATCTGTGGAAATAATGCTATCAATGATGGAATATGTTAGAGGCCAAGGAGCCACAGTGGTTTTTATTAGCCACAGAGATGATGAATTAAAGAATGTTTGCGACAGAATAATTACTATAGAAAAAGGATTAATCTTAAATGAGTGAATTATTTGCTTGTATTCAAAAGGATATTCGCTTGCTAATTGGAAATGGCAGACGAACTTTTTTCATGGTCTTTTTTATGGCTTTATTGGCCTTGGCCATTTTCTTTGGCATGGCAGATATGGCGGATAGAAGGGTCCAAGTTGCCACTTTCTCCATTGCTTTTAGAGATTATGATGATACCATTATGTCTCGCATATTAATTGATCAGATAAAAGATATTGAACTTTTTGATAATGTTTTCATCGCCACTGACGAAAGTGATGATGTATTATTCGAAGAATATGGCGTGGCAGCAGTTATGACTTTACCGAGAAACTTCTTTTATTCTCTTTACGATATGCGAAATTACACTATAGAAATATCCCTAAATGGGGAGATGCCCCTAGAGGCCTCCATTTTCCAATCCCTCATTATTTCTATAATGGATATTATAAGTGAAAATCAACAGATGATGTGGATGGTTCACACTTTAATGTATGGCGATTTGGATCAGACTAGAAGAAACGAACTTTACCAGCAAGCATCCATGATGATTATTCAGGACACCTTAGGGCGACAAGGGGTTTTTGAAACCAGTAGAATTGTTGCAGATGATATTACCCACAGAGTGTTATTTTTATACAGTTCTATTATCTCCATGTTTTTGATGTTTATTCCCTTATGTATTTTAAAAACTGTTCCTGAAGAATTACGAATAGGAATATTACCTCGTTATAAAGTTAGAGGAGGCTCTTTAGGAGGATTCATCTTAGCTAAAGGACTTGCCGCTTTTTTAATATGCCTTCCTATTTGGCTACTGCTAACATTTGCCATCTTTCCATTTTCCATGGCTTTCGCTTTTCTGTTGTTCTTGGTTTGTTATCTAGCAGCATTTATTCTATTTTTACTCATTAGCATAATTGTGCGTGAATCTGCCCGTTCCCAACTAGTTGGGAATACTGTGTTGCTTATTTTTATGTTAGTAGGAGGCGGTCTATACCCACTACAACTTCTACCTCCTTCCCTACAAGTGTTTAGCCAATTTACTATACCTTACTATTTCGTAATGAGCTTAACAGGTATGAATCTAGGCTTTGATTTTCTTGGCATTATGACTTTGTTATCTCCAATAATTGCATTCATAATTGTAGGCGCTTTATTGGTGGTGTTTATGTTAAAGAAGGAAGAACTAAAATGAAGCTAATGACAATTATTAAATTCAGATTAATAGCCGTAACTGGGGGGATCAAAACAATAGTATTCCTGCTAGTTGCTTTGTCCTTTTGTTTTTTTGTGGCGGACTCTATTGCCAACCTACCTACAACTAGAAACCTTGTTATTAGTGTGGTGGATCTTGATGAAAGTTTAGACTCTATGGAACTAGTTAAGCAACTCCAATCCATGGATGGAGTAACAATATACATAGGGGGTCTATCAGAGGCTCAGATACTCTTAGCTAGAGGTAATGTTGATGGAATTCTAACAATTGGAGAAGGTTATTCAGACGCATTAAGAAATGATGCTACTCTACCCCTGGTATATGATAGTTCATCAAGTGCTACTACTCAGACCACAGCGCGAGAAATCATTGCTGGCCAAGTTATTGCCGCCAGAAGTATGGCTAGGGCATATAACCAGCTTGAAAAAGAAGGGGTGGTTGTTGATTCTTATAAAATAGCCGAACTTTTGGCTGAGTTTAACGCAAATGCCAATCCACTGTATAACTTCTCAATACATGCTGTGGATTCAGGCACAAGGCATTATGGTGACAGGATTCTTACAGGGTACATTGGATTTGTGGCTCTTGTGATAATTCTTACTATGATGACCCTTAGTCAATGGTTTTCACAGCCTGATTCTCGTAAGGTATCCACTCGGATAACATCACTTATTAAAGGCAGGGAGCTTTCCTATTTCTCAGACACAATATTACTACTAGTAATTGGAAGTGTCATCACCTTACTAGCCTATATTGTTTCCCTTAATTCTTTATCCCTATCCTTTGTTGAGCTAATGTATCTTTTTGCTTATATGTACTGTATTACTGGTATCTGCTTAGCATTATCTAAGTTGCAAGAATCTGGAGCTATTGACATAATGGCACCACTAATTGCACTGTCAACCAGTATACTAGGAGGTTCTTTTGTAGACCTTAGCACCATAACTCCTGGTTTAAGAACCGTGGCTTTATTCACACCACAAGGACAAATGTTACACGGAATCCAACATGGTGCGCTGTGGCCATTGTTGATACTTGTGTTGGCAGGTAGTGTTTTACTATTTGTAGGGTATCCAAAATTGAATAAGCAATGAAGCAACTTTGGCTCTAATTTCCAAACCATGACAGGGGTTCTAAAACTTCGCCCATATGAGGGCTAGCTAATGGAGCACCTTCAATGGTTATTTTTACTTTATCACCTCCAAAGGCATCCAAAAAAGTGTTTACCACCCCTCCAAGAGTCAAGAATTCTCCTGAGGTGCCTTGATTCCCTAAAAACCTAGAAAAATCATCTGAAAAATCAATTTCCAGCATTTTCCCACCATCTACAATAGTGTTCCCAAAAGATAATATTCTTACATCTTGGGGTAGTATCCCCTGCTCTACCAAGGCTTTTAAAACATTGCTATAGGTTAGTGATGTGATAGAAACATCAACAGCTTCGAAATTAATGAAATTTGCATCTGGTGCATATACACTAATAATGACATCACCATCTGACATATCTTCGGTGTCTGGTGATTCGTCATCATTTATTTCATAATCTGAAGCGTCACCATTTAAGCCATCATCATCCCCATCTATTTCCACTTCAAGATCACATTCAATGTAGTCACCATCTAATTCATCATCCCCATTTAGGTAATCGCTCCCACCTGGTGCGCCCTCTCTTTGACAAGCAACTAAAACTAACACACTTAGGATAACAATTGTCACAAAACCCACTTTAATTTTTTTATTCATTTCTTTTCCCCCTTTTGATTTGTCCTTATCTAATCCCCTTTAACTTCTTGCTTTGTTCAAATACGCCTATCCACCTATAGAGGTGGGGTTGCAATATCTGAGATGTACCTTTTTACTGCATCTTGCCAAGGTGGTAGTAGCTTAAATCCGTTAGTGGCCAACTTACTTTTATCCAACCGGCTGTTCTGTGGCCTTTTTGCCTTTGTTGGATAGGCTTCACTTTTAATTGGATGAACTAATATATCAATGTTTCCTTGATTAAATATTTCTACTGCAAACTCATACCAAGTACAAAACCCCTCATTTGTAGCATGATAAATTCCATATTTCTCGGTTACAATCATATCTGATAAAAGAATTGCTAAATCTGCTGTGTATGTAGGGGATCCCACTTGATCATTTACAACACTTATTTCTTTATTGGTTTTGGATAAGCGAAGCATGGTTTTTACAAAATTATTTCCATTTACCCCAAACACCCAAGAAATTCGTATGATAAAGAACTTGTCTAAAAGTTCCTTAACAACCAACTCCCCTTTATACTTACTCTCTCCGTAAACATTAATTGGACTACAGTCATCCTCTGGCTTCCAATGAGTGTCTCCTTCCCCATTAAACACATAATCTGTACTTATATACATCATCTTAATATCAAGTTCTTTACAAACTTTTGCAATATTTATAGTTCCCTTTTCATTAACATCCATACATAAGTCCACATTGTCTTCAGCGGCATCTACAGCAGTGTAAGCGGCACAGTGAATAACTGCATCCACATTAGCTTCTTCAATTACATGTTTCACTCCATGGGCGTCAGTTATGTCTATGTCCTCTATATCCACTCCTAAAGCAGTAATTTCTCTAGCCTCAAGTTCTTTTATAAGGTCATAACCAAGCTGTCCGTTGGCACCTGTTACTAAAATCCTCATATAGTTTTTCTCCTACTATTTCTCGTCTGATTTAAGAGCCGAAAGTTTAGCTGATGACAGTATGTTAGCAATATTTATTTCCATGAGTGATTTAACCCCTCTAAACTTCATAACCATTGGGATTGTTTGACTGCCATCTCCATAAGTCTTCACACATTTCTAGTATATTGCACTTGGCCTTCCAGCCCAATTCTCTATCTGCTTTTGATGAATCGGCATAGTTTTCATCTAAATCACCTGGCCGTCTAGGCTTTATTTCATACTTGATCTTAACTCCACTAGCTTTTTCAAAAGCCTCAATGACATCTAAAACTGAATAGCCTATACCAGTGCCCAAGTTGTAAATACTCACACCTTCTTTGTCTTTAAACTTTTCAATGGCCTTAACGTGGCCAGCTGCCAAATCCACCACATGGATATAATCTCGAATCCCAGTACCATCGTGGGTGTTATAATCATTGCCAAATACCCCAACACTATCTAATTTCCCTATAGCTACTTGGGCAATATAGGGCAAAAGATTGTTAGGGATACCCTTAGGGTCTTCCCCAATTCGACCACTTTTATGGGCTCCAATCGGATTAAAATAGCGAAGAAGAACTATATTCCACTCTGAATCAGAAACATACAAATCCATTAGTATTTGTTCAAGCATAGACTTTGTTTGGCCGTATGGGTTAGTTGGATTCCCTTTTGGACATTCTTCAGAGATGGGGCAAAATGCAGGATCACCATAAACCGTTGCCGAAGAACTAAATATGATATTTTTGACTCCGTACTTTTTCATAACTTTGCACAAAGTTATGGTTCCCGTTATATTATTGTGATAGTATTCTAAGGGCTTTGCAACCGACTCACCAACAGCCTTTAATCCTGCAAAATGAATTACAGAATCAATTTGCTCAGCCTCAAAAACCTCTTCTAATGCAGGGCGGTCCAACAAGTCAACCTGATAAAAAGTAATACTTTTTCCCGTTAGTTCTTCCACACGCCTTAAGGATTCTTTACTTGAGTTACTTAAATTATCAACTACGATGATTTCATATCCTTGCTCTAATAATTCCACGCAGGTGTGGCTACCTATATATCCTGCGCCGCCAGTAACTAAAATTGCCATATTACACCTCTTTATTTTCTTTACCCTCATTATAACTTTCGTCTAGCAATGCATCCTCTTGCCACTCCTTAACTCCCATGGAGTTTTCCCTTTGAAACAGGGTTTTAACAGTTAATATAATCAGCTTTAGATCCAAAAGAAGAGAATGCTTTTCTATATACTCCAAATCTAATTTAAGCTTATCATATGGAGTTGTATTGTATCTTCCATATAATTGAGCATATCCTGTTAATCCAGCCTTAACCACCAAGCGATATCTAAACTCAGGTATAATTTTTTCATACTTTCTAATGTTTTCAATTCGCTCGGGTCGAGGCCCTACAAAGGTCATATCACCTTTAATGATATTTATTAACTGAGGAAGTTCATCTAAATGAGTGGCTCGCATAAATTTACCAAATGGAGTTATCCGTTCGTCATCTTGTTTGGCAAGTTGGATTCCCCCTGCTTCAGAATCTTCTCGCATACTACGAAATTTTATTATCTGGAAAGATTTTCCGTTTCTGGTTAGCCTCTCTTGCTTAAAGAAAACACTCCCTCCGTCATAGGCTTTTACAATAATGGCTGATATTAGTAAAATAGGAGAAGTAATAACTAAGCCAACAATTGCTAAAGTAATATCCAGGACTCTTTTTACAAACAGGGCTTCCACTGAAAAACCTCGCCTACTAACCTTCAACAAAGGAGTATCAGACAAATTGATTTTTTCTGCTCCACTTACCAAAATATCGGAGATCTTAGGAGTAATATATACACTCTTAGAGTTTTCATAGCAAAACTTTAGAAGGGAATTTCGCTTTTCTGAGGGCAGGTCATAGAGAATAATTTCGTTTTGAGCAAGTATGCCATCAAATACTTCTGATTCGTTTTTATCAATGTCGAATATTGAAAGTTTGTACAAAGCTTCATTATGAAGGTTAGATTTTTCTAAAAAAGCTTGGAATGCATTGGGGGCACATGCCCCATGAATTACAGCAATTTTTACAGATTTATTTATATGTATATAAATCCTTCGTATTATTATACTCCAAATAACGATTATAAAAACTTGAACTACTGTAAGAAGAAGTATCGGTAAAATACTAAAGTAATATCTCCCAATTACCCAACTTTGCAACACAGCAACAACGTTTGCGAAAAAAACAGCTAGGCTATGGGTAACGAATGTACTCCTTGCTTTTAGAAAAACAAGTTTGTGTCCATCAAAACTTCTAATGAAGAAGATCACAAACAGGAAATAAAGACCAACAACTGCCCAGTTACCCCAAAAGAAGAAGTGGCGTCTTAAAATTATCAAAATTGGAACATAATAACTAAACCATAGATATGCAAATAATGATACATGACATACCACTAATACCACCAGGCTTACATATTTTAGAATTACCTTATAAGCATCTTGCCTCATAATTTCCTCGCATTTCTATTCTATCTACTATACTTTAGAAAACAAGCATTCACAAAACCCTAACCTACTTATTTGTGAACTTTAGGGTACATAAACTAGCTATCTAATTGTAGTTTTATTCAAGTACACCTTATCCGTGGTGAGGTTTGTCCCCCACCACCTACGCAACCTTTTGGGGAGGGAGACACCTCACTTTATGTTATTCAACATTACTATGGTAAGTTATCTTCTTAATAATAGACCAATAAGCGTTTCTAACAGTGAACATAAAGCTCATAATACGTGACATATTTTCGCTATTTCGATACAATAAATACTGATGATACATTAGCACAATCTTCGGGGCACTAGAAATTGAATCAGGTCGCTTCCGATACTTTGCCAATACATGAGGATATAGATAACAATCCGAAAAGTGAATAGCCTTTAGCCAAAGTGCATAATCATTACGTTTTTTCAGATCTGGAATTTCTAGGACTCCTACAACTTCACTATCATACATAACAGTAAGGCAGCCTACCCAATCATAGGCATACATACCTCTCTTTGTAATATGTTTGGGTCCAGATATTCTTACAGTTTCTGTGCCTGATTTTTCACACATCTCTATATACTCAGTATATGAAAACCCGTAATTATTATCCACCATAAATGCAATCTGTCTCTCCAGTTTATCAGGGTACCACAAATCATCACTGTCCAAAAAAGCAATCCACTTGCCCCTGGCCTTTGCTAGCCCTCGATTTCTTGAAAGAGCAGCCCCCATGTTTGAATGGTTTTGTATTAGACAGATTCTATCATCATTATATCTTCTTATTATGTTTAGGGTATTATCAGTGGAACCATCATCAATAATTAGCATCTCCCAATTTTCATATGTTTGCTTTAAAACACTTTCAATTGTTTCTGAAATGTATTTTTCACAATTATATGCTGGAGTAATTATTGAAACAAGATCTTTATTATTCACAATTCCCTCCTGATGGTTTAGTCTCTTCTAAAAATGTCCTTGGTATATACTTTTTCCTGTATATCATCTAAACGATTATCATATCGATTTGCAATAACAATATTGCATAGCTTTTTGAATTTTTCAAAATCATTAACTATTTTGCTTCCAAAAAAAGTGCTGCCATCCTCTAAGGCTGGTTCATAAATAATAACATTAGCACCTTTAGCTTTAACTCTTTTCATTATGCCTTGAATAGAGCTTTGTCTAAAATTATCGCTACCGCTTTTCATTGCCATACGATACACACCAATGGTAACCTCTTTTTCGGTGTTTTGATTGTATATATTTTCATTGGAGTAATCATAATATCCTGCTTTTTTTAGTACTTGATCTGCAATAAAGTCCTTACGGGTACGATTACTTTCAACAATAGCCCTAATTAACTTTTCCGGAACGTCTTGGTAGTTTGCTAATAGTTGCTTTGTATCTTTTGGCAAGCAATAGCCTCCATATCCAAAGGAAGGATTATTATAGTAATTACCAATTCTAGGATCTAGGCCAACTCCTTCAATAATCTGCCCTGTATCAAGTCCTTTTAATTCAGCATAGGTATCAAGTTCATTAAAATAGGCTACTCTAAGTGCTAGATAAGTGTTTGAAAATAACTTTACTGCTTCCGCTTCAGTATATCCCATAAAAAGTGTAGCTATCTCTTCTTTTATAGCTCCCTCTTGGAGTAGGGTAGCAAATATCCTAGCTTTTTCAACCAGATTTTCATCTGTATTGTCAATCCCCATAACAATGCGAGAAGGATATAAATTATCATATAAAGCTTTGTTTTCTCTTAAAAATTCCGGGCTAAAGATTATGTTCTTAGTTCCCATCTTTTGCCTAATTGCCTCAGTGTATCCAACAGGAACTGTGGATTTAATTATTATTGTAGCGTCCTGATTGCACTCCAATACTAACTCTATGACTTTTTCAATTGTAGTAGTATCAAAGTATTGAGTCTCTGGGTCATAGTTAGTTGGGGTTGCTATCACAACATAGTCAGCTTTTTCATAAGCTGCATGTCCATCTAAAGTAGCACTAAGAGAAAGCTTCTTTGTAGCCATATACTCTTCTATCTCTTTATCAGCAATGGGTGATTTGCCTTTGTTAATTACATGGATTTTCTCAGAAACAATGTCCACAGCGGTCACTTTATTATGTTGTGCTAGCAGTACCGCCATGGTTACTCCTACATATCCCATACCAGCAATAGCAATATTATATTTTTTCATGAAAGATCCTTTCTGCCACATCCTCACGGAATAACCTTGGCACATCCTATTTCTTTCTATGTTCAGTTAAGGTCGTCCATTTCGTAACCAACTGGTGGTTACCCAACCATATCTTCCTCCCACTCTAACATGAGTAAAGTCTCCAGAACGCCCCAGCATTGTTACGGTAGTGTGCCTTGGAAGACGGTCTATAACGCCTCCGTTTATAGGAGCATCTCTTAAGTTTGCTGCTCCTCTTGTATGCCCAACTAGATTTCGCGTTCTAATATTTCTAGATAAAATCCAGCCTGTTTGATTCCCTACTCGAACCCTTGTCCAATTTCCTGTTTGTGACACACCAAGTATACGTAGGTTGGTATTATTTGCTACCACTCTAATAAAAGGACTGGTTGTTGCTGGTCCACTTCTAAGATTCGTTCTTGCTGTTGTTGCTCCAAATCTATCTGTATCTCTTACAAAAGATGTTAACATCCATCCTTCTACATTACCAACCCGTACCCTAGTCCAAGTTCCATAACGGCCTGTTATTGCAAAGGAAGCTCCCCGACTCATAGACCTTAAGGAAGCACTACTTGTGGAGCGTTCAGCTCTAATGTGAGTTGCTCCAGATGTAACCCCTGTTGCCACATTCATAAAAAATGGATCATATGGATTTACTGATGTAGAAACTCCTGCCGCAATACCTCTAGCAATTTGAATTGCCAAGTTTCGCCTAAAATTAGCGTCTCTAATTCTGTTTGCATCATTTGCATTACTTAGAAATCCTGGTTCTACTAAGATGCTAGACATACCCAATTCCGCTGCTAATCTGTTGGAAATGAATTCACCTCCTGTGGCAGTTGTGTGATATCTTACGCCTCGATTCGCAAAGCCTAAGGCAACTATATTGTTTAGAACCCTTTGAGCCATGGCTCTAGACTCCAAATAAAGCATGCCATTATGGGTGTTGTTGGGAATCCAAACTTCCGCACCATGGATAGCCGGGCTAGTGGATGCATTAAAATGTAAGTCCACAAATACAGTGGCTCCCATTGCATGGGCCTCATGGACTCTTTGAGTAACACAGTGACGCCAATCCCTGGTAGGCCACATACAGTTTATGGTTGGTCTATCTCTAAAAGCTCTAATTCCATTAACTCGATTCAATTCCGTTACAACTATACCTGCCACTTCCCAGTTTAGCACATGCTCTGCTAATCCATGATGATGGGCTCCTGTATGAGTGGCGCAATGTCCTGCAC
>JGI20163J26743_11538055_pt1 | contig 12828 bp, 8 predicted proteins | sample TergutCu122P1_FD_26743 | JGI IMG/M metagenome (IMG submission 26743) | reverse complement strand
AAGACAGATTCCAATTGATACTGATAACCTGGCTTGTCTCTACGAAAAGTTCTAAAATTATGGCCTGTGGATGCTTCCTTTCCAAGGCTTATACCGCTACATTTTGAATCGTGAATAATATTGTCTTCAATTATCCAACCACGGCTCCAGTGTGGCCCAAGTAGCCCAGGCTGATCTGCGGTAGGTGGAGTCCAAGGAGTAGCTGCTTGAGCCATTTCAAATCCTCGAACTGTTATATAATTGACGCCAGGTACTGCTGGATAGAAGCAACATTTGCGAACATTGATTTCTACTAGTTCTTCATTAGGATTAGTACCGTGGAAATTTGCATAAATTACAGTACACTCTTGATCCACCTCGGCACACCATAAGTATTTTGTTTGCTCTGGCTCTTTTAGAGGAACCATTATATTGGCCCATTGGTCAAAGGCTTCAGTTCGTATTTCTGCTGCTACTACAGCTTCGTAGTCAATAGCCTCGTAAAAAGACTTACCGTTTAAGTAAACATCCCCTAAGTGTACATAACGACCTACAGGAGCGATAATCCAGTCACCAATAATCGGTTCCAGGTAGGGATTAAAGTCTCCAAAAAAAGTATTAGGTAAGGTAGTTTTCCAAACCGTGCCCTCCACATTTTCCCAATTCTGAATTCGTTCGGAACCTTTAATTATAACCTTTTCTCCCTTTGCAGCTTCATACGTAATCCGCCTTGTATTACTAAGGCCCCCCTCTTTAGGTTTAACCCACTCTCGGTATTCTCCTTCATGAACCACAACCTTATCTCCCGCACGAGCTACATGGGCAGCAGCCCCTATTGTGAGAAAAGGACTATCAGCAGTTCCTACATTTGTGTCTAATCCATTTTTTGCAACGTGGTAAATTTTAGCCATATTTATCCTCCTGTCTGGAATAAAAAAATTGTAAAATAATGGTATTTGTAGTAAAACATAACACGCCTATTTCTCTGTGTCAACATTACCTATCTTTCTTCATTTCTTTTTGGATTTTCTTCAATGCCTTTTTGGAACCCCTTTTAATATCTCGTTCAAGTTTGCGTGTTTTAAAGTCTCTAAAAAGTTGGTCCAAATCGTAATCTCTCGGGTACAATTCTGTTGCAGGCATGTCCATATTAATTCGCTTTACATTTAGTTCCATTAGTTGCTTTTGGAAAAACACAACCACATTTCTGTATTTATCCTCTTCTTCATAGATTAATCCGTAGTCATCATGGTCAATCAAGTAAACACGATCACCTTTTTTGAAAACAATGGTGTCCAATGAGATAGAGCTGTCCTGTGCTTGTTTTCGTACTTTTTCTTTTCTAATCAGCCCAAATTCATAATCCTTGTCACTCATGTATTTCTTCGCTCTTTCAATGACACTTCCTTTAAGGTTCATCTTTTTAGAAATCCACAAGGCATTACTTTCGCCTGACTTGCCTATAAGCAATTTATAAGTTGGCTCAAGAGTTTCTTGATTAAATTGCATGGCTGCATTTATGAAGTCTGGATGCAATTCTGAGAATCGCTTAATTTCTCCATAGTGAGTAGTGGAAACAGTAATGGCTCCCATCTGATAAAATTCTTCTAAAATAGAGACGGCTAGCCCTGCCCCTTCATTAGGTTCGGTGCCACTGCCAATTTCATCAAATAAAAGCAGGGTGTTGTTATTTGCTACTCTCATAATATTTGCGATATTTTTAATATGAGAAGAAAAGGTGCTAAGGGCATTTTCTATACTTTGGTCATCCCCAATATCCACAAATATCTTTTCATACACAGCGATTTCAGTGTTTGCATTAGCTCGGATAAAAAGACCTGACATAGTTGCCAAAGTTAACAGGCCAATGGTTTTAAGCACAATGGTTTTACCCCCGGCATTTGGACCTGTAATAACTAAACCTCGAAAGGTTTTGCCTATTTCAAAATCCAAGGGAACTAATTCACCAGATAACAAAGGGTGGTATGCTTTTTCAAGTTTTATATAACCATAGTCGTTAAGCCTTGGTTTAATTCCATGGATGGATAAGCTGTATTTTGCCTTAGCAAAGATTAAGTCGTATTTTGCCATTAGGTCCTTGTTTTGATTAATTAGTTGGTGGTTGTCAAAAATCATTCCTGATAAAGAAGCTAGGATTTGGTACTCCTCCATTGCCTCTTCAGCCTTTTTCATAATTAGCTCATTGCTTAACTTGGCAATAGAGCTTGGCTCCATAAATACTGTTGATCCTTTTGTAGAAACTTCTATAACTGTTCCAGCTACTTGGTTTTTGTAAGACGATTTAATGGGTACTGTATAGTAATCGCCTCTTTTGCTAATAAATGAGTCTTGGAGATATTCTTTGTTTTCGCTTTTATTTAGAAAGCTTTTGAGGCGCTCATTAATCTTACCCTCAACCTTTTCAATTTGGTTACGAATTCGGCCAAGGGTTTTGCTAGCGTTAGAGTCGACCTGGTTACCTGTTATTGAACGTCCCAGTTCTTCTTCTATATCTTTAAACTCCGTTATTCCACTTGCATAAGAGGCAAGTAGGGGTGCGTAAAAGGTGTTGGAAACCATATACTCTTTAGTTTTTCTGCATCCTCGCAGAAAATCATATACCTGCATTAGATTGGCAGGATCTAAGATTTCCCCTTTAGGCAATCCATCTAGCAAAATATTTATCCGGTCAATACCTATCAGAGGCGGATTACCAGCAGCACCTACTAAGGAGCAAGCTTCGCTAGTTTCCAATAGACGATTCTCCACCGCCTTTAGGTTAGAGCTTGGGGTTAGTTCTTCCAATAAATCCTTGCCAAGGTTACTGGAGCAAAAGTGTTTTACTTTTTCTTTTAGTTGTACGTATTGTAGTTTTTCGTATGTTAGTGTATTCATTATATTTATCCTTGTGTTGAAGTTGTTTGTATTGTTTGTCTATATGTTGTTTATGTAAAACAGATTTCAAGAATGTATTTGATGTCCACATTTTGCCAATAAGTAATTCCAGAGAATCCTATCAAACAAAAAAAACTGCGTAGATACGCAGTTAATATTCGAACACACTTAAGAAAAATCATGGGATTAGACCTTTCTTAACCAGGCTTCATAAATGCAGGCATCTCTATAGGGGAAGTAAGCCACGACAAAAGAATCATCATTATGCAATCAACGTGGTAGTTTGTTTGCACAAAGAATCATTTGTTGTCATCGAAGATTGTCAGTGGGGCTGACCCACAGTGTACCGGTCGGGTGAATCCCACCCAAATACGTCGAAGCGTACTTGAACTTTGTGGAGACGTCTCCACGGTGATGTTGACTTACTTGTTATTAAATTCCTATTTTGAGTTTACCACACTCATGAAATACCTCAATTTATTTTTTTCTTGAAATCCGTTTGCCATTATACTATAGTTTGGTAGGAATGTAAACCTTTTTTTGGTATACTATTATCATGGCGTAATCCATTTTTTGGTATACTATTATCATGGAACAGTCATGGGCTGTATGCAATGAAGTTGCCCCATGAACAGTAACGAAGGGAAAGAATATGAAAATACAAGGGATTCAAAAACTAACTCTACTAGATTACCCTGGTAAAATGGCAGCCACCATATTTACTGCAGGCTGTAATTTTCGTTGTCCATTTTGTCATAATGCATCCTTAGTAACAAAAATAGATGACAGAAACGATATCCCCGAGACAGAGATTTTTGCCTTTCTGAAAAAACGTAGCAAAGTACTAGAAGGAGTTTGTATAACAGGAGGAGAGCCGCTATTACAACCAGATTTAGAGGAATTCATTAGAGAAATCAAATCAATGGGATATTTGGTAAAGTTAGATACCAATGGCAGTGACCTAAGAAAACTGCAAAAATTGGTGAATGAATCATTAATTGACTATGTAGCGATGGATATAAAAAATGCTCCGAATAAATATAAAGAGACCATTGGGCTAAATGAGGACTTTTTGCCCCAGATAATTAAAACTGTTGATTATTTGAAGGGGGATGCTATTCCTTACGAGTTTAGAACTACACTTGTTAGAGAGCTACACAAACGAGATGATATAGAAGCTATAGGCAAGTGGCTTAAGGGAGCTAAAAAATACTATTTACAAAAGTTTAATGATTCAGGAGACTTAATTGGATTTGGGTTACGAGGATATACTGATGATATTATGAAGCAGTCTTTGGAGATAGTTAGAAAGTATATTCCAGAGGCTAATCTAAGGGGAGTCCAATGATGATTGAAGGAAAGCAAAATTGGAATAAGAGTAAGATGACTAATATTTATCGACCTTACAGGAGAGTGAAAACCAAAGGAGTTGTAGTGAAATGAGAGGTTTTAATGGTTTTCTCTTGATTTTAGACGAGGAAATGCTATACTGTAGGAAAGTGTATACAAGATGATGCAACTACAAATGGTTGCTGGGAAAGCCAATGCTTACCTGATGAAAGAAACACAGGGGGAAGATTTGTGAGGCAGATTGATTTAAAAGCTTTAGCGAAAATTAATCTGGGTCTAGATGTTTTAGGAAAAAGAGCGGATGGTTACCATGATGTTAAAATGGTAATGCAATCCATTTATTTGTATGACAATATTCGGATTGAAGAGTCAAATTTTCCTGGCATCCAGCTATCCTCAAACTTAAGCTACTTGCCTACAGACCAACGAAATATTGCTTACAAAGCAGCGGAAATGTTGGTTAAGGAATTTGAAATTAAGGAAGGTGTAAAAATCCACCTAAAAAAAAGGATACCAGTAGCAGCGGGCCTTGCAGGAGGTAGTTCAAATGCTGCTGCCGTTTTATTTGGCATGAATATATTATTCAAATTAGGGTTAAGTAAGCTAGAATTAATGGAACGGGGACTTAAGTTAGGAGCCGATGTACCTTATTGTATTATGCGAGGCACTGCTTTAGCAGAAGGGATCGGAGAAAAACTTACTCCATTGCCGTCTTTGCCAAGGTGTGTGGTGCTAGTAGCTAAACCAGGTTTTAGTGTTTCTACTAAAGCGGTATACGAGGCGCTGGGGACTTTAAAGGACCTTAATCACCCTGATATAGATGGAATTATCTCTGGTTTAGAAAAGGGTAGCATAGAAGAAGTGGTAAACGCTATGGGGAATGTATTAGAAGCTGTGACCATTCCAAAGCACCCTAAAATTAATGACATAAAAAAGTTAATGATAGAAAATGGTGCCTTAGGAGCGATGATGAGCGGTAGCGGGCCCACAGTTTTTGGAGTATTTAAATACAAAGCCACGGCATCAATAACTAAGGAGCAAATTATAAAAAAGAAATTAGCAAAACAGGTTTATGTTACTACAACCCAGCACACCTCAATGTGAGGGGACTTTTAGTACGCCATAACATATTTTGAGAGGAGAAATGCTCATGAAATCTGATTCTGAAATTTTAATGGATGCTTATTTACCACTACGAGATGTAGTGTTTTCCACTCTGCGAAAAGCTATTTTAAGAGGAGAGCTTAAACCAGGAGAGCGCCTTATGGAGGTTCAGCTGGCTAACAAGCTGGGGGTTAGTCGAACACCTATAAGAGAGGCTATCCGAAAACTAGAGTTGGAAGGGTTAGTGCTGGTAACTCCTAGAAAGGGAGCAGAAGTAGCTGAGATTACTGAAAAAAGCCTAAGAGATGCTTTGGAAGTAAGGCGAGATTTAGAGAAATTAGCAGTTAGCTTGGCTTGTGAACGCATAACAAAAGAAGATATATGTAAGCTTAGAGATGCACTGGATAATTTTGTTGTGTCCTTAGAAAGCAATGATGTAACTGAAATGGCAAAAGCCGACGAAAGTTTTCATAATATTTTATACAATGCAGCAGACAATAAAAAGTTAATTCAAATACTCCACAGCTTGCTAGATCAAGTATATCGATATCGAGTTGAATACTTAAAGCAAAAAAATGCTCCTACACAAATAATTAGAGAGCATGAGGAAATAGTAAATGCCGTTGAAAAAGGAGATAAGGAACGAGCTTCTGAGGTAGCAGCAATTCATATCGAAAATCAATTTATTAGTGTGGCAGAAATGATACGCAAAGAGTAAGGAACAATTGAGAGATATTTGAACAAAATACGCAGCTTGAATTACTTTGTCGAGTATGGCTTAAAGGAGTAGTATGATTTATTCATTTGAAAGCAGGATAAGATATAGCGAGATAGATCAAAGGGGGAGGTTGTCACTCCCCTCTTTAATCAATTATTTTCAAGATTGTAGTACTTTTCACTCAGAAGATATTGGGCTAGGATATGAAAAAATAAGAAAACGTGGTAGGGTATGGGTATTATCTTCGTGGCATATAGAGATAATTGAGCTACCAAAATTAGGGGACGAGGTCAAAGTTAAAACTTTTGCTACCTCCTTTAAAGGTACCCAAGGCAATCGTAACTTTATTATGGTGAATGTGAATGATAAAGTCTGTGCATATGCAAATTCTATTTGGGTATTAGTTGACACTAATTCTGGAATGCTTACAAGGATTACCGAAGAAGACTATAAGCCTTACGGAACATTAAAAGCCCTAGAGATGGAGCCAGTTAGTAGGAAAATTGAGAGATTAGAAAATGCAGTTAATTATCCAACCCTTTCAGTATTAAAGCAACATCTAGACACAAATAATCATGTGAACAATGGACAATACGTTCAAATGGCTTTAGAGATATTAGCTGAGGATATACCCATAAAGCGGCTGAGGGTAGAGTACAAAAAACCAGCAGTTTATGGTGATGTTATTTATCCAAAGATGGCACAGGATTCTACCCGTACAGTTATAGAATTGCAAGATGAGGGTGGTAATCCTTATACAATAGTAGAAATTATTTAAAATGAGATGGACGCATATAAATATATACTGCCGCTAGTTAACTTTTGACACCGCACCATAGTAGGAGAATCCCATGATTTTATGTACAGAATGCTTTATTCAAAAAGATGGTAAAACACTAATGCTTCATCGCAACAAAAAGAAGAACGATATTAACCAAGGCAAATGGATTGGCTTAGGTGGAAAATTTGATTACGGAGAGTCTCCAGAGCAATGCTTAGTCAGAGAGGTTAAGGAAGAAGCAGGGGTGACTCTTACAAAGTTTCGCTTACGAGGAGTTCTAACCTTTCTTACTACAGATGGCGAAATAGAGCCTATGTATATCTTTGTGTTTATAGCCACTGAATACCTTGGTGAAATCGGTGATTGTGCTGAAGGAACTCTAAAATGGGTGGATACAAAAAAAATATTCGACCTTAACCTATGGGAAGGGGATCGAATATTTTGGGGTTGGCTTCAAGGAGATGAAAGGTTTTTCTCTGCTCGCTTTGTATATGAAGGTGATAAACTCATAGACCATGATGTTACTTTTTATCCCTAGAGATAACAAGTGATCACATTTTGAGGCGGCTTGAATATTATCTACTATCCTTAGAAGATGGCAATATTATATTATGCCTTGCTGCTATTTCCTCTCTTGAAAGTGATTCATTTCCACTAGATGATTGTAGTACATTATTATATCTCCACTCTCTTGGCGAGACCTTATAAACATTCTTAAATGCTCTGGAAAAGCGTAAGGGGTGATGGTAACCCACTAATGTCCCTACTTCAGCTATGGACATATTACGATCTTTCAAAAATTCACAAGCTTTACCCATTCGATATCGAATTAAGAAATCCTGAGGTGTTGAGCGGGTAATGTCTTTAAAAATCTTACTGAAGTAACTCCTATTTAAATTACAATAAGTAGCAATGTCTTCCACAGTGATGCCATTATAATAATTGTTTTCGATAAAGGAGATAGCCTCTTCAACATAGAAGTTATTGATATTTCCTTTTTCAAAAGGCTTTCCATTTATAGAGGACTTATGCAAAGCATCCATAAATAAATAGAAGTGTCCAATAAGATGTAACATACTCTCAGAACTATGATTCATCATGTATAAAAGCTGTTCTCTTAGCACATTTTGCATAACAGGGTTATTGCTTTCGTAAATTAATCTATCAGCATTAAATCCAGCAACATCTAATACCTCTTGGGCTTTTAGCCCATCAAACTCGATCCAGGTATATTCCCAGGGGTCTTTTTCATCAGCTGAATACATGGTTTGTTGGTGTGGCCAAATCAAAAAGCCTTGCCCTGCGCTTAAATTATAGTAATTATTTACACCATTACTATCTACTGCGCTGTAAGTTCCTTTTCCTGACAAAATGTAATGAAAAAGAAAATGATTCCGTGCCGCAGGACCGTAAGAATGTAAGGGCTTACAAGCCTCCCACCCACATTGTACGATAAAGAAGTCAATATATGATTGATTTGGAAAGATATTGTATGAAAAATTTTCGTTTCTTGTGATACTTCTTTGAGACATTTTACCCTCCCACCGATATTATTTTGAATACATTATAACTTTATAAATGCCAAAATGCAAGGTGATTTGACACAAAAGCAGGCAAACATAACACTTTGGTATATTTAACGATAACTAAAGGATTTCAATTTTTGTATATTATATATACAATGTTGGTGTAATAATGTATGATGGGGTGTAATATATACAAAAGCTAAAGATATTACACAGGATTAAATGGCATGATTGGTGCGTATGAGCACTTTTGATGAACGTAAGTTGTATAAAAAGGCAATTGTATTAGAAAGAGGAGGAAAAAGGTAATGATTAAGTCGAAACTAGTAAAGAAACTTATGAGTAGTTTGATTTCCGTTATTATGGTAGTAGGCATGCTTACTACTATGACGGCGGGGGCAACTGCGCTCGGCCCTGAAGAAAGGGCTACTTTGGGCGACGTAATAGCCACTGCAGAGGCTCAAATTCAAGCAAATTTTACAGGTAACAGCTGGCAAAATCTACAAGCTGTATTAGAAGATGCCCGTGATGTATATGCTGACACAGAAGCCACAACTGCCCAGATTGAGACGGCGATAGATGAGCTTAACGGAGCTATCACTGCTTTAGTAAGTATTGTTGCTCTTCGGACAGTTAGAAATCAAGCTAGATCTATAGATCCTGCAGAGTTTGTTGGAGGATGGCAAGACTTTCTGGATAGGTTAGGAGATGTTGAAGACCTATTGGAAGATCCCGCCGCTACCTCCACAGAAATATCTTCAGCAATTTCAGCCCTTAGAGGGGCAATTGGAGCCCTTGTGAGAGATCCTAATGCCAGAAGAATTGTTAATCCAAATTGGTTAGCATATGAATTTCGTTCAATACTGATGGATCCTGTAAACGGCCAATTGGGACCAGAGTTTACATACACAGAGAATCCCCATCATGGGCCTTTCAATTATGCTATTGACCGATATCTACCTTCGTGGGTAGGGTATCACAATCGCGCACCTGTATTTTGGACGGTGGAAGGTTATGCTGGAAGTGCGTGGCGTTTCGTTCAGGAAATCCACAATGTAGTTGAGTGGATGGGTACTCACCCAGACATCGGTGGACGTCATAACTTAGAATTAAACGATGGCGAAGGTGGTATTGTTGACTTCATTGCCATGGATGGTTGGGTAGATAGCACCAGAGGCGGCATGACTCCTAACGAGCATGGCTATCCCTTACACCATTATAGAGGCTGGGAAACTGTAAGGTCAATCGTTATCGATGGGGAAACCATAGCTACACCAAACGGTGTAACCAACGAAATGTTTGCTGAATTCGTAGCCTCCCACGGAATGATTGCAGGTACATATTATAATCCTTTATGGCTAAACAGAATGTTTGTATACTGGCCATGTAAGCCTCATGCCTATGAGGCAACAGGAACATTCCCATTTCTTAATACTGATACAGGAGGAGGGCGTGTACTTGGAGCTCCTTCGCCAGATGGTTTAGGATTTGGTTCCTCTAGATTTAACATGGATTACAATAATCCAAACTTTGCCCATCTTACCGTATGGAATACACAAAGATATGCCAATGACGAAAACGGTAATCCGATAATTGGACAGCTGACCCAATTTGCTTATGAGAATCCAGAGCTTTCTGACCAATATCCTGATGGTCTACCTCTTCGTTATATTGTTCGCCAACCATCTTTTGGTAACTGGACTTTAACAGGGGATGGCTTACTAGGTGGAATTGGTGCTGGCGGACCTCAAAACAGTTGTAGAGGTGTACGAGCGGCTAATCCGGGAACACCTAATCCTGGTCTTTTAGCTCCAGTAGGGGGCGGTGTTTATACATTCCAAAACTGGTTTATCGTAAATCCTTTTGCTCCTGGTGCCAGAGAATATGTAAAAGGCATGATTCATCATTATAGAGAGATAGGCATGGGCTTTATTAAAACCGACTTTATGCGTAATAATGACGAAAGCTGGGGGCCAATGTCTAACGTGCTGGCTCTTCGGTGGATGCGTGAGGAAGCTGGTACAGATTTCCTTATTTCTACAGCAAATTCTAGAATGAGAAACTTCTATGAATGTGGTTTAACCTATGCCGATATGATTCGTATTTCTGAAGATCAAAACTCCCATCCAGGCTGGGATCGCTTCTCCACTCAAAATCGAGGGCGAGTCCATTTAGATCAATGGCGCACCACTCACAATCAAGTAGATGCCGCCAATTTCTGGTCTTTTGCTAATAGACCTGATGGGGCAATTTTAGATGGACACCAGACCAAGGTATTTGATTACGATGTTGGAGCACCTCCAGGAGTTCACACAGAGTTAAAACATGTTCTAGGACATAAAACTTTAACAGGAAGTGGTATTCAGCTTTCAGGCTCTTTGGTACAGCTGCAACAAATACCTTTAGATATTATGTTTAATCCCGCAATGATGAGCCTAATTGAAGAGCGATTCATTGCTAGACCAGTAGAGCTGTTTACTGAATTAATCCGTGAAGGTGCACATGGTGCTAATCCGGCTTGGTTAAATCCTTGGTATGTTACTCCAAATTGGAGACAGGATACCACCCAGAGAAACACTTTCCAAACAGGACTTAGATTTGACATCCCACTGGCTTTAACTCAAAGGCAAGGCACTCAAATATTCTACGGCACTACCCAAGATGGGGATACAGTAATTGGTTTCTTCAATCGTGAAAATACACCTCAACGTAGAAACTTATCCTTTGCTGATATTGGTTTGGAAGGCAAGTTTGACGCAAGAGATCTTTGGACTGCTACCGCTGAAAATCCCGAAGGAGATTTAGTGGCCACAGGCATTGAAGAATGGGACGAAGTACTTATAGGACGTGGAAGTAGAGTAATTAGATTAACACCAACTGCAGGGGTTTACCTAAGTGCTAATGAGCTAGCGCTGACTCTTAATGGAGCAGAAGGAGCTGATAGAGCTATTCTTACAGCAGAAGTATTTCTTCCAGATGGTGAAGTTCCAACAGGGGTTACCTGGACAAGTTCTCACCCAGAAGTTGCTACAGTTGATGCTAATGGGCTTGTTGTTGCTGTTTCAGCAGGGACAACCACAATAAGAGCAACTAGCAATGACGAGGCCACTTTCTATGATGAAGCAATAGTAACGGTTGTGGATATGAACATTCTTCCAACTTCCATAACCTTAAACGAAATAGAGGTTACCTTGGAAAGAGGACAAACCTTTGAACTTGAAGTAACAGCGATACTTCCAGCTACTGCTGGCAATAGAGATGTTACTTGGAGTAGTAGTAATGATAATGTTGCAACAGTTGATAGTGATGGAGTGGTAACAGCTGTATCAGCAGGTACGGCAATTATTACTGCAACAAGTGTTGCTGCTCCAGCAGTAACGGCTACAAGCGAAATTACCGTCTTACCAGATGCAACCGATGCAGGAACAGCAATTGTAGTTAGCATTCAAAATGATTACAACTATCGTCAGATTGGGGCTATCAGAAGAAATAACCAACCTCGTCAGATTATCAGTATGCTACCTGCAGGCACCCAGTTTGGTACTCGTACAGCAGATGGTTTGATTCAGTTGCGAGCAATTGTTGAAGGAGTTTATGACACTTCTGTAACTTGGAGTAGCATGGATGAATCCATTGCCACAGTTAGTGCTACAGGTCTTGTTACTGTAGTGGGAGAGGGAACCACCTCTATAACTGCTACTAGTAATGCAGATGGATTGTCTTTTTCTAGGGTATTTGTCCATGGCGCTAGACATGACTGGGATTTAGAGGCGCATATAGGTATCACCGGAATAGCAGCAAATGCTGCCACTGTTATAGATACCCATGAAAATAGAGAGTTTGACATTCCTGGTGATGGACCATTTACTAGAATTGTCAGAGATGTAGGAACTAATATTAACAGAAGAAATGATACAGGTGATGTATCTGATAGAGCCATGGTAGGCAATATAAATGCTATACGAGGAATTGATATTACCTTCAACGCTCCTGAAGCAGGATTCTACAATATAGGTGTGTATTATGTAATGGGAACAGATGCTGGACATTCACCATACCCAGATAGTGCCCATCCAGATAGAGAAAACATTAGATTTTTCTCAGTTAGTAATATAACTGACGGCCCTGGAGATGCTCCGCCTCGATTAGCTGGACAAGGAACCAGAGGAACATTCAACCAACACTCTGAGTTTGAGCCTGTATCGATAACTATTCCTATGGAAGCAGGTCTTAACACCTTTAGAATCAGAGGGGTAAATCATCCTGGTGATGGAGCAGCAGTGGCTAACGCTCCAAATATTGATATGATAAGTGTTACTAAAGCCACCCAAGGTAGACTTGGGGTTATAGGTAATGTTGCCAATGTAGATGGAAACATACTTACCCTTGATGTAACTGCTATAGCAGATAATAAGCTAGCCATTACTGAAATAGGCCAAGCCAATATAGATATTTACAGAGATGGGATATTTGTT
>JGI20163J26743_11538056_pt1 | contig 12858 bp, 10 predicted proteins | sample TergutCu122P1_FD_26743 | JGI IMG/M metagenome (IMG submission 26743) | reverse complement strand
CAAGCCCTAAGTTCTTTGCATAATCTTTTAATTCTTCGTCCGTTATGTCTTTAAACATATCGTGAAACAGTGCCGCAACTTCCGCCTTATTTTCATCTGCGCCGTAACGCCTTGCCAAAGATTTCGCCGTTTCGCAAACACCAAAGATATGTCTTGATTTGTTTTCCGAAAAATTTTCTTCGATCCAGTATCTAATATAACTAATATAATCTGTTTGCAATAATATACCTCTCGACCTCAGGCGGTACGATTTCGTTATAGCTTTTTCCCGCTTTGATAAATTCCTTAATTCCGGTGGACGAAACAGGAATTTGTGTATTCGCAACCGCTGTAATCTTAGTTCCAAATTTTTCTCTTAAATAAGCTGAAAACTCTTTTTGTTCGTTTTCTTTATACCCGGGTCTCGCTCCAATTATAAACGAAAACTCTTTTAGCAATTCTTCTGCATCTTTCCAGATTTCAACTTTTAAAAACGCATCTATCCCAACTATAAATGAAACTTCTGCATTTTCATATGCTCTTTTGATTTCCCTTAGAGTGTCAATTGTATACGAAACATTGCCCTTTGCCATTTCAATATCTGAAACCGTAATTTTCTCATCGTCAGGAAACGCCAGTTTAAGCATGTTGTACCTGTGGTCATTTGACGCCAGTTTTCTGTCCATCTTAAAAGGCTGCTCATTAACCGGCACGACAATTACCTCATCCAGCATACATTCGCTTACAGCCTGCCTTGCAAGTTCAATATGTCCATAATGTACGGGATCAAAAGTCCCACCAAATACTCCAATTCGCTTCATTTTCTCACATAATATGATTTATGTAACCATTTGCTCAGTCGGGTTCGGGGGATGTAATGTTTGTTTCACAAACATCTCATGATTATATGGTTCCGAAGCTCCATCGCAAACGGTTACATAAATTTAACTTTGAAAAATTAATTAAAAACTATTTGAGTTTAATTCCCAATTCTTCGAGTTGAGCGTCGTCTGCAGTTGCCGGTGCTTCGCAAAGCATACACTGCGCTGCTTGATTCTTTGGAAACGCTATAACTTCTCGTATAGTTTGTTCGCCTGCAAGTAGCATAACGATTCTGTCAAATCCAAAGGCTATTCCGCCATGAGGAGGAGTTCCGTATTTAAACGCCTCAATCAAAAATCCGAATTTCTTTGTTATTTCTTCGCTGGTTAGCCCTAACACTTCAAACATTTTCGTCTGAACTTTGTTGTCGTGAATTCTGATGCTGCCGCCACCGATTTCAACGCCATTTAACACCATGTCATAAGCACGAGCTTTAACTTTGCCCGGCTCAGTATCAAGAAGTTCAATATGCTCAGGTCTTGGCGATGTGAACGGATGATGCATCGCATGATACGAATCTGTTTCTTCATCGTATTCAAATAAAGGAAAATCAACAACCCAAAGGTAATTAAATGCAGAATCATCCAAAAGCCCAAGTTTACCTGCAATATCTCTTCTCAAAAACCCTAAGCTGTCAAATACAATCTTTGGTTTATCTGCCACTATAAATATGATGTCTCCCGCTTTTGCAGAAAACACGTCACAAATTTTTTGCAATCCTGCTTGGTCAAAGAATTTGCTTATGGGCGAAGTGATCTCGTTTTCCTCTATTTTTATCCAAGCAAGACCTTTTGCGCCGTAACTCCTTAAGTTATCTTGCATTTTGTCTATATCTTTTCTGCTAAATTTTTCGGCTGCACCCTCGATATTAATACCTCTAACGTCTCCGCCTGCCGAAAGCGTGTTGTTAAATACTTGGAATTCTGACCCAAGAACCACATCGTTTAATTTTTTTAACTCAAATCCAAAACGGGTGTCCGGTTTATCGCTTCCGTATCTCTCCATTGCTTCATCGTAAGTAAGTCTTGGCAGTGGCAGCGAGATATCAACATTAAGAACGTCTTTCATAAGTTTCTTAATATAACCTTCTTGTACTTCCAAAACGTCATCAACATCTACAAATGACATCTCGATATCCACTTGCGTAAATTCGGGCTGTCTGTCTGCTCTAAGGTCTTCATCTCTGAAACATTTAACGATTTGCATATATCTATCAGTTCCGCCAAGCATAAGCATTTGCTTAAACATTTGAGGAGACTGCGGGAGCGCGAAAAACTCGCCCTCATGTATTCTACTTGGAACAAGGAAGTCTCTTGCACCTTCAGGTGTTGGTTTTATAAGCACAGGAGTTTCGACTTCTGTGAATCCTTGGCTATCAAAATATTCCCTTGTTGATTTTGCTACTTTATGTCTGAAGGTCAAGTTCTTTTGCATTTTGTGTTTTCGAAGGTCTATATATCTATATTTTAGCCTTAAATTATCTGCCGGCGTATCGTCATCTTTTATATAAATCGGCGGAGTATCGGCTTCGGAATAAATTACAAGTTCATTTGCAAAAATTTCAATTTCGCCTGTGGGAAGTTCCAAGTTTTTTGCTTGTCTTTCTTTTACTACGCCTTTAATTCCGACTACGTATTCGCTACGCAAAGTGTCGGCTTTTTCAAATAACTCTTTTGGAACATTATCATCAAAGACAACTTGGACGATTCCTGTTTTGTCTCGAACATCACAAAATATTAACCCGCCTAAATTGCGGCGTTTTTGTATCCAACCGTTTAGTGATACCTCGTCACCTATATTGCCCGCATTGAGCGTTCCGCACATGGTGGTGCGCTTGTAAATCTCCATTTCGCCTCCTTCGTAAAATTATTTTGATGCGAATACAAACTTCTCGATATCCTCAATCGCAATCAACTTTTGCTCTGAAGTTGCCATTTCTTTTAGTGACACTTTACCTGCAGCAAGCTCATCGTCGCCAATTATTATTGTATATTTTGCATTTAATCTGTCAGCGTACTTAAACTGCCCTTTGATGTTTCGAGCAAGCAAATCCATTTCTGCCCGGAGTCCTTGTCTTCGAAGTCTTGCAGTTAAAGATAATCCGAATTTCTTCGCATTTTCTCCTACTACTGCCACAAAAACATCTGCGCCGCCCGGCGTTGGTATTTCAATCCCGTTTGCTTCCATAACCATCAAAAGACGTTCTATTCCAAGCCCAAAACCTACTCCCGGTATCGGCGGACCTCCGATTTGTTCGATCAAATTGTCATATCTGCCGCCGCCACAAATCGTTCCTTGCGCACCTATATTTGTCGTAATAAATTCAAAAGCCGTTTTTGTGTAATAATCTAAACCGCGAACGATTCCCGGATCAACCGTAAATTCTATTTCCATAGCCACCAAGTTTTCCTGCAATTCGTCAAAAGAGTCGCTACACTCGGTACACAGAAAACCTATCATAAGAGGTGCGCCCACAACAAGTTGTTGACAAACTTCTGATTTGCAATCAAGTATTCGAAGTGGGTTTTTCTCATATCGGCCTTTACAAGTGGAGCATAAGTCGTCATGCTTTTCATTAAGAAAACTTTTTAACGCCTCCCTGTGCGCTTTTCTACATGTCACGCATCCGATACTGTTGATTCTCAGCTCAACACCTTTGATTCCGAGACTGTCAATAAATTCTTTACCCAGTGCAATTATTTCTGCGTCTGCCATCATGTCACTGGTTCCGAAAATTTCAATGCCAAACTGGTGAAATTCTCTAAGCCTGCCGGATTGCGGTTTTTCGTAACGGAAACACGGAATGTTATAATAATATTTTGTCGGTTGAACGTCAGCATATTGCTTTTGCTCGATAAAAGCTCTGGCAACAGGGGCAGTTCCCTCCGGCTTCAAAGTGATACTTCTTTTGGCATAGTCTTCAAAAGTATACATCTGTTTTTCAACAATATCGGTCGTATCACCAACTCCCCTTGTAAAAAGTTCTGTATGTTCAAAGGTAGGTGTGCGAATTTCCTTAAATCCATATTTTTCACATATGTCGTCGAAGGCTTTTTCTACGAACTGCCATTTGTGAACTTGATTTGGCAATATATCCTTCGTCCCTTTTGCTGCACTTGTTAACATTACGTTATCTCCTTAAAATAAATTTTCTTTTTTTCGTCGCATCATTTCATCAATTTCTGTAGCGTATATCTCATAATTTGTCACATTTGGCACTCTTTCAAGCCTGTTTTCATCAGGGTAGTATACTTTTGTAATTCCACCTGCCCCAAGTGCGATGATGGTCTGTTTTTCTTCCATAATGCGAATGTTATATATTCCTGCGGCGCCTAATTTGCACCAACCGACATTTTCCAAATTACCTGCCATATGTTTTTGCCTGTACAAGTAATATGGTACATATCCGGCATTGCTTAAAAGTTCGTTTCCAAGAAGCATCATTTTTCTCGCTTTTTCGCCATGTTCATAATGATAATCCTTGTTAATGTCAACTAACTTGGATGCTCGTTTGACTGCCAACGTGTGTATAGTGATATTTTCGGGTTCAAGCCCGATAACTTCGGAAACCGTATTTTCAAAGTCGGAAATTTCTTCCGGAAGCCCTGCAATTATATCTGCATTTATTGCCATTTTGGCACCTAAACTTGCTCCTTTTTGACATTCCTTTGCAAGGGCAAACGCCGACCTCACATCATCAGCAGTATGTGAACGCCCGATCAACTCAAGGGTCTTGTCTTGCATCGATTGAGGATTTATGCTGATCCTTGTAATCCCGAAACTTTGCATAACGTCGAGTTTGGAATCAGTAAGCGTATCGGGTCTGCCTGCTTCGACCGTAAATTCCTTTAGCTCCGATAAATCAAAGTTGCCTTTGATATGCGAAAGCAACTCTTGTAATTGTTTCGCAGTTAAGGTAGTTGGCGTGCCACCGCCTATATATACAGTTTCAGGTATTTTTTTAGCCGCTTTCATCTCTTTCCCCACAAATTCAACTTCTTTTAAAAGCGCATCCATATAGTTAAGAATTTTTGAATCTGTAGCTTGGTTTGATGTAAACGAACAGTATAAACATTTTGTCGGGCAAAACGGAATTCCGATATAAACACCAACTTGGTTTTTTAATGGCTTTGATAAAACTTTTTGCTGATATTCATAAATCGAAATAAGTAAGTCCGCTTTTTCTTCCCTTACGAAAAATTCACGTGTCAGGGTATTTTTTACCTGAGCTTTATTTCGATGTTTTTCAAAAAGTTCTGCCGTCAGCTTAACAGGTCTTACACCTGTAAGTATGCCCCAATCATGAGATTTTCCCGTTAGCTCAACAAGATGTTTGTATAATTCTCTTTTCGCTTCGTTTTTTTCTCGCTTCGGTCCGTCCAGGACAGAGATAGTAAATTCAACGGGTTTGAGAAACACTTTAATTAATTCCTCAAATTCATATGTATTTACTATGCCTGTTAACTTAAAATTAAACAAACGGATTGTTCCTCTTTTCAAAACCTATATCTGTTTCTTCCATATGACCCGGAAATACTCTTGTCGTTTCCGGCAACGTAAATAATTTTTCGTGAATTGCTCTTTTAAGTGTGTTAAAAGAAGCCCCCGGAAAATCTGTTCTTCCGATACTTTGTCTGAAAAGTGTATCTCCGCTAAATAAGCAGTCATTCACGTAGATGCAAATTCCGCCCGGTGAGTGACCCGGCGTATGGATTATTCGCAGCGTAAGTTCGCCTACTTTTAAAGTATCGCCATCTTCAACAAACATATCCGGTGTTATACCTTCCTTATCTCCAAAGAACATTGAACCGGTCGCCAACATTTCTTTTTCATGCAAGCATGCAACCAGTTTTGCTTCAGGAAACTCTTTCTTAAACCCTTTTGCGCCTCCCGTATGGTCAGGATGCCCATGGGTTAGGATAATATATAGAATCGACACATCTGCTGCTTTTATTTTCTTTGCCAATGCGTCGTCATATCCACCCGGATCAATAATGACACCTTTATTCGTAACTGTATCCATCACAACATACGTATTTGCTCCAAAAGGGCTCGTTAATGCTCTTGTAATTTTCATAATTTCTTTGCATGATGTAAGTATATTTGATTACACCATTACTCTCCTTTCAAATTTTGATTTAAAGTAGTTACTAATCGTTAAAACAGCTTTTTACTATCGAGCATGATAGTAACGGGGCCGTCATTATTAATGTTAACAAGCATCTCTGCTTGGAAAACTCCCTCTTTTACATTTATGTCATGGCTTTTTACCATATCAATAAATTTTTGATATAATTCTTTTGCTTTTTCAGGTCTTGCAGCATTTGAAAAGCTGGGGCGTTTGCCTTTTCTAACGTCGCCTAAAAGCGTAAACTGCGAAATCGCCAAAATTTCCCCACCCTGTTCTTTTACGGAAAGATTCATCTTGCCTTCTTCGTCATGAAAAATCCTAAGTCCGACAATTTTATCTGCCAGATACGAAGCATCGCTTTCTGTATCTTCTTCTTCCACACCAAGCAAAACTACAAGTCCTTTATCAATTTCTCCCATAATGTTTCCATCCACAGAAACATTTGCGTTTTTTACTCGTTGTATTACAGCTCTCATACTACCTCGAAAAATTTCCTACACAATTTGATCTTTTCATTTATGGGAGAAAATAACAAGCCGCCACCCCTTAGACGGCGCGGTGGACATATACTACCCCCTGCACATTCTTTAACGCCCTAAGTACTTTTTCCATCTGACTCGTATTTGAAATCGAAAGCGTCATCGTAATATTTACGAATTGATCTTTTGCTGTCTTTGCATTTACGCCTGCAATATGCACGTCCATATCTTCACATATTCTCGATAAATCAGAGAACAGACCTTTTCTGTCTTCTGACAAAATTGAAATATCTGCATTATATGCTTTGTCAAGTTTTTCTACGTCCCAAAAAACTTCGATAAACCTTTGTGTATCCACATCGGATACCGAAAGAACGTTTGCACAATCTTTTCTGTGAACCGAAATTCCTCGTCCTTTAGTTATAAATCCTACGATCTCATCGCCGGGTACAGGATTGCAACATTTCGAAAAACGAATCAATAAATTATCAACGCCTTTAACCGAAATGCCCGTTTCTTTCTTTTTGCGGTCATTTGTTCTCTTTTTCTCGGTAACAATATTAGCAACGGTGTTTTCGGCTTTTTTTAATTCTTCCTGATGCTCATCGTGATAATATCCCACAAGCATAATCGCAATTTTGCTCATTAGTGAGCTGCTATGGGATACTTGACTGTAAAGTTCGTCCGAAGAGGCAAATTTTAAACTTTTGGCTGCTTTTGCAACATACGCATTTTTTAAGACATTCTGTACGTCATAACCTTTTCGTCTTACGTACTTTTCGAGTGCTTCCCTGCCTTTTTCAATGTTACCTGACTTGTTTTCTTTTTTCAGGTGTGCCCTGATTTTACTTCTTGCATTACTGCTTTTAGCTATTTTTAACCAATCAATGCTTGGTCCGCTTGAGTTTGATGCCGTCACAATTTCGACAATATTACCGTTTTGGAGCGTATAGTCGATGGGAACCATTTTGCCGTTGACCTTTGCTCCCACACATTTACATCCGATTGCCGAGTGAATTTTGAACGCAAAATCAAGAGGTGTTGAACCTGCCGGAAGCTCAATAACATCTCCTTTTGGCGTAAAAACAAATACTTGGCTTGCAAATAAGTCAACTTTGAGCGTTTCCATAAACTCTCTCGGATCGTTCATATCCTTTTGCCATTCGAGAGTTTGCCTCAGCCATGCAAGTTTTACTTCCTCGGTATCTTCAGATTTACCTTCTTTGTACTTCCAGTGGGCCGCTATACCGTACTCGGCTATCCTGTGCATCTCATAAGTTCTTATCTGAATCTCAAAAGGGTCGCCGTTATCGCTGATTACAGTCGTATGCAATGACTGGTACATGTTCGGCTTAGGCATTGCAATATAATCTTTGAATTTCCCGGGAATCGGTTTCCACATCGTATGAACAATTCCGAGTACCGCATAACAATCTTTAACTGAATCTACTAAAATTCGCACCGCAGATAAGTCAAAAATTTCGTCGAGTTGTTTGCTTTGAAATTTCATTTTTCGATAGATGCTGTAAAAATGTTTCGAACGGCCCGTGATATCATAGTGAATATTCATGTCATTTAGGCTTTCTTTTATTTCACCTATTACATGGTTTATATTTTCTTCCCGTTGCTGTTTTTTTGTTTTTACTGCATCTACAAGGTTTTTATATTCTTCAGGCTCAAGATATTTAAACGCAATATCTTCAAGCTCAAACTTCATGGTAAAAATTCCAAGTCTGCTGGCTAGGGGTGCATAAATTTCTAAAGTTTCAATGCATTTGTCTTTAATCTGACCATCAGTCATGTAATTGATCGTACGCAGATTGTGAAGCCTGTCTGCAAGTTTTATGATGAGAACTCGTATATCCTTTGACATTGCAAGGAACATTTTCCGCAAGTTTTCGGCTTGTCGTTCCTCTTTGTTTTCAAATACAAGTGATTTTAGCTTTGTAACGCCGTCCACAAGATGTTTGACTTCTTCACCAAAATCCTCTACAAGCATTTCATTTGTATAGGAAGTGTCTTCCACAACATCATGAAGAAGCCCAGAAACTATCGTGAATTCGTCCATGCCAAGCTCCGCTAAAATTTTGCTGACAGCTAAAGGATGAATCAAAAACGGCTCGCCGGACTTCCTGATTTGTCCACTATGCATTTCTTTTGCCTTATCATATGCTTTTCCCAACAATTCGATATCGTACGTAGGGTTGCATTGTAAAAGGCTATCTAAAAATTCCTGCCTTGTTTCCATTCTCCTCCTAAAAATGCACTTCTCTACACGACTCCCGCAGCTTTTTCTGCTCGTTCTCTTTCTTTATCTATGTCGCCGCTTTTAGTACCTTTTTTGCTTTTTTTCGCTTTATATTTTGGTCCACCGGTAATCCTCGTTAATTCAAAATAAACAGGGCTGCAAATTCCGATTGACGAGAACGTTCCTACGATTACACCAACCATAAGCGGTAAAATAAATTCACTGATAGCCGGCGTCGTCATAAACATTAACGGTGCCATTACGCAAAGCGTCGTAACCGAAGTCATAATCGATCTGCTCAAGGTTTGATTTACACTCATATCAATAATCTCTTCGGTTTTGTTTTTCCGCATAAACCCGAGATTTTCTCGTAACCTGTCAAAAATAACTACCGAGTCATTCATCGAGTACCCTACTACGGTAAGCATACCCGCAATAAACGGATTATTTATCGTAATGTTAAAGATCGCGTAAAATGCAAGAACAAACAATACGTCATGCCCTATGCCCACAAGGGTCGAGACTCCCGACTTCCATTCAAATCGTATGATAATGTATATGAGAATACCCAAACTGGCTATAAGTACTGCCCAAACCGCGTTGTTTCTGAGTTCCATACTTACTGCAGGACCAAATAAATCCATGGCAAGCAGAGCCTCTCCCGGCAGTGCAATAATTCCAAATGTTGATTCCATATCATTTAAAATAGCAACACGTGCTTCGCTATCAAGGTCTGTTATCGTCCTTATTATGACTTGTTCGTTGTTTGCGCCTGCAAAAACAACACCTACGCTTACACCATGTCTTTCCATAACTTCGTGAACATCAGCTTCTTCAACTTGCCTGCCCATGTCAAGCTGTATCATCGTTCCGCCGGTAAAGTCGATTCCGTAGTTGAATCCTCTTTCTGTAAACAAACCTACCGAAAGTCCCACTACAATAAACAAAATCGATGCAAGGTAGAAAATTTTTCTCTTTTGAACGAACTTGATTTGCCTCTTGATTCTGAAAGTAGGTTCGTTATTTTCGTTAACTCCAAAATGCTTTTTCGCAGAAAACATCTTGCTCTCTCCGAAAACGATTAAGTAAAGTTGCGTCACAACAACCGCAGTAAATACGCTCACGACAATACCTATCATAAGTGTAAGTGCAAATCCTCTGACTGAACTTGTTCCTGCAAACCATAATACGAGTGCAGCAATAAGCGTTGTAAGCTGTGCGTCGATTACCGTATTAAGAGCTCGTTTAAACCCTGATTGAATTGATGCTCTTACAGTTTTGCCGCTACAAATTTCTTCCCGTATTCTACTGAAAATAATTACATTTGCGTCAGTTGCCATACCGATTGACAAGATGATACCTGCTACGCCCGGTAAAGTCAAAACAGCATCGAGTGCTACAAGAACCCAAAGAATTATTAATACATACAGCGCAAGTGCGATGTTTGCAGCAAAACCTATCACTCGATACATCACAAACATAAGCGCGAAAAGAATTAGCAATCCTATAACTCCCGCTCGTACGCTTCGCTCAAGGGCATCTATACCTATTGTCGCAGTCCTTGTTGAGGAAGACAGTTCCACAAGTTCAACAGGAAGTGCTCCGCCTCTTATCAAAGCTGCAAGTGTTACTGCGTCATCTTGAAGAAATCCGCCGGGACCGCCCGTTATTTGCGCATTTCCGCCGGCAATTACGTTTTGAACAACAGGGCTACTGATTATGTCATTATCAAGAATAATTAAAATCATATCCGCAGTAAGTCCCGGCATAGGTTCAACTCGTCTCTCCCAAGCCATTCTGGTTGCTTGCTCAAATGCAATGGCACCCTCTCGTGTGAATTCCAATGCAATAAGAAAACCACCACGTTCTTGATCGCGCCCAACTCCTGCGTCTCTCACCATGCTGCCGTCAAGCATTACTGTACCGTCAGCAAGTGCAAACTGTAGTATTGCCATCGTACCTATACTTGCGATTACTTCTTCCGGATTGTCTACGCCGGGTAGTTCAACCCTAAGCCTGTTTCCGGATTCGACCGTAACTACAGGTTCCGAAAGCCCGAATTGATTAACCCTCGCCTCAATGACTGCTTGGGTTTGGTTCATAAGCTGTGATAATTCTGCCCCTTGCAAATCCGTTTGTGCCTCCATAACAACATACACTCCACCCTGAATGTCAAGACCGAGTTTAATATTGTCTTGTATCGGACCAGCCGGACCAACTCCAAAAATTGTCAGAAACCACCCAAATGCAACAACGACAATAACAAATACTGCCAGAAATTTTTTTAAGCCATTACTCATATTTACAACCTTTCAAAAGCTTTTTTTATATTTATTACATTACTTGTAATATGTACGCATCACTATATTTTACTACTTTTTTCGCATTTTCACAAGTAAGTTTTGTGTTTTTTCTTTAGAAGTAAAGGAAATTTCTCACTTTATTATAAAAACCCCTGTTTTCACAGGGGTAATCAAAATCAACGCAAAGTAATTTTATCTGTCTCTTCCTTCATCGATATCATCGTCTACATCCGGTGTGCCGGAATCAGCACCAACATCGCTAGAGCCCGCCCTTTTCATCTTTTTTGGCATTTTTTTAACTTCAACAACATCTTCTTCGTAGTCATCGTCGTCATCCATAGGTCTTGCACGATTAGAAGTAGGTCTTCCTGTTGATTCTACAACTTTTGATATACCCCACCTCATAACTTCAAATTTTACTTTGTCAGCTCCGACTTGGATAATAACCGTTTCTTCTCTCGTTCTGATGATTTTCCCACGAATTCCTCCAATAGTGATGACTTCGTCACCTACCATTAAAGAATCTCTCATCGCATTTACTTCCCGCTCTCTTTTCTTTTGCGGTCTGATCAACAAGAAATACATAATTCCGATGAATAAAATCAAAAAACCAATTTGTGCTAATGCATTGTGTGGCATTATTTTTCCTCCTTAAAATTCAAGAACATTTGGACTCTATATAAATGTAAGTTACAGAGTTTTTTATTTTGGTGCCGGCGATGGGGGTCGAACCCATACGGTGTTACCACCACGGGATTTTGAATCCCGCACGTCTGCCAGTTCCATCACGCCGGCCAATCCTCGTAATTGTAGCATATTCCAAATCAATTATCAAGATAAAAATCGCGGAATTGCCAAGTTTATTTATTTTCACGGCTACTGTTCACACCGTGGCTATAATGGCTCTTGAAGCAAGCCCTTCGGAACAATCTAATAACGAGATGTTTAAGCAAGCTGTGAACGATAACTACAATTGGCCGATAGCAAGCTTAAGTGCCTTACAGGTATCTTCGTATTGTGCAATAAACTTGTCGAAGTTTTCTTTTATAAACTCCTTATCGTCTTTCATTCCTGCCTTTTCAAGTTCGAGGGCAAAGGACGGAAGTAACGTGGAGCCTATTGTCGCAGAACTTGACTTTAATCCGTGGAATTCGATTACAAGTCGACCGAAATCTTCTTGTTCAAAAAACATCTTAAGCTCTTCCCTTTTTTTCTCGGCACTTTCAATAAAAATATTTGCAATTTTAATATAAATATTTTTGTCTCCTGCCAAATATCCCAAGCCTTTATCAATGTCTATACTGTCTTTAAACATCACCGATTTCCCTAAAAATTCAACCCCTGTTTCGAAATCAAGAGTTGCAAACATAAAAAAAATATGGTGCGGTCGACCGGACTTGAACCGGTACGATTAGCTCACACGGCCCTCAACCGTGCGCGTCTGCCTATTCCGCCACGACCGCAGGTGTAATTAACGAATAGACGTTAAACCACTCGCCGGGATTGTAAAAAACATTGTGAAAACGAGGCATTACATCACCTCTCAGCGAAACTGATGCAATGGCACCAAATGTTTTGTAAAGAAGACAGTAAATCGGAACTTCTTCCTGCAATATCGCATTTAATTCCTGAAAAACTATTGCCTTTCTTTCATTTGGAATTCCCGATTGCAGCTCATCAAGCAATCTGTCAACATCCGGATTGGAAAATCCTATTCTGTTATTGTGCCCGGAATGCAAAATATCTCGCAAATCATATCTTTCATTAAAGGCATACCCGCCTATGTATAGATCGAAGTCGCCTGAATTGATTCTTGAAATATATTCATCCCATTCA
>JGI20163J26743_11538057_pt1 | contig 12864 bp, 6 predicted proteins | sample TergutCu122P1_FD_26743 | JGI IMG/M metagenome (IMG submission 26743) | reverse complement strand
TCTGCAAGCTTTAATATTAGCTTTACAGTAACACAGGCAACTGTAACAGATTATGTAATACCAACAGGTTTAACAGCAATATTCGAGCAAACACTGGCACAGGTTACATTGCCTTCCGGCTGGGCTTGGGATAACCCTAACGCATTGGTAGGAGCTGTTGGACAGCAGATGCATTCTGCAACCTATACCCGCTCCGGCGGCTTCCTGCCTGTAACAAGAAATGTTACAATTACAGTTACACAGGCAACTGTAACGGACTATGTAATACCAACAGGTTTAACAGCAATATTCGGGCAAACACTGGCACAAGTTACATTGACTTCCGGCTGGGCTTGGGATAACCCTAATGCTTCTGTAGGAGATGTTGGACAGCAGACACATTCTGCGACCTATACTCGCTCCGGCGGCTTCCTGCCTGTAACAAGAAATGTTGAAATTACAGTAACACAGGCAACAGTAACAGATTATATAATACCAACAGGTTTAACAGCAATATTCGGGCAAACACTGGCACAAATTACATTGACTTCCGGCTGGGCTTGGGATAACCCTAACGCTTCTGTAGGGGCTGTTGGACAGCAGACACATTCTGCAACCTATACCCGTTCTGCCAACTTCCTGCCTGTAACAAGAAACGTTACAATTACCGTTACACATGCAACAGTAACAGATTATGTAATACCAACAGGTTTAACAGCAATATTCGAGCAAACACTGGCACAAGTTACATTGCCTTCCAACTGGGCTTGGGATAACCCTAATGCTTCTGTAGGGGCTGTTGGGCAGCAGATGCATTCTGCAACCTATACCCGCTCCGGCGGCTTCCTGCCTGTAACAAGAAATGTACCAGTTACCGTTACACAGGCAACAGTAACAGATTATATAATACCAACAGGTTTGACTGCGGAATTTGGGCAAACACTGGCACAGGTTGCATTGCCTGCCAACTGGGCTTGGGTTACGCCTAATGCTTCTGTAGGAGCAGTTGGACAGCAGACGCATTCTGCAACATATACCCGCTCCGCCAACTTCCTGCCTGTAACAAGAAACGTTACTATAACTGTAACTTCGGTATGGAAAATGGTTTCCGCAGGCTGGTTCCATAGCCTTGCCGTAACAACATGCGGGCAATTGTGGGCTTGGGGAAGCAACGAATACGGACGTACCGGGCTTAACACGGACACAGGATTAACCCTTGTTCCCACTCGTGTAGGCACTGCAAGCAACTGGGCTTCTGTTTCCGCTGGCTGGTGGCATAGCCATGCCGTAACGACATGCGGACAATTGTGGGCTTGGGGATGGAACGGCGCCGGAGCTACCGGGCTTGGCATTGGCACAACGACCGCAACTACTACTCCCACCCGTGTGGGTACAGCAAGCAACTGGGCGCAGGTTAGCGCAGGCCGTGAGCATAGCCTTGCCGTAACAACAAACGGGCAATTGTGGGCTTGGGGATTGAACGACGCAGGACGTACCGGGCTTGGCATTAATGACTGGAGTACCACACTTGTACCCACCCGTGTGGGTACAGCAAGCAACTGGGCTTCTGTTTCCGCAGGCGATGAGCATAGCCTTGCCGTAACAACAAACGGGCAATTGTATGCTTGGGGATTGAACACCCACGGACGTACCGGGCTTGGCATTAGTGGAGTTGGGAGTTCCACCAATGTTCCCACCCGTGTAGGCTTTGCAAGCAACTGGGCTTCTGTTTCCGCTGGCTACATTCATAGCCATGCCGTAACAACATGCGGGCAATTATGGGCTTGGGGAAGCAACGCCAACGGACGTACCGGGCTTGGCATTGGCACAAACACCACCACTACTACTCCCACCCGTGTAGGCAATGCAAGCAACTGGGCTTCTGTTTCCGCAGGCGCCAGTCATAGCCTTGCCGTAACAACAAACGGGCAATTGTGGGCTTGGGGAAGAAACGAACACGGACGTACCGGGCTTGGCATTGATAACTCCTGGAGTAACACCCTTGTTCCCACCCGTGTAGGCTTTGCAAGCAACTGGGCTTCTGTTTCTGCAGGCTGGGAGCACAGCCATGCCATAACAACAACCGGGCAATTGTGGGCTTGGGGATGGAACAGCAGCGGACGTACCGGGCTTGGCACGACCACAGGAAACACCATTGTTCCCACCCGTGTAGGAGGGAATTAAGAGAGCATAGGAAACCCGGCACCTAAGAATTTAGGTGCCGGGCAAGAGGCACAGAGAATGGGGCGTACTTTGAAATTACCGCGTTCCCTCCGCGCCTCTGTGCAGATACAGTGTTTACCGTAGCCTAACCATGAATAGCCTTAGTTCACGACCATGAACAGGCTTAGTTCACGACCATGAACAGGCTTAGTTCACGACTATGAACAGGCTTAGTTCACGACCATGAACAGGCTTAGTTCACGACTATGAACAGGCTTAGTTCACGACCATGAATAGCCTTAGTTCACGACCATGAACAGGCTTAGAAGTGGGTACGGCGCAGGCTTATCGGAGGGTACGCCGCAGCCTTATCGCAGGGTACAGCGCAGCCCTATCGCAGGGTACGGCGCAGCCTTATCGCAGGGTACGGCGCAGCCTTATCGCGGGGTACGTCCCAGCCTTAGGAGCGTATACGTCCCAGCCTTAGGGGCGCATACGTCCCAGTATAGGTCGTGGGGTATGCTCTGGTGCGCTACTGCCGGCAGGCAGGAACATACACCCGACCGGCTAACCCTATAACCAATAGAAATTGGAGCAGGCAGTAAATACGCATGGTGCAGGGCTTGCCATGCGGTCGCCTTGCGCGTGCTTGCACGTAAACCTTTTGCTGCATTATTAATCCAAATTATAGTATTTAATGAAAACTTGTGATAAAAATTGTTAAAGATTTGACGATAATAATTATTTACCGACGAAGCGAGAACCGCGGGCAAACGTAGTTTGCACACAAAGTACCCCTTGCGGGTGTGGTCGAGCGAGGAGGTAAACAAAAGGTTGCGGTAGCATACCTTTTATTGTATCCATGAGGTTAATTGATGCATCATCGCGGAATTACAGGAACTATCTCCTTAATATTAGTTTTCATTTTATTTACTTTTGGTTGTGCTGCAGGAAAAAATCCTTCAGCAAATGAGGATTTTGGATTATTTGCCGAAACAGTGCCGGAAGGTATTCGCTTAAATTTTGCCAATATTCCGGCAGATGTTACTCACATGTGGCTTAACGTTGTATTTTGGAGTGATGAGGAATACCGTGAAGACAAAACTTCTCTTATTTCCTCTTTTGCAGCTATAACAAATGCCTCAGCCAAGAGGTGGGTTAATGCGAGTCAGCAACTGGAAAGAATCAGACAAACCGGAAGTATAATTTTTCCAATTGTGCGAGCAGGAGTAAATTATCATTTTTCTGCAACTGTCTATAACGAGCATGAATATAATAACATGAGAGAAGTTCATAAAAATTCTTTTCTCCGCACTGCCTATGCAAATATTATAGCAAATAACGGCACTTATTTTAACAGAGAAAATGTCATGCTTGAACTGGACAAAACAAACGCTGTAGCAACAATAGTTACAGAACCTCTATTCTCTTCAGAATTGATTTTTTATGAACAAAAATATAGTTTTGCAGTTACCATAATTGTCGATAGCGGCAAATCCATTGGGTTTGGCGATCACCATTTTCCTGACGGATTATCCTGCAATGGATTAAGCTAGGCATTCGAACCTAAATTGACGGAAAATTTAAGAAAAAATAATGGCGGCTGGTTGGAAACAGGCACTTATTATACTGCGTGGGTTGTTGCTTACGCAAACATTATTTATGATGGCATCTTGTGGTCTGTAGAAATTGCCAAATCTCCGGAATTTGAATTTTCTCTCTAACTACTTATTCTTATTATTCCCCAGGTGTTCTTGCCTATACTCTTCAAATTCCTCTGCATCCAATTGGTCTAGGTCGTTCAGCCCTGCGCGATCTTCCAGGTGATGGGTAAACTCATGCAATAAAATGTCCCTTAGCTCTTTCCGTGCTTCTTTAAGCTTTACATGCCCATAAACCTCCGCAAATGAGCCATAATATATGCTTATATAACGCCCCATTGAGGAACATGCGTGGTATTCACCCATGATATATAAATCATCGTCAATACTTTCTGGGGAAATTTTAGCATCAGGCAATAAAATGACCCCTCCATTTAAGCCTTCAAAATAATATTGAGGCAAGTCATCAACAAGCTCATTCAATATTTTCTGCACATTTTTAATGCTTAATAAACGCCGATGCTGCTTTTTTCGTTTTGGCATACCCCGATATTCTTCCCTTGTTCCATTTCTTTCATATGAGTTTCTTTAATTATAAGCTGATTATTAAGAGTTATAAAGAAAAAAAACGGTATGCCTGGACGTCAATGACTGCATACCGTTTTTTTATATTCATGGGAACAAGCAGTTCGCCCACACTATATTTTCGGCAATAATGCTAATTGGCTTTAAAGGTATTTATGCAAAAGCTAGGGAAGCACTGATTAAATTTGACTCTAATCAGTGCTTCCACATTTTTTCTCGTTTTCTTGCAGAAAACTACGAAAAAAGGATAATAAGGTAATGTAGCCCCGAACAAGTTCGGGATGCTGCGCAATTTATTCTCGATTGAATAAATCAGCGGTTCCCTAGTCAAGTTTGCTTGCGAAGAAGAACTTTGGCAGAATTTATATATTTCCTATGTAATTTGATTGATTCTTCAAGTTCCAGGTATATTTTATGCGATTTTTCTATTATGGCGCTAAAAGTTTTCTCGGTATTGCCGCGTGTTATAGCTCGTATTGTGTCTTGCAGTAGAAATCCTGCGATTGTTCTGCTGCTTTGGGAGAGAATATCAGCATCAGCCTTATCAAGATTACCAAGAAGCGCCTGCACATAATCGGGCTCAAGAGTTTTGATGCCTTTGCAATGGTTTAGGAGCAATTCCGAAGATTTTTTGGCTTCTGTTACAACCTTAATAAGGTTTTCCAGCAAAATATAGAGGTTATTTAGGACTTCTTCTGTCTTTAAAAAAGCCTCCATTCCCTTCCCTTTTTTATATTCATCAATAAAATTTTTAATTGAATCAATCCTGGCGTCAATAAGCGCCCGGATATCAGGCTTTTCCAGAGCTGTTTTAAGCTCAATCACTTCCATATTTTTGATTTTCACGCCATTTTGGGAAAGGTTCATGGTTTTTAGACTATGTATATTAAGCTGTTCTTCAAACCACTGCCTGTAGATTTCAAGCCTTTTATCTGTAAAAACAACAGCGCCGGTGTAGCTTTCAGTTTCAATCAGCGTTGCATCTGTAATCAAAGAAAAATCCATATTTGAAGCAGGGCAAAGCCTGTTAGAGAGCGTATGGGATCTTTCTTCGAAAAAACTTCCTTTAAAATGAGTTTTTTTGTCGGGATATCCAAGGTCTAATCCTATGAAGAGCACCTCGCTGCACCCTGCCTGCCTCGCAAAATCCCAGGCGCTTGTTGCAACAGATCCGCCTGCGCCTATTTTGCCCCTGGGAAAAGTAGCATCTTCAAAATATTGCCCCAAAGGGAAAACCGAGCCTGAAAAGTATTTATAGTTTTTAAAAATCCTGAACACTTTGCTGTATGTTGATGGCTCAGAAATAAGTATTGAATCATATTCAGAACTTCTGTCCAGATGCCGCGAGTTCCAGTATTGCGGGTCAATAACAATCAGAATATCCGGGATAACTCCTGCAGCAACAGATGCGTTAAACGAAGTATCAACTGCTACAATAAGGTATCGCCTGGCAAGCTGCTTAAAATAGGGAAAAATTGCATCGAGCGAAGGACCTCCTGCGACAATTAAAGCAGGTATGTTGGCAAAAACATTCTGCGCATCAATAAGTCCTGGAAAAAGAGTAAACTGAGCAAGATTTTGAGAAAGGTTTTTTACCCACAATTTCCCAAAACGCCTTAAAGTATTGTTATTTATTTCTTTTCTTGATATATATGCCGAGATATTTTTTTTTACTTTATCAAAATACTCCGGATTCATGTTATATTCCGAAATCATTTGAAAATAGTTGACTTTTTCAACTTGTATATTACTTAAAATCAAAGACACAACTTCCGGCTCTGCGGAAATAACATAATAAATCCTGTCTGAGTTAATAATTTTTTCCAGATCCCTCACCTGAGCAGCGGCGGCGAGCAGCGAAATTTCAGGTTCGACAATGATAATTTTTGCATCATCATTGCTGTCAAGAAAACTTTCAATATAATAGCCAAGCCCGAATCCTCCGAAAACCCAGCAATCAAAAGTTTCGTTCTGTACAGCAGAGTGTGCGGGCTGAGGAGAGAGTGCAGCAGTAATTACTTTCCTGGCTTCTCCTGCAGGATCATATTTGCTGTGAATATAAGAATCTCCGATTTTTACAGTAGGTTCGCCCTTTGCAGATTTTTCGATAATAATATCATTATTCAGAGTAAGACTTTCTTTTTCGATTCCCAGTTTTTCCAGCAGAAGCCTATGGTTTTTTTCAGGTATATTCATATTATTGAAACAGTAATTCTATAGTCATTCCATCTCTTATTTCGGTTCCGGGAGCAGGAGATTGCCTACTAACCCACCCTTCGCCGTTTATTAAAACTCTTACTCGTTGATCTCCGAGAATAGGAAGAATCTGGCGCTTTGACATTCCCGAAAAATCAGGAATATATCTTCCGAGTACAAGCGTTTCTGGCTGTGTAACAACAATTCTTCCTGGGTGGTCTATTATTGTATCCCCTCTTCTTGGTATTCCAAGATAAGAAATTACCTGCTCTGCAACTTCTGCAACAAGGGGCGCTGCAATTACTCCGCCAAAATGACTCACGCGCGTAGGTCTATATATAGCAGTATATATTATGATTTTCGGGTCTTCGGCTGGAAATAGCGCAAGGCAAGACGCAATAAAATCTGTTTCCGAGTATCTTCCTGTTGCCATGTCCAAAATTTGGGATGTGCCGGTTTTAACAGCCATAGTTATTCCTCTAACAGAAGCCCTTCTGCCTGTTCCGTCAATGGCTGCCATACTCATCATGTCTAAAACAGCTCCGGCAGTTTGGGGAGAGATAACCTGGCGTATTGGTTCCCTTGTGGTTCGCTCTATTGTTCTGCCGTCATGCGAAATAATTTTGCTTACAATGCGGGGCTGAAGCATTACGCCGTTATTTGCAAACACAGTAGCTGCTCTTACAACCTGCATGGCAGATACGGATATTTCCTGCCCCATGGCTATTGTAGGTTTTGACCTTACAGACCATGCCCTGTGGTTTCTTAAAATTCCCCTTGTTTCGCCGGCCAATGGTATGCCTGTCGGCTCGCCAAAACCAAATAGCCTTAGCATTTGATAAAACATCGCATCCGAAGCAGTAAGCGAAGCATAAGCAGCGCCAGCGTTACACGAATCTGCAATTATTCTTTCTGCATTAACATTTCCGTGATGCCCAAGACATCTTATTCTTATGGGATTCAAAAGATCGGTGCTGATTTCAAAAAAACCATTGCAGCGAAAAAGCGTGCGTTCATTAATTCCGCCCAACTCAAGCAGCGATGCTATGCTAAAAACTTTGAAAACAGAGCCTGGCTCGAAAGCTGTTGCAACAGGATGATTTCTTCTGCTGCTTGCAGGTGCGCTTGCAAAATTGCTGAGATCAATCTCCGGAATTGAAACATACCCAAGTATTTCTCCTGTTTTTGCTTCTGCTACAATTAAAATAATCATTTCCGGCGCATATCTTTCAAATGCTTCAGATGCAGCCTGATGTGCAAAATGCTGTATATTCAAATCAATAGTCAGAAAAACCTGGCTGCCATATACGTTCCTTCTTCTGCCGGAAAAAAGCGACGGCGCAGGAGATAAAACATTGTTAAATGTATACTCAATGCCGGCAAGACCTACATTATCTATTCCTGCGTACCCTATAATGTGCGAAGCAATATTTTTTCCCGGATAAACCCTTCCATATTCCGGCTCAAGTCTTATGCCCGGAAGTTCTCTGGCATCCAAATGAACCCTAAGCCTCTCTGCTTCTGTATTTGAAATTTGCCTTCTTATATACATAAATCTGCCGGGACGGGAGGAAATGTCTCTTATAAGCTGATTTTTATCCATATCCAGGGCTTCTGATAGTATAAAAGCTGTTTTTTCAACATCTCTTATACTTGGTATCCAGGCAGTAACTGACTGAAGTCTGGTTTGAATAGCTAAAATTCTGCCATTTCTGTCGAGAATTGGTCCTCTTTCACCGGTTGCCCTGTTTATTCTTGCAGATGCAGATTCCTGAGAGCTCTCTGACCTAAAGAGCATTATACTCATATAGTTAAAAATTATAAAAAGAACAATAAGAGATGTACTAATCAAGAAAATCTTTTTTCTGGTGCCAAAAGTATTTTTTTTCATCTAAATCTTATATTAATATGTTGCCTCTTAAATGTCGATATATTTGTAAGGATTATGGACAATTTAATAAATTATACGCAAAAAATAAACAAGAGACATCAGCGCCCTGCTTTCGCAACTCCAAAAAAACGACGCAAAAACTTTTTCAGCGGATTCTCTTTATTCACTAACATATTTAATTTCAGTAAAAACAGACTGAGAAAAAAAATCCCTAATAATAAAGTCTCCTATAAACCTTTTACAATGCAGGATAAACAGTCCAAAAGTCAATCTTTTAAGAACTCTTTAAAGGGACAGTATATAATCCTTCCGCAGCAGCTAATAAATCATGTTTCTTCTTTATTAAAAAGGAGTAGTAACAATAGCGTTCTGAATCGGGTAAAGGATAATTTTTTTAAACATATAAAGCCAATATTTGTAAAGTTTTCTTTTTTTAATATTTTTATAATTATAATAGGGCTTTCTGTTGCAGTATCTACATCAATATATTCATCATCATTTGTACCGGCTGGAACAATTACGCTGCCCAATGACACTAATATCAACTATCATCTTAAGTCTTTTATGGCAAGAGGAGATAGCGCCAATAAAAACTTAGTCGGAACCGATGCAGATCTTTCGTTATTAAAAGGTCTTCAAATTCGGCAGCATACTGTTGCAAGAGGCGAAACTATTTCTACAATTGCACAAAGATATAATCTCGAGCAAGGAACAATAATAAGTTTTAACAATATACAAAATGCAAGAACGATTAATGCAGGTGCAGTGCTAAGGATACCGGACAAAGACGGGCTTTTTTACAGAGTCAGGCAGGGAGATTCATTAAGCGCAATTGCCAGCAGACACAGAGTAAGTCTTAATGCTATTCTTGATATTAATAACCTGGACTCTCCTGTTATACGCCCCGGTCAAGAACTTTTTATCCCCGGCGCAAAAATGGACCGCTTTGAGCTTAAAAGAGCTTTGGGCGAACTTTTTATCTTCCCGACTCAGGGAAGACTAACTTCTCCTTTTGGATTCAGGAATGATCCTTTCACAGGAAGAAGATCAATGCATAATGGTATTGATATTGCCAATAGTATTGGAACGCCTGTACGCGCAGCAGCTGACGGCAAAATTGCTATGACCGGGAATAGTTCTGTATATGGGCGATTTATAATTATTCAGCATCCGGGCAGGTATCAGTCGCTATATGCTCATCTTGACAGAATTCGGGTTAGAGAAGGCGAACGGGTTACTCAAGGTCAGCTTATAGGGGATATGGGGAACACAGGAAGAAGCACAGGTCCCCACCTGCACTTTGCAATATATCGTAATCAAAGACCTATTGACCCGCTTACTGTTTTAAGCAGATAAAAATTCCAGTGCCTCTGGGACACTGGCTATTCGCATGGGTTGGAAATCGTGCGATACTAAGTGCCGTGGCAATACTTATACTTTTTCTTGCTCCCGCACGGACACATATCATTCCTGCCCACTTTAGGCACTGCTCTTTTTACCTGAACGCTTTCACGGCCGCCATGCCTGCCTTCATCTTGCAGCTCGGCAAGCTCTGCGCCGGACATAGAAAACTGCCCCATAGCGCTATGGCTAGCTAAACCAACATGGCGCATAATTCTGGCGCCATCATCATAATCTGCTCTTATTTTTACATTAAGAACCTTTCGTGCAACACTAAGCCTTATCTCCGCAATAAGCTTGTCGAATATATCAAAGCCCTCAAGCTTGTATTCCAGAAGAGGGTTTTTTTGCCCGTAAGATCTTAAATAAACAGCTTCCCTAAGTTCTTCAAGATTTTCAAGATGATCCTGCCATTTCGTATCTATAAGCCGCATATATTCTATTCGAATAAAGTAGTTAAAAATATCTTTTCCTGCGCGCTCTTCTTTTTCCAGAATCTCTTTTTTTATGTCTTCGAGAACAGCTTTTTTAAAAACATCCGGCTTCATTTGCTTAATGTCTTCCAGAGGAAGACCGATTTTATAAAAGAAAATCTCTTGAATCTTATCTGCAAAGTAGACGTTATCTTTCTCTGATTCCTTGTTAGCTTCTGCAATAAGCTCATCAATTTGATCCCCAATAATCGCAATAATTCTGTCTTTTAGATTATTATCTTCGAGGATTTTATCGCGCTGCCCATATATAAATTTCCTGTGCTCATTAAGAACGTTATCATAATCCAAAAGATGTTTTCTTATTTCGTAGTTTCGCTCTTCAACTTTTTTTTGCGCTTTTTCTATGGATTTACTAATCCAGGGATGGTGTATGGGCTCGCCGTCCGTCATTCCCACCTTGGACATAAGAGACTTCATGTTATCGCCGCCAAAAAGCCTCATAAGAGTATCGTCAAGCGAAATATAAAATTTCGAAGAGCCCGGGTCGCCCTGCCTTCCGGAACGCCCCCTAAGCTGATTATCAATTCGTCGCGATTCATGACGCTCGGTTCCAACAACAAAAAGCCCGCCAGCTTCTTTTACAGCATCATAATCTGCTTTCCACTTTTCATATTCTTTCTTAAATGCAGCAGCATAAACTTCCGGGGAAGCATCTGTTCCCGCGCTTTTCCTTGTCCGAAACTCCGGGTTTCCTCCAAGCTTAATGTCTGTTCCGCGGCCTGCCATATTTGTCGCAATTGTAACAGCACCCTTTGCGCCTGCTTCAGCAATAATAAGCGCTTCCCGCGCATGATTCTTGGCATTTAAAACTTCGTGCCTTATACCCCTGCGCGTAAGCATTTTCGCAAGCTCTTCGGATTTTTCGATAGAAACAGTACCAACAAGCACAGGCTGCCCATTTTTATGTGCAGCTTCGATTTCAGACGCAATAGCTTCCACCTTAAACCCTTCGTTTAAGTAGATTTCATCTTCGTTATCTTTTCTTACACGCGGCCTGTTAGTCGGAATAACAACAACATCAAGGCTGTAAATGCGCGCAAACTCCCTTGCCTCTGTGTCTGCTGTTCCTGTCATGCCCGATATTTTGTCATACATGCGAAAAAAGTTCTGAAACGTTATTGTCGCTAACGTCTTGTTTCTTCTTGCAACCTTTATATTTTCCTTTGCCTCTATAGCCTGATGAAGCCCGTCAGAATATCTTCTTCCCGAAAGAATACGCCCAGTAAACTCATCGACAATCTGAACCATATTGTTCTGTATAACATAATCCGTATCTTTGTGAAAAAGCTTGTGCGCTTTCATGGCCTGCGTCATGTAATGCACATATTCAAAGTTGTCATCGCTATAGAGCGTATCACGTATAATGCCATACTTTAAAAGAAGCCTTTCTACGCTGTTCATCCCGTCCTGCGTAAATGTAATTCTTTTTGTTTTTTCATCTATTTTATAATCACCTTCAAGCTGATCCTGCTCGTCCGGGTACTCTCCCGTATTCTCATCTTTTTTGCACTCCTGCAGAAAAGACACAAGTTTGTTTACCTCATAAAATTTCTTGGTATCATCCTCGGCAGCGCCGGAGATAATAAGCGGAGTTCTTGCTTCGTCTATAAGAATCGAGTCAATTTCGTCTATTATACAGTAGCTGTGCCCGCGCTGTACCATTTCTTCGTTACTGAACCTCATATTATCGCGAAGATAATCAAACCCAAGCTCGTTATTCGTTCCGTAAGTTATATCGCACGCATACGCTTGCTTTCTTGCCGAAGGGTCCATGCTCGAAACAATAAACCCCACAGAAATGTCCAGAAGATCGTAAACAGGCTTCATCCAGTTCGCATCACGCTCTGCCAAATAGTCATTGACAGTAACAATATGAACGCCCTTGCCCGAAAGAGCATTAAGATAAGCTGCCGATACGCTCGAAAGAGTCTTCCCCTCCCCTGTCTTCATTTCCGTTATTCTGCCCTGATGCAATACAATTCCGCCAAGAATCTGCACATCATAAGGCCTCTCGCCCAGCCCCCTTCTTGCTGCTTCTCTTACAACAGCAAAAGCTTCCGGCAATATATCATCAAGCGTATATTTTTCCTTTAATTTATTCCTGAAAATAGCTGTTTGCGCTTTAAGTTCGCTATTAGTCAAACTTGCAGCCCATTTTTCCTTTTCATTCACTTTATGAAGAACAGGAATAAGTTCCTGCAAATCTTTTTGATGCTTTGATCCGAATAAGAACTCTATTATTTTCTCTACCATGCCAAAAAACTAACTCCTTTCTGTCTCAGCCATGTATTGTGTGTAATACCTATATAAAAAGATAACAAAAAAAAGCAGTTTATTATAGATAATTCGCTATTTTTTTTAATTCACTTCATGTTTTGTACTGATTTTTCTATACTGATGAGGCGAAATTACCCAAGAAGTGCTCCTCTCGAAGCTACAGGAGGCTAAGGAATCGCTGATTTATTCAATCGAGAATAAATTGCGCAGCATCCCGAACTTGTTCGGGGCTACAATACCTTATTATCCTTTTTTCGTAGTTTTCTGCAAGAAAACG
>JGI20163J26743_11538059_pt1 | contig 12893 bp, 11 predicted proteins | sample TergutCu122P1_FD_26743 | JGI IMG/M metagenome (IMG submission 26743) | reverse complement strand
GTTAAAGTTGCGGAAATGGTACTTGCAAGAGCACAAAGGCTTGTGGAACACGGCAAAGACGTTGTTATACTGCTAGACAGCATTACGAGGCTTGCAAGGGCATACAACCTAGTTGTACCGCCATCAGGAAGAACATTATCAGGAGGACTTGACCCGGGAGCTTTGCACAAACCGAAAAAATTCTTTGGAGCAGCAAGAAAGCTTGAAGAAGGCGGAAGTATTACCATATTAGCAACGGCACTTATAGAAACAGGTAGCCGTATGGATGACGTTATTTTCGAGGAATTCAAAGGCACAGGTAATATGGAATTGCATTTAGATAGAAAACTTTCTGAGAAGCGTATTTTCCCTGCTATTAACTTAAATAAATCGGGAACAAGGAGAGAAGACTTGTTGTTGAGCCAAGAAGAGCTGGAAGCAATATGGGCAATGCGTAGAGCAATGGCAAACCTTGGAGTGCAAGAAGTTACAGAAAATATAATAGACAATCTTGCACACACGAAAAACAACGAAGACTTTATTCAGGTTATTAAAAAGATTAAGCTAGATGGCTAATGGCTTGCAATCGTATTCGTTTGCCGTTCGAAGCAAAACATTCTGTTTTGCAAGCTCTCACTTGCAAAAGAATACGATTTAGCGATATAAAGCTATTGAAGCTCCTCCGCAAACGGCTATCTAATTCGATTTATACAGGTGTGAACAATAACAGAAGAACTAGAATTCGGTTTAAAATGAGAAAGTCGGATTGACAAGTAAACTTGGCGTGTGGTATTATTAAATTGACAAGTAAACTTGGCGAAAAAGAAACACAAAAAGGGGACAATTAATGCTCGGCAGAAAACTGCGAGTACTAACTTGGGAATAAGGAAACTAATATGGACTTAAAGAAAATTTTTATAAAAAATGCATCGCCGACTAAAGTCGGTGGACAGGCTGTTCTTGAAGGCATCATGATGAAAGGCGAAAACAGAACAGCTGTCGTCGTCCGCCTACCGGACGACACGATGCATATCAAAACAGAAATGTTGCCAAAGCGGGGTACATGGGCAAGGCTTCCTGTGCTTAGAGGATTTCTCATGTTTGGCTCGGCACTTATTTCGGGAACGAAAACGCTTATGCATTCTGCCGATGTGCTTGAAAAATACGAAGGCGAAGGCGGAGAAGAATACGAAAAAGACAAGTTTGAAATTTGGCTTGAGAAAAAATTTGGCGCAAAAGGCGCATGGAATTTCATGCTCTACACGTCTGTGGTTTTGGCAGTATTATTTACCGTTGGAGTTTTCATAATAGGCCCTACGTGGGTTGTCAACTTTTTTAGCAGATTTACAGAAAATGAAGTAGCGCTCAATTTAATTGAAGGTGTCCTTAGGATAATATTATTTGTGTTATATATAGTTGCAATCTCTAGGATGAAGGATATTCGCCGAGTTTTTCAATTTCATGGTGCAGAGCATATGTGCATACACTGTCATGAAAATCAAATGGAACTGACGCCGGAAAACTGCAGAGAATTTTATACTCTTCACCCAAGATGCGGAACTAGCTTTTTGATGTTTGTAATGGCGATAAGCTTAATTATGTTTTCGCTTTTGGGGTGGCCGGATTTGTTTTGGAGAATTACATCGCGAATAATCTTGCTTCCTGTTGTAGCCGGGCTTTCATATGAACTTTTAAGGTGGGCAGGCAGAAGCGACACGGCACTTGTTAAGGTACTTAGCATTCCGGGAATTTTGCTTCAAAAACTTACCACAAGAGAGCCGGATGATAAACAGCTTGAAGTTGCGATTGCAGCAATGAAAGCAGCGATGGTAGACGAGTCAGAGCCTTGTTACGAAGGTATTTGCGACAAAGATGGTCGTCTTATCGAGATGGAATTACCAGAACTTGAATCAAAGGAACACTTTGATGGACTTGCAGTAGCGTTAGCGCAAGCAAAATCAGACTTTAAAATGGGAGTGTAAATTGTGGGTATATATGTGAAAGACGTTGTGCCAATGGCAGAAAATCAGCTTAAGAGGTGTGGAAAAGAAGAAGCGAAGCTTGATGCGGAGCTAATCTTCAGATACTTTATGAACGTTGATAAAATGGGGTTTTTCAAATTATGGGGAACTGAGCTTGATGATGCAACAGCAGAAAGATACCTGGAGCTGATTGACGTCAGGGCAAAAGGCGTGCCATTACAACATATAACAGGCACGCAAGAGTTTATGGGATTAACTTTTTCTGTTAACTCGGATGTTTTGATACCGAGACAAGACACAGAAGTACTTGTAACCGAAGTGATACAAATTATACGAGATAGAAAAAAGAGTTGCACTGTGCTTGATTTGGGTTGCGGTAGCGGAGCAATTGGCGTAAGCATCGCAAGGTTATGTGAAAATGCAAAAGTAACTTTGACTGATATAAGTTCAAAAGCAATCGAAACAGCAAAGAAAAATGCAAAAGCCATGGGACTTGAAAAGAAAGTGTCGTTTGAACAAGGGTATTTGTTTGCGCCCTTTGAAGGGCGTTTTAGCAGGGATAAATTTGATATCATTGTGTCCAATCCTCCATACATAAAGAGCGATGTAATACATACATTGCAAGTTGAAGTTAGGGAGCATGAGCCGCTTTTGGCACTTGATGGAGGCAAAGATGGACTTGATTTTTATAGAAGTATACTTGAAAACGCGCAGAAATATTTAAATAAATCAGGCGTGTTAGCACTTGAAATTGGGCACGACCAAGCATTAGACGTTGCACAAATTGCAAAGAAATTGCATCAGTTTGATGATTGCAAGTTCATTAAAGACCTTGCAGGAAAAGATAGGGTTTTGATATTTTCATAAGTATTATGTATTAAAATTTCTAACGCTGTGGTTATATATGAGATTATAAGTGTGCTCAATCGGAAAGCAAGATAAAAAACAGCTAAAACATAAGAAAAAACATAGAAAAATATAAAAAATGTGCTTGCTACAGTTCTTTGCGTATGTTACAATATACAAGCTGTGAGTTTAGAAGCAGCATATTATGCAAAGGTGGCTTAAGCCCGAGCAGGAAAGAGGTGAAAGCATGAAGGAAGGAATCCATCCGGAATATAAGGAATGTAACGTTACTTGCGCATGCGGTTACACGTTCGTCACGAAGTCGTTAAATCCAGAACTAAGACTAGACGTATGCTCAGCGTGCCATCCGTTCTTTACAGGACAACAGAAATTTGTCAATCGCGGTGGTCGTGTTGAGAAATTCAAAAATAAATACAATATGGATTAGTAACAAAATGAACCGGAAAAACAATTTCCGGTTTTTTTACCGCTTTTTTTATGAAGCGATTTATGATACAATTACTAGTTAGAAAACTGTTATGTTTGTTTAAATGCAGACCAAACAACAAAGACTTATTAGATGCGATGCAGAGGTGAAAAAATCAAATCTGACATTGTATGGTGGAGATAAAAAATGTACGATAAATTAGACTTAACACTTGAAAAATACGATGAGCTTGCAGCTAAAGTTTCTGACCCTGATGTTATAAACGACCAAACAGTATGGCAGAAATACATAAAAGAAATGAGCGACATGGAGCCAATCGTAAATAAATACAAAGAATACAAAAAAGTAAAGTCAGACCTTGAAGATACGAAGCAGATGTTAAACGACGGCGGTATGGACGAGGAACTTCGTGAGCTTGCGAAAATGGAACTTTCAGAGCTTGAGGATAAACTTGAAGCTTATACAAACGAGCTTCAAATACTGCTTCTTCCAAAAGACCCAAACGATGATAAAAATGTAATTCTTGAAGTGAGGGCAGGAACAGGTGGAGATGAAGCGGCGCTGTTTGGCTCTGACTTGCTTAGAATGTATATGAGATATGCAGAAAGACAAGGTTGGAAAACAGAAGCTATAGAGCTCAATGATACAGGTATCGGCGGAGTAAAAGAAGCCGTGCTTCTCATAAAGGGAAGAGGTGCATACTCAAGGCTTAAATTTGAAAGTGGTGCACACAGGGTGCAAAGAGTTCCTGAGACCGAATCAAGTGGTAGAATTCACACTTCGGCGGCTACAGTAGCAGTGCTTCCTGAGGTTGATGATGTGGAAATTGACTTAAATCCCAATGATGTAAGAGTTGATGTATACAGAGCGTCAGGAAATGGTGGACAGAGTGTAAATACGACAGACTCAGCCGTTAGACTTACCCACGTACCAACAGGGCTGGTAGTAACATGCCAAGATGAAAAATCTCAAATTAAAAACAAAGAAAAGGCATTTAAAGTATTAAAGGCAAGGCTTTATGACCTAAAGATGCAAGAGCAAAACAAAGAAATATCTGAACAAAGAAAAAGCCAAGTTGGCTCAGGCGATAGAAGTGAAAGAATAAGAACATACAACTTTCCGCAAGGCAGAGTTTCAGACCACCGCATAGGGCTTACGCTCTACAAGCTAGACTATTTCCTAGATGGTGATTTGGACGAGATAATTGATGGGCTAATCGCGGACGACACGGCAAACAAACTAAACAATTAGTGGCTAGTTTGAGTTAAAAACTAATGGAATTTAAATGCATACAAAAATTTTAACAACTTCAACTGAAGATATAAAAATAGCGGCTGAAATAATAAAAGCTGGCGGGCTTGTGGCGTTTCCAACGGAAACGGTTTATGGGCTTGGTGCAAATGCACTTGATGCAGAAGCTGTAAAAAAAGTATACGCCGCAAAAGGTAGACCCAGCGACAATCCGATGATTGTGCATATTGCAAGGGCTTCTGATATCGATAAACTTGCGCCAAATGTCAACGAAATGATACTTGCGCTCATAGACAAATTTTGGCCGGGGCCGCTAACTTTAGTTTTGAAAAAAAGAAACGAAGTTCCAACTGAAACAACAGGCGGAAGTGATACAGTTGCAGTCAGAATGCCTGACCATAGGATTGCGACTTCACTTATTGCACAAGCAGGTTGTCCGATTGCAGCGCCAAGTGCTAATTTGTCGGGAAAACCCAGCTCAACAAAACCTGAACACGTAATTGATGATTTAAGTGGCAAGATTGACGCAATAATTTCAGGTGGAGATTGTAGGATAGGCATTGAATCAACTGTGCTGGACGTGACATCTGAAATACCGATGATTTTGAGACCGGGATTTGTAACGGCAGAAGATATTGAAAAGGCAATAGGGATAAAACCGACTTTTGACCCATCGCTTTTACGAAAAGAGCCGGCAACTGATGAAACGGCTGAGTTTAAACCAAAATCACCGGGAATGAAGTACAAACACTATGCGCCGAAAGCGCAAATGACCATAATAGAAGGTCAAAGAAATAAAGTAATAAGCGAAATTGAACGCATCAAAACATTAAACAAGTCAACAGGAAAAAGCGTAGGAATTATACTCTTTGAAGAAAAAGCGTTTGAAGAAGCGGCACATGATTTCTTTGCAAAACTAAGAGAGCTTGATGAACAGGGAGTGGATATTATCCTTGCAGGTGCGCTTTCAGATGCTGATGGCGTTGGATTTGCAGTGATGAACAGGATGTTAAAATCAGCAGGATACAATGTAGTTAAAGTGTAAGAAATGAAAGCATATTATGGAGTAAAGCAACTATGAAAATTGCAATTGCAAGTGACCACGGTGGTTTTGAGCTTAAAGAAGAAATAAAAAAATATTTGATTTCCGAGAACATTGAGGTTTTAGACTTAGGCACAAATTCGGAAGAATCGGTGGACTATCCGATATATGGCAAACTTTGTGCAGAAGCTGTGGCATCTAAAAAAGCCGACAGAGGAATTGTATGCTGTGGAACAGGCATAGGTATTTCAATTGCAGCAAACAAAGTAAAGGGCATAAGATGTGCGCTTTGCACAGATGTTCATATGGCTGAAATGACAAGAAAACATAACGATGCAAATATGCTGGCACTTGGTGGCAGGATAGTTAATGTTAACGATGCGCTAGAAATCACAAAGACTTGGCTTTACACAGAATTTGAAGGTGACAGGCACAAACGCCGAGTTGACATGTTGGATGAGATGTAAAAAATAAAGTTATATTGTAAATTAAATGTAAAATTTAGGAGGTACTCATGGGAAAATTGTATGTATTTGATCACCCGCTAATTCAACACAAAACAGCGATGATTCGAAAAAAGGAAACAAGTGTTAAAGATTTTCGTGAACTGGTGAAAGAAATTGCGATGCTTATGTGTTATGAAGCTACGCGTGATTTGCCGCTAAAAGACGTAGATATTGAAACTCCAATCTGCCCTATGAAAGCAAAGATGTTGCAGGGTGAAGATCTTGCAATTGTACCTATATTGCGAGCAGGGCTTGGAATGGTAGACGGTATGCTTGCGCTTGTGCCTAATGCAAAAGTTGGACATGTAGGCCTCTATAGAGACCCTGACACCCATGCGCCGGTTGAATACTACTGCAAACTTCCTAGCGACATAGATAAAAGGCATGTTTTTGTACTTGACCCAATGCTTGCAACAGGCGGAAGTGCGGCAGCAGCAATAGATTTCATAAAAGAAAGAGGTGCGAAAAAAATAAGCTTTATGTGTCTTATAGCAGCACCGGAAGGAATTGAAGTGCTTCAAAAACAGCATCCTGATGTTGATATTTTCATCGCAGCAAAAGATGAGAAGTTAAACGAAAAAGCGTATATTGTGCCGGGGTTAGGTGATGCGGGAGATAGGCTATACGGAACTAAATAGCGGCTTGTCTTTTTTCCGTATGGCGGTGTTGCTGCTCACCTCACCTGCGCCTTGTGTATTGTTTTATACACGTCGCTTGGTTCGGTTCGCGCGCCTAGCCATACAAAAAAAATCCTGCGCCGCTTGAATCAGAAGCCGAAATTCAAATCCAAAATCCTGCGCCGGCTGAAAATGGCTGATTAAATATGCAGAGGCTAAAATTCAAATAAACAGCCTTAAATATTAATTACAAAAAATGGAGAAAATTTAAAAATGAACTTTATAAAAGATAGCGTAAGCAAACATACTAACGTTTTTGATGTACTAAAAGAGAGAGGTTTTATTGAGCAAGTAACTCATGAAGACGAAGTTCGTGAACTACTCAGCAAAGAAAACGTGAAATTTTACATAGGTTTTGACCCTACAGCTGACAGTCTGCATGTTGGTCACTTTATACAGATTATCGTTATGATGTATATGCAAAAATACGGTCATACGCCGATAGCTTTAATTGGTGGCGGTACTACTATGGTAGGTGATCCATCGGCAAGAGACGAAATGCGTAGTCTTATGACAAAAGAGACCATCATGGAAAACGGCAAAAAGTTTGAAAAACTCTTTGGCAAATACATTGACTTTTCAGAGGGCAAAGCTATTCTTGACAACAATGCTGACTGGCTTTTGGACTTAAACTATGTTGATTTTATTCGCGATATTGGAAGGCATTTTTCTGTAAACAATATGTTAAGAGCGGAATGCTTCAAGCAACGTCTCGAAAAAGGATTAAGTTTCCTTGAATTCAACTATATGCTTATGCAATCTTATGATTTCTTGGAATTATCAAGAAGATATGACTGTAAGATGCAGTTTGGTGGAAACGACCAGTGGTCAAACATTATCAGTGGTGTGGACCTTGTCAGAAGAGAAGAGGCAAAACAAGTATACGGTATGACGTTTGCGCTTTTACAAACCAGCGACGGCATTAAGATGGGTAAGACTCTGAAAGGTGCCCTTTGGCTTGACCCTGAAAAAACCTCACCATATGAGTTTTACCAATATTGGCGAAATGTGGAGGACGCAGATGTTAACACTTGCTTGCGCATGTTAACGTTCCTATCAATGGAAGAAATCGCAGAGCTTTCGGAGCTAAAAGGTGAACAAATCAACAAAGCTAAAGAAGTTCTTGCTTTTGAAGTTACAAAACTTGTTCATGGCGAAGAAGAAGCAGCAAAAGCGCAAGATGGCGCAAGAGCAGCATTTAGTGGTGGTGGTAATCTTGATAATATTCCAAAGACTGCTATCCCTGCATCTGAGTTTGAAGGCGAAGGCATGGGAATTGTAACCTTGATTCACAAAGTTGGGCTTGTACCAAGCAAAGGCGAAGGTTTTAGAACTATCGAGCAAGGTGGGCTTCTTGTGGACGACGTCAAGGTTACCGATACAAAGTTGATGATAACAAAAGAAAACTTCAATGATGGCAAGCTAATCATCAAAAAAGGCAAAAAGACCTTCCATTTAATTGAATTGGTGTAATAAACGCAGACAGTATAACAAAACCAACTTAATAAATTCTTAAGAGAATTTAATAAAAATTTCAAAGACAAAAGCTTTATGTTTTGATACAATGACAGTATCGAGATGTAAAGCTTTTCTATTTTACAACGTAAGAATAGGCGTAGGAAAAAGTTTTACAACTTCCTGACAATTTCGTGATACTTTCATGAAAAGCACGCTTTATACTAATGCTTCGGAAAACCAATATGTCATAATTAAAATACTTTGGGGGTCATTGCAGGGGGGGATTATGGAACCGCTTATAAAAATAAAAAATGTGCGAAAAATATATCGCATGGGCGAAGAACGTGTAGTCGCGCTTGATGATGTCAGTTTGGATATCTACAAGGGTGAAATTGTTTGCTTTTTGGGAAGGTCGGGTTCAGGAAAGTCGACCTTTTTAAACATGGTTGCTGGTCTTGAGAAGCCGTCTAGGGGCGAAATTTACATAGGCGGAATTCCTATTCACAAATTAAACGAAGAGCAAGTCACGTTATTTAGGCAGAAAAATATCGGATTTATTTTTCAGGCGTATCATCTGATGCCCATGATGACTGCCCTTGAAAACGTAAGTATGCCATTGATTTTCAGAGGAATACCCAAAAGGCGGAGAAAAGCGATAGCAAAAGAGGTTTTGGACACTGTGGGGCTTTCCGGATATGACAACAGAAAACCGACACAGATGAGTGGAGGGCAGCAACAAAGAGTTGGTATAGCAAGAGCCCTTGCAGGAACTCCCAAAATTATATTTGCTGACGAGCCCACAGGCAATCTTGATACAAATACGACAAAGGAAGTAATGTCGTTAATAATAAAAAAAGTAAAAGAAAACAATCAAACATTAATACTTGTAACCCATGACAGAATTATTGCGGAGTATGCTGACAAAATACTTACAATTGAGGACGGTAATATCTTAAATGTACATGAGAACAAAGGGGGAGCCAATGAAAGAGACAATTAGAACAGACAAGGCGGCGGAAATGAAAGAGAAAATCAGAACAGACAAGGTGGCGGAAACGCAAAACACAATCAGAGCAAAATCAAAAAACACAATTAGACAAAGAGTAAAAAAGATAACTGCAATAATGCTTGTAGTAACAATGGTTTTGGGGGTATACGCTTTTCCGGGCGCAGGGCTGTTTTCGCAGCTTGGAGCCCAAGTAGTGTACGCATCTACAGATTTGCGTGCTGATGTAACAAATGCACAGATGTTAAGACCGGGAGAACGAGGCGCTCAAATTACTATTACTGTGAGAAACAACAATGCAACAACTGCGTTTAGTTTTTCAGAGGTTACGGCAACCGGCGACCTCCAAGGAGTTACAGTTACTCAAATAACACCAATAGCTCCATCCACGTATACAATTGACCCAAACAGTGAGATTAACCTAAGAATGTTTGTTGATCTTTCCCATGGTGTTCAAACAGGTATAAGGACGTTCAATCTTATTTTTGATGGAAATGTCGCATCCCCTGTGGGACCGCTATTTTTGTTTATAGGTGATGAAGAAGCAATACTTCCTCCGCCTCCGGAGATACCGGATGCGCCGAGAGTTTACAGACCTGCGGCAGACTTTTCACACACCCTTGGAGTTATAAGCGGTTTTTCACATGGCAGTGGAAATGTTATCACGTTTCATGCAATTAACAGAGGAGATACGCCTATTCTCAATGCAGAATTCACAATAGAACTTCCTGATGGAATGTCTGTCTATAACATGGGACTTACTTCTTTTGTAGGAACACATTCTATTGGTCAGAGAGTAGGCAGGACTTTTCATATAATGGTACATGAAGATGTGACGCCGGGCAGGTCATATCCTATTACAATAAGGCTGACGGGCATTGACAGAAGCAACAATCCAATTAATCTTTCTAACACATTTTTTATACCTGTAACAGGTGAAGGTGCAGGCAGGATAAGCGACGTTTCAATAACCAACATAGAACATCCACTTGAAATATATGAAAACGAAGATTTTGAGATGTCCTTTAGCGTTACGAATACAGGTTCTGTAGCAATGACAAATTTGCGTGTTTATGCAGAGATGCCTGATGGAATTCTTAATAGAACGAATACAATATTTATTATTGATAGACTTGCAACCGGTGCAAGCCAGTCGTTTTCAATAACGATGTTTTCGCAAGAGCATACAAATCGGAGTTTTCCAATTAGGCTCGCAGTAGATGCGGGAAGTGGTGATAGCGTAAGCAGATTCACCTCGGTATTTGTAAGGGCTGATGCTACTACAGATGCTGATGGAGTTTTAAGACCGCAGCTTATGGTGTCAAACTATAGCTATGGAGGTAGCTCGGTACTTGCGGGCAGTCAATTTCCTTTGAATTTAAGCTTTGTTAACACATCGGACAGAAGGCTTTCAAATATAAGAATAACGCTTTTATCAGCAGATGGAAAATTTGTGCCTGTTGATGCCAGCAATACGCTTTTTGTAAGTAGCGTTGAAGCAGGCGGAACTTTTAGCAGGACGATTCCACTTAGGGCAGTTCCTGCGGCAGCGCAAGGAACCGCTGTAATTACCATCACTATGACTTACGAAGACGGCGAAAGCTTATTTGATGCCCAAGACATGATTTCGATTCCTGTCCTTCAAGTTATGAGGCTGGTTGTGGACGACATCGTCCCGCCGTTTGAAGTTTTTGCACATACACCGGGATTTTCATCTCTACAGTTTTACAACATGGGTCACACCACGCTAAATAACCTTATGATAACCGTCGAAGGGGACTTTGACGTGATGCAGTCAAATAGCTATTTTGTAGGCAACATGGAAGGTGGCACAAGCGATACCTTTTCGTTTTCATTTATACCGAGAGAAACGGGACCTATGGAAGGCCGAGTAATTTTCACCTATGAAGATTTGGACGGAGTTCCAATTATCCACGAAGTGCCCTTTGTATTTCAAGTTATGGAAATGCCGGTATGGGATGACCCTTGGAGGGAAATGCCGGTTGAAGATAACACGCCTTGGAGTTTAATCATATTTGGAATTGCGGCAGCGCTAATCATAGCGGGACTTATTGCTTGGCGTTATATAAGAAAAGCAAGAATGAATAAAAGACTTGAAATAGAGGATGAAGAGTTTAATACTGCATTTGATTTAGAAAAAGCAGGAGACGATAAATGAGTAATTTAGATATACTTGAGCTTTGCTTTAGAAACTTGCTTAGAAGGCGCATGCGGACTTTTTTGGCAGTTTCCGGAGTTGTTATCGGGACCTTTGCAATAGTTGTAATGCTTTCCATAGGTTTCGGGCTTGAAGATGGCTTTCAAAGGCAAATCGAGGGCTGGGGTAATCTTCGTATGATTGAGGTTTTTCCCGGAGGCAGGGGAGGACCGCAGATGCCGGGCGATGAAAGAGGAATTATCAACGATAGGGCGATAGAAGCAATGGAAAACATGCCGGGAGTTGTCGCGGTTACCCCGGTTGTGACCGAGTGGTCAATGACCCTGAGAATAGGCAGGGAAATTGCAAATGTATCTATTTTGGGCGTCAGACCTGAAGTTCTTGAGAGATTTAACTATGAAGTTACAGAAGGCAGACTGATTCATGAAACGGACAGAAATGTAATTCTCTTTGGAAGCCAGGTTCCATATTTTTTCTGGGATCCAAATAGCCCTGTTTGGTCAGATACAGCAACTAATGTTATGACGGACAGAATTATAATGTCCGGCGACCCAAATTTCGGGCGCAGATCCGGAGGCTCTGGTGGTGGTTCCGGGCAAGATGGTGACTTTCAAGAATACAGAGTCAGAGGAATAGGAGTTTTGGCAGTAACAAACAGCCAAACAGACTGGCAAGCATTTATGAAGATTGACGAGGTTGAAAGAATACAGGAAGATCTGAGAAGGGCGAGAGGCGAGACTATATTCCGCGGGGCAACAAGAACTTATGACAGGGCTATTGTATATGTGGAAACGATAAATGATTCTGCAAGGATTAGTAGCCAGCTTAGAGACCTTGACTTTTGGACCCACAGCCCTGCTGACTGGCTTGAATCCATGCGAGAAACGGCAAGGATGATTCAAGGTGTTCTCGGTGGTATTGGGGCAATTTCTCTTTTAGTTGCAGCACTTGGAATTACAAATACGATGATTATGTCAATTTACGAAAGAACAAAAGAAATCGGAGTTATGAAAGTCGTGGGTGCCAACTTAAAGGATATAAGGAAAATGTTCCTGCTTGAAGCAGGACTGATAGGTTTTATTGGCGGAGCAATGGGGTTAGTCTTGAGCTACACACTGTCGTTTTTGATGAATACCGTTTTGAGTGAAGCTATAGGCATGGCACTTGGCGGAGTATTTTGGGGCGCAGGAGCCGGTTCTATTTCAATCATCCCTTGGTGGGTAGCGGTTTCTGCACTGGGATTTGCAACAACAATAGGAATGGTGGCAGGTTTTTATCCTGCTAAACGTGCAATGAACCTTAGTGCTTTAGAAAGTTTAAGGAACGAGTAATTGATAAATCTACAATCATATGCGTTTGTCGCTCAAAGCAAAACACTCGGTAATTAAGAAATGTGTTTTGCAAACTTTTACGCACCTATCACAATTACGTAGTAATTGATGAAGGTGCTATGTCAGGAATTCAACCTCTTTAGAGGTTAGAATTCTACGACCCTTACAAAAGCATATGATTGCAAAAC
>JGI20163J26743_11538062_pt1 | contig 12938 bp, 7 predicted proteins | sample TergutCu122P1_FD_26743 | JGI IMG/M metagenome (IMG submission 26743) | reverse complement strand
ATCTCTGAAGCAATGGCAAAAAATAAACTGGAAGAAGCCAAGCATAAAATCAACTTGGCAATATGGATGACTTTTTTAGTTGGACTTCCTGCTTCTGCCGGTTTATTTATCCTAGCTACTCCTATAACACAAATGTTATACGCTATACCTGAGATAGGCAGAATTCTAGCAATATTGGCACCCTCTGCTCTTATCCTAGGCTTATACCAAGCCACCCGGGGAGCACTTCAAGGACTTGGTAAAACTTATCTTCCGGTAATTAATTTAACTATTGGTATTATCATCAAAGGAGTTCTTACTTATATTTTGGTAGGTATACCCGAGTTAGGAATCATCGGTGCGGGAATTGCTACTGTTACCGGCCTTACAGTTTCGGTTCTGCTTAATTACTACCATGTGAAAAAGCATACCGGTTTTAAAATGAATTGGAAAAGAAATGTGGTCATTCCTGCCATATGTACAGCACTAATGACAGTTTTGGTGTTTTTAATCTATTGTGTAACATTTGGGATACTTGGAAACACATTTTCCGTATTACTTGCTATTATATTAGGAATATTAATATACTTCTTTAGTCTTTTGGCTTTTGGCGGTTTGAAAGTTCAAGACCTAGACGGCATCCCTAAAATAGGACCAAAGATAGTCAGTTTACTTAAACGATTAAATATTTAAAGTATGGTTTTATACTAACAAAAAACTCAGTGGGCAGTTCAAATCCTCACTGAGTTTTTTAAATTATAAGTTATTCTTTTGTTACCGATACCTGAGATAGTGCAAATTCTTCATCAGTTCCAAGCATCCTGATAATTCCCATTGGGGTCTGTTGAGAACCTTGTCCAAGGGGGTTATCCTTTAAAATATTGGCAATTTCATCCTTGGTTAACAGGGAATTATTTGAAACAGCTATTACTTCACTACCAATGTCATTAACATCTACAACTGCACAAAATGCATTAACTTGGCTTGCTATTTTATTTGCTATTTCTAAGGGATCTTCCGGTCCCAGAACTACATATTGATTATATGGTGGTATAGTATAAGGTGTAGGACCATCTATCATAGCCACCTTCCTACCCGCAATACGATAAAAGTCCCCACTCCGCCCAAGTAACTTACCAATGACACTAACTGCAGCAGCCAATAGTATTCTTAAGGTACCTACTTCACGAAATGCCATCTCCATAGTTTCCGGCATCCCAAGCCCAATACCATAACTAACCTTTTTTACATATTTGGAGAGAATTTTTGCTAAAAACCTGGGTTTAATATCTACTAACTTAATTGCTCTGCCTTGGGTAATAGCCATAGCTTTTTCACTTATAAAAATAATATCTCCAGCTTGTAACACAGGAATAACATACTTCTCAACAGTTTCTATTATATTATCCTCTTTGGAAAGAACATGTGTCTTAATGGGGACCCTCAGATAAAATTTTTCATTTATTTTAATTACAGGGTTTTTAACTTTTTCAGCCATTATCTCTCTTCCCCCTCACCAACGTATTAAAACAAAATCTAAACATTATTGTAACATATCTAATTTATTTTTACTTTAACTAAGTTATGTAGAAAATAAATTTTCCGGTTAAAACACTCTTTCTTTATACATCTTCATTATTTTTTCAGTAAGTTCTCCTGGAACTAAAAAAGAATAGCTATCTATATTTTTTACAGGCATAATACCCATTAGTGAGTTCGTTAGAAAAATCTCCTGAGAATTCAACAAAAATTCAGGTGTAAAATCAATCTCTTTTGTTTTGAAGCAAGGATTTTGGAGTAAATCCCATACCAAGCCCCTTACAACTCCCGGAAGTATTCCAGAACTAATGGGTGGTGTATATATAACTGCATTTTTTATACAAAAAATATTGCTCACACAACATTCTGCCACATTTCCTTTTTCATTTAACAAAATAGCATCAAGAAAACCAGCAGCAACCTGCTGTCTTTTAATCAATAACTTCTCCATATAAGAAGTGGTTTTATGGTTAATTAACCAAGCTTGGCTATCAACTCTATTTTCCTCTGCTATTGTGAGAGAAACCCCCTCTTTATATAAAATATCATCATACGACTTTCCTTGCTTACAAGTCATAAATATATTACTACTTCCCGAAATAGTGACCCTAACACTACCATCTTCAATATTATTTGATTGTATAAGTTCAAGTATACCTTGCAGCAAAGCACCTTGATCAAAAGTAATTTCAATCTGAAACTCCTTTGCCGATTTTATCATTCTGGCAATATGCTCTTCCCAAAGAATCGGTCTGCCATTGTATATAAGAATAGTTTCAAAAAGCCCATAACCATAAAGTAATGCAACATCATTTAAAGGTATTAATGGTTTTTCCGCATCCTCTATTCGCCCATTGAACCAAACCTTCATCTCAATCCACTTCCTCACATATTTTAAATGACGCTTTTTAATTGTCAATTGTCAATTGGTCTGTAAGTGCTATTATTAAAGCTTTTGCCTTATCTAAAGTTTCCTGATATTCCTCTTCCGGCACAGAATCTGCCACAATTGCCCCACCAACTTGGAAATAGGTTTTTTCACCTTTAATAATAATAGTTCTAATTACAATATTTAAATCCAGATTACCAGACAAATCTAAATATCCAATAGAGCCGGTATAAATACCTCTTTTAACAGGTTCCAATTCATCAATAATTTCCATAGCACGAATTTTAGGCGCTCCTGTTATAGAACCACCGGGAAATGTAGCTTTAATAACTTCTTTAAAATCATACTCACACTTAATTTTACCTACTATTGTTGAAACAAGATGAAAAACAGTTGCATAGGTTTCTAATCTAAATAATTCTTCTACTTTTACCGTTCCAAATTCACAAATTCGACCCAAATCATTTCTTTCTAAATCCACTATCATAACAAGCTCGGCTTTATCTTTTTCACTATTTAAAAGTTCTTTTTTCATTTTTTCATTAAATCCATCATTAGCTCTTCTTGGCCTGGTTCCTTTAATAGGCCTTGTTTCAATATAACTTCCGTCAACTTTAATAAATCTCTCCGGAGATGCACTAACAATTGTACCTTCTCCCAGCTCTAAATAAGCAGCAAAGGGTGCCGGGTTAATTTTACGTAATTTACAGTAAAGTTCCCACGGAGGCAATAAGCTTCTGGTTTCAAATCTCTGGGTCATATTAACCTGGTAGATATCACCTGCAGCAATATAATCTTTTGCTTTTTGAACAGCTTTGCAATATTCCTCTTTTGTAAAATTGGATTTTAGCTCAACTTTTTGATCCCCCTGGACAATACTATCCTTAATAACTTTTATTGGGTTTTCTATAAAAGCACGTAATTGTGTACTAATTTCTTCTATCCTGCTCTTTGCTTTTTTTTCAGCTTCTATTCCCTTCATAGGTAACCCTGATGAAAATAGATAGCATTTTTTTTCTAGGTGGTCATAAGCAAGCACACAGTCATAGAATGAAAAATAACTTTCAGGTAAGTCAATATCATTCTCAGCTTTGTTAGGAAGAATTTCTATATGCCATCCTAAATCGTATGCCATATAACCTACAGCACCATTTTGAAAGGGGGGATATGAAGCTTCTCCCGGTAAACATTTATATTCCTTTAAAATATCACTTAAAACATCAATGGGATTTCCCTTTATCGTAAAAATATTACTCTCTTTTATAATATTTATTTCATCTTTTCTGGACTTAAAAGTCATATAAGGGTCTTTACCCATAAAAGAATATCTACCAATTTCTTGGTGATAAAAACCACTATCTAAGAAAAAAGGATAATCTCCTTCTAAAAAAAACGGAAATATCTTTTCCGGTTCCCAGTGTATGTCCATTTTTTGCACAAAAACTTTATTTTCTTGCACCATATGAACCCCCATGTAACGGATGTCAGAGATCAGATGTCAGATGTCGGATTTGTTGCCTGGAACTCTTTCTGTTCTCCGGTTTTTTATTGGTTATCTTTGTTTAAGAAAATTTTCTAAAAGCTCATAACCTTGTTCGGTAAGAATAGCCTCTGGGTGAAATTGTACCCCTTCTATTAATGTATCCTTATGGCGAAATGCCATGATTTCTCCTTCCGAGGTTTCTGCACTAACTTCCAGACAGTCAGGAAGATTGTCTTTTTTCACAATTAGCGAATGATAACGTGTTACTGTTAAAGGATTTTTTAGCCCTTTAAATATTGTTTTTCCATCATGATAGATTTTAGATGTTTTTCCATGCATTAACCTGTCTGCTCTAACTACTTGTCCACCATAAACCTGTCCAATTGTTTGGTGTCCCAAACATACTCCCAAAATAGGAATTTTATTGGCAAAATATTTAACAACTTCCAAGCTAACTCCGGCTTCATTTGGAGTACACGGGCCCGGTGAAATAATTATATGGTCAGGGTTTAGATTTTCTATTTCCGAAACTGTTATTTTATCATTGCGAACTACCTTTATATCTTCGCCTAAGTGTCCAAGGTATTGATAAAGATTAAATACAAAAGAGTCATAATTATCTATTAATAAAATCACTGCTTTACACTCCCTTACTTATCAGGCATCGGAGGTCAGAAATCAGAAGTCAGAGTATGTTAAATTTTAATTTTAAGGAATTTTCTTTTACCTGCTTTTATTACCATATTATCTTCAGGTTGCAACTTATAATCAAGGTCCTCGATTTTTTCATCATTAATTTTTACTGCTCCTTGTTTTATAAGCCTTCTAGCCTCACTTGTACTACTTGACAAATCACCATCTACCATTAACTTTGGTAACCATATCTTTCCTTCTTCCAGCATATTTGATGTAATAGTAAACTCAGGAATATCTTCAGGTAAATCCCTTTTTTGAAATACTGTTTTGAAGTGTTCCTCAGCCTTCTCCGCTGCATCCTGTCCATGGTACATAGTTACAAGGGTTTTTGCCAACCTCATTTTAGTATCCCTTGGGTGAAGCTCTCCATTTTCTAATTGCAACTTTAGTTGGTTTAATTCGTCTAAAGTAATGTCCGTTACCAGTTCAAAGTATCTAAGCATTAACTCGTCAGCTATAGACATTGCTTTTCCGTAAATTTCTTCGGGAGCTTCATTAATGCCTATATAATTTCCAAGGCTCTTACTCATTTTTTGGACACCATCCAAACCTTCGAGAATAGGCATGGTTATAGCAATCTGAGGTTCTTGGCTATATTCTTTTTGCAAAGTACGACCCATTAATAGGTTAAATTTCTGGTCTGTTCCACCAAGTTCAATATCTGCATGTAAATGGACCGAATCATAACCCTGCATTAAAGGATAAAAGAATTCATGAATGCTAATTGGTTGATTTGAGTTATATCTTTTTGAAAAATCATCTCTTTCAAGCATCCTTGCTACTGTACTTTTTGCAGCAAGGTCCACTACCTGTGCAAAGTTAAGGGGTGCCAACCAATGGCTGTTAAAAACAACTTGGGTTTTTTCTATATCTAAAATTTTAAAAATCTGTTCTTTATAAGTCTGGGCGTTCCTGGTTATTTCTTCTTCTGTTAAAGGCTTTCTAGCCTCTGATTTACCCGTTGGATCACCAATACGTCCGGTAAAATCACCAATAAGAATAATAACTTGATGCCCTAACTCTTGAAACTGTCTCATCTTATGTAATACAACCGTATGTCCCAAGTGAATATCGGGAGCACTGGGATCAAGGCCCAGTTTAATTTTCAAAGGCTGGTTTTTTTTCAGTGAGTTTTCCAACTTGATAGTTAGTTCCGCTTCCGGAGTAATTTCTGCTGTACCTCTTTTAATAATTTCAATTTGTTTTTTTAAATCATTTACCAGCAATTATTATCCCTCCATATTTAGCAATTGACAATTAATAATTAATGATTGATAATTTATAATTGGTAATTGATAATTGATAATTGATAATTTTTTAAAGCTCTATGATAGACTTATAAGTAAAAATTCATATGCAATATTCAATATATTGTAGCACAATTAAAGTTTCTTATACAATAAAATTATGAATTTCTCTTGTTTTTATTTTATGTTATAATGTATTAGGTTAGACAGTTTGTATCTGTTTTTATAGTCAAGGAGGTAAAAAAATGTCTGATACAGAGAAAAAAAATAATACGAAAAAACGCAAACTAAACAAATGGCGTTTTTTCATATTTGCATTATTGCTAGCCATTTTCATCATTGGCGGAGCAGGTATTGGTTTTATGGCAGGAGTAATAAACAACATGCCTTATTTTAGTTTAGATTCTGATCCTGCATTATCTGCATTCGTCTATGATAATGAAGGTAAAGTAATCACCCAACTTAGGGGTGCTGAAAATAGAATATGGGCTGATTTAGATGAAATTCCCGAATATGTCAAAAACGCTTTTATAGCAATTGAAGACATACGTTTTTATGATCATTTTGGTGTTGATATCATGTCCGTTGCCCGGGCACTTTATATTAATCTAATAAGTGGAGAAACCGTTCAAGGAGCCAGCACCATTACTATGCAGCTAGCCAGAAATGCTTTCATTGGTAACTTTGAAAGGGTTTGGGATCGAAAAATCCAGGAATCAATTATAGCTGTACAGTTAGAAAGAAAGTATACTAAAGATGAAATTCTCGAATTATATTTAAACCACATAAACTTTGGCGAAGGAGCATGGGGTATTAGAACTGCAGCTCAAGTCTTTTTCGATAAAGAACTTGATGAGTTAACCCTTGCGGAATCAGCGTTTTTAGCAGGTGTAGTACAAAGACCATCAGCTCTTTCCCCTTTTAGAAATCTTGATGCAGCTACGAACAGAAGAAATCTTGTTTTATATACAATGGCAGCTAATGGCTTTATCACCAGAGAACAAGAGGCTGCAGCCAGGCAAGAAGAATTTGTTTTAAACGAAAATAGATTTCAGAACCAGGAAAATCATGCTTGGTTTGTTGATTTTGTAATACAAGAAGCTTCAGATATTTTACGAGAATTAGGTATGGAAACTGCTCAAATTTTTAGCGGTGGTTTACATATCTACACTACTATGGATACCAGAATACAAACCAGACTTGAAGAACTATATACTAATCCAGCCAATTTCCCACCTGCAGCTGCAGATGGTGTATTAGTGCAAAGTGCTGCGGTATTACTAGATCACTACTCCGGAGAAATTTTAGCACTTGTTGGCGGCAGAGGAGAAATAACAACACGCAGGGGATTTAACAGAGCAAGTGATATGCAAAGACAGCCAGGATCAGCAATAAAACCTATTACAGCATTTGGACCTGCTCTTGAACTCGGACGTACTCCGGCTACAGTGTATGATGATGCACCGGTTGAGTTTCGTGTAGGTGGCCCTGTCTTCTCTCCACACAACCATGATAGACGTTGGAGAGGTTTAATGACAATGAGACAAGCTCTTACTATATCAGCTAACATCCCGGCTCTTTTAGCGCTATATGACATAGGAACAGATGCCGGCTTTGAGTTTGCTAAAAGACTTGGCCTACCCCTTGTTGATGCTGATAATGTTTTAAGTTTGGCCTTGGGTGGATTTACTCATGGTATATCACCACTTGACCTTGCTACTGCTTACGGTGCTTTTGCTAACCAAGGCGTATTGGTTGAGTCCCATGCTATTCGTAAAATAGTTGATAGAAATGGGGAGATAATTTATCAAGCAAATCCAACCAGAACCGTCGTTATGACTGAACAAACAGCCTTTTTAATGACAGATATGTTGGTTTCAGCTGTTACCGGCCCGGGTGCTACAGGAAGAAATGCAGCCATGGGCGGAAGACCTGTAGCCGGAAAAACCGGCACTACTCAGTTACCAGATATCCCGGAATTTAGAAACTTACGCTTAGCCTTTAGAGACTCCTGGTTTGCCGGCTATAGCCCCGAATTTACAGCAGTTGTATGGATGGGATTTGATGAAACTACACCCAGGCATTATCTAAGAGAGGTATTTGGTGGTGGCATGCCAGCCAGGCTTTGGAGAAATATTATGCAAGAAGCCTTAAGGGATAAACCTGTCAGACAATTCCCCAGACCTGGAGGTATTGTACATAGGTCTGTTGATGCTAAATCCGGATTACTTCCAAGTAGCCTGACCCCAAGCCAATATATAATTAGTGAAGTTTTTGCAAGTAATCATGTGCCAACTGAAGTTTCTACTGCATGGGTTAGAGTAAGAATTTGTGCAGATACCGGAAGTCTTGCTTCCGACAATTGCCCTAATGCATCTTATAGTGTGCGTTTACAAAGACCGGTTCCCTTTACTCCGGTAGCAAGCCGTCCGGGAGTTTTCCCTGCAGACTTTGGTCTGGAAGCTCCAATAAATGTATGTCATATCCATGGTGGTGGCACCGGCACTGCTGGCCCTCCAGGTACAAGAATCGTTTTTTTATGCGGAGATGATAGACATGGAGACAATCTCGTCTTAGCCCGTATACCTCAATCAGGTCAAGGTGGCGGTTGCTCAAGTGAGGTAATAATTGAAAAAAGGATGTATATCGAAGATATACCCAGAGAATACTGTAACATTCGCAGCCATCAATTATATACAGTCGAAGGAGCCGAACCATTACCATCAGATGGTAATGGTGCTGGAACAACCAGACCTCCTACTTCTGAGACAACAGGTTCTGAGAACGAAACCGATGACAACATAAGCAGCGAAAATAACGCAGACAACGAAAATAATGCAGGTAACATAGACAATGAAGTATCTTTAACATTATCCGCAACTCTAATTACTGATGGCGATAACAAGGGAGTTCTTTTGAGTTGGAACTCTCTAGGTTCCGGTGTCACTTATACTATCCAGCGTCGAGGAGGCGGAAGACAAATACAGATTGGCTCCACAGCCAGAACATCATTCCTTGATGAAAACATTGAAGCAGGGCAAAATTATATCTACCAAATCGTCGTTGACGATGTGGTAAGTAATACCATAACTATAAATGTTAGATAAAATAAAAGGGGCAGTTATCATCATAATTGATATACTGCACCCTTTTACTTACTTTTCCTATCTAAAAACCTTCTATAATTTCACCACAGTAACACCATGGCCTCCCTCTCCATGTTGACCAAATCTAAAATCTTTTACTTGGGTATGCTCCTTTAAATATTCCTGTACTACTCTTGATAGAACCCCTGTACCTTTACCATGAATAATAGAAACTTGTCCCAACCCTGCAATTAGTGCATCATCAAGATATTTTTCTACTGCCTTAATTGCTTCTTCTCCCGTACAACCTCTTAAGTCTAACTCGGGAGAAATAAACCTACTTTTTTCTGTTACTATCGTTGTTATGGGACTTAATTTCTCTTGTTTTGATCCACTGTTACCAATAATTCTTAAGTCCGTGATTTTAACGTTAATCTTCATTATCCCTGCTTGGACAAAAACATCACCATTGTCTCCAACAGACTCTAATACTGTTGCTTTTTGGTTTAATTTAGGAATAAGAACTTCTTCACCAATACGTAATTCCTTCGGAATTTGACCGGCATAATAGACTGGTTTTTCTTTTTTAACCTTAGAAATATTGTCATCCAGTCCTTTTAGCTTATTCTGAGCTCCCTGAATTTGTTTTGTTGCATGTAATTCTCGAATAATTTCTTTAGCCTCTAACTTAACTTTCTTTAAAAGCTCTCGAGCCTCATCAGCAGCTTTTTCAAGGATTTGGTTTTCACGTCTGCTTAATCTTTCATATTTTTCTTTTAACTGTTCTTTATACTCTTCTGCCTCTTGTCTTTGTTTGAAAATTTCCTCTCTATCCTGCTCTATTTTTTTCCTGGATCGCTCCAAGTCTTGTATTAGGTTACCTACTTCAATCTCATCAGAATCCATAAACCCTTTAGCATTATCAACTATGGAAACATCCAGACCAAGTCTTTTGGATATTTCAAAAGCATTACTTTTACCCGGCAGCCCCATCAGAAGTTTGTATGTCGGTTGTAAAGTTGCTATATCAAATTCTACACTGGCATTATCTACACCTGATGTATTATAAGCAAAGTGTTTTAGTGACCCGTAATGAGTGGTTGCAACTGTTAAAATACCTCTACCATGAAGATATTCCAGAATTGACCTAGCAAGAGCAGCACCTTCTATAGGGTCCGTTCCTGCCCCAAGCTCATCAAGAAGTATCAAGCTATTACTTGTAGCTTGATTTAAGATATCTATTATGTTAGTTAAATGAGATGAAAAAGTACTTAAAGACTGCTCAAGACTCTGTTCATCACCAATATCTGCATAAACACTATCTACCAATGTTACTTTACTTTCTTCGTCTGCAGGGATAAAAAGACCGCTCTGAGCCATGAGCGTTAGTAATCCTATGGTTTTTATTGTTACTGTTTTACCTCCTGTATTAGGTCCTGTTATCACTACCATAGTGATGTTATCTTTGATCCAAAAATCTATTGGGACAACCTGCTCTTTATTAATTAGTGGATGTCTGGCTCTTTTTAAATCAATATATTTACTTTGGTTAATGATCGGTTTAGTTGCTTTTAGTTTATAAGCCAGCCTTCCTTTAGCAAAAAAAACATCCAGGTTAGTTAAGGCCTCAACTAACTCTTGCAAAGATACTTCTTCCGCTGCTACCTCTTGAGTAAGCTCACTTAATATTCTTTCCTCTTCAGTCTTTTTTTGGAGCATATGCTGCTTAAGTTTGTTATTAAGCTCCACTACAATCATTGGTTCAACAAACACAGTAGCTCCGCTGGCTGATTGGTCATGAACCATACCCGGAACCTGTGACACATATTCTTGTTTTACGGGCACAACATATCTGCCGTTTCTTATTGTAACTATCTGCTCTTGCAGTTTTTTTTGCATGGAAACTGAATGGATAATCCCTTGAAGTCTGTTTTTTGTTTTTTCTTTTACATCTATTATTGCCTTATTGATATCTCTTAACTTAGGGCTTGCATCATCAGCGATAGTCCCTTCATTTGTAATTGTTTTTTCAATTATATTTTTTAGACTAGTTAAATTTTCTATTCTTTTAACCTGTCTGGCAATTAACGGATAACTTTTATCCATACCTTCAAAAGAACGTTTAAACTTCGAGCCGCTGCTAATTGATGTAGCAATGTCTAAAAAATTTTCCGGTTCCAGGCTTAATCCCAATAAAGCTCTTTTTATATAAGGTTTGATATCTCTAAAGCCACCTATTGAAAGCTGAGGGTAAAGCCTTAAAACTTCACTAGTTTCACTGGTTTCTTGCAATAGCATATTAATATCCGCCATTTTATATGAAGGCTTTAGCTGTTCGATTTTTTCTTTACCAAGGTTGGAAGTTGCTTCTTCTGCTAATAGCTGGATTATTTTATTGTACTCTAGCTTTTCTAAAACCTTTATTTTTGCCCCCATCATCATTATTCCACTCCTCTAAAATAATGCCCTTTAGTTACTCCCCCAGGATACAACTTTTTAATGGGTTCCAGTAAGTCTGTATCTGTCGCATTATTAATTAAAACATCTTCATATAATTTAATAACCCTGCCAACAAGATTGTGATCTTCCCGTTCCATTTCCAACCTTACTGCACCAATGCCCAATTTTTTTATCCTATTTAGGCTATCAATAACTGACAGGACCTTTGCATTATAAAGGTAGGTCATACAATTAGAATCCATTTCTATAGGAAAAATATAACCTTTTCTATCTTTAAATCCTAGTTGATTACTTTTACAAAAGTTTAAACCCTTACATCCATCATTAATGGCAGAAACAGGGCAATAACGAGATACTATTAATGACAAATACCCATGAACCAAACATTCGGACACTTCCATAATTTCCAAAGGAAAATTTTCCAATTGTGTAAAGTTTAATTCAGGTGACAAACATAGACTAACAAGCCTGTCCCGTAAGAAAAATTTTGCAGATGCCCAATTTACTACATTAAGTGAATAGTCTCCGTATATAACTGCTTCCGGAATAATTTCTTGAACCAATTGAATTGATCCTACGTTACCCACTAAGATACCTTCCGGTTTTACTTGGGAAATATCCTTTAATAACTTTATTATATCACCCATCATATGAGGATGAGTAATCCTCGGTAAATAAGGTATAACTTTTAAACCCTGAGCTCTGCCTCTTTTAATAGATTCTACAACTTGCTTTACCGTAAATTCTTTATTTTTAAAAGGTAATAAAGGTACAAAAATATTATTAATAATATTATGTGATAAAGCAGAGTTACAAGATTGATAATCACCAACTTTAATATTAAGCTTAGGATTGTTCTTGGTACTCTTTCTCTGAGATTCTTTAATTGACCTCAAAAAAACTTTTTTCTTTATTACAAAATCTTGATATGTTAGGGTAAGAATGTCTTGTTGTTTCTTTGTTTCTAGTTTTTCTACAATTAATCTCCTAACTTTATTAAGTTCACTTAAAGGAAGCATCAATTGGCCTTCCAAATCCACTTCCAGACTATCTAATTCATAATCACTATCCCCTAATCTACCTAATTGCTTAATAAGCACTTCTTTATCAAGAGGATGTTTTTCTGCCTTCTGGCAATTTATTTGTGATTTTTCCCAAACACTATTTCCCAGTTCATCTTTGGCATAAATCTCCAGTGGTTCTCCAATCTGCCCTTTAACCACTAGGTTTAACTTTGTTTTGGTTTTTATTTGTCCTTGGGTATAAGATTTTTCTGCTTGCTCCATCAGCTCATAATCATATGTCTTAAAGATTCTGTCACCTTTCCTTATGCCTTTAGGTAAATTGAGGCTTACTGTTGAACCTTTAGATGCTTTTTGAACATCTTGCCCGTTGATTTTTATATTATTTATAATCTCCCCTTTGCGCCCTCCTACTGAAACCCAGGCTTGTATTCCATCACCAACAGACAAGTCTTCCTCAAGCTTTACAAATATGTGTCCTTGTTTAATATCTACGACTCTACCCAGAAAAATCCCTCTATTATTGGGCTTAGTAAA
>JGI20163J26743_11538065_pt1 | contig 12957 bp, 13 predicted proteins | sample TergutCu122P1_FD_26743 | JGI IMG/M metagenome (IMG submission 26743) | reverse complement strand
AGGCTGATTACGTTTTCGGCCTAAAAGGGAACCAGGGAACCTTGCATGAAGATGTGAAATTGTACTTTGAAGACGAAAAAGCATCTTTTAGCACGAACAAGGATACTGAAAAAGATCATGGCAGGATAGAAACCCGGCAATATTTTCTTGAAGCAAATATTGATTGGCTGTATCAAAAACCGGATTGGACAGGCTTAAATGCGATTGGAATGGTAAAATCCAGTGCCTCTGAGAAGGGCAATTTACGGGAAGAAAAAAGATATTTTATAACATCGCTGACAGATATTGATAGCTTTGCGAAAGCTGTTCGCTCTCACTGGGGCATAGAAAATAGTTTGCACTGGTGTTTAGATGTCGTTTTCCGTGAAGATTATTGCAGAACCCGGAAAGACAACTCCGCTGAAAATTTTGCGGTTGTCCGCCGTATTGCTCTTAATGCGCTGAAAAAAATCCCAGGAAAAAGGAGCCTAAGAGGGAAAAGATTTAGATGCTCGTTTGATGCTGATTTTATGGCTGACGTTTTGCTTTCAACTGTCCAATAATCGCTTCATGCGTTTGCCGTGCACTCTTTTCATGCAGAAATTTATGTATCCGCTGCTTTCTTTTGGTTAATTGACACAAAACATTGCAAATAGTATCATCAGTTTAGATGAAAAAGATTCTTTTGCTCCTTATTTCCATATCTTTCTTTATGTTTTCATGCAGAGACAGCGACGCATCCATGCTCAAACGAGAAGCTCTGTTTAACATTAGCTACGGAAGAATGGATGACCAGATCGACTTGTCCTTTGACAGGTCTGCAATTCCAACTTATCCTGCAATTATTAGAATGGTGGACGGCATTGTCTATGTTATGAATGGTAATTTGCGGAAAATTATGAGGTTTACCTCTTTTGGCGACCTTATTGCCTTAATCGGGCACAGGGATATTAACAGCACGCCAATTATTTTTGAAGTTGAAGATAATAGCAATGTGCTGGTAAACCGCAGAGCTGTTTTTTTTCCTTTCAATAATATAAGAACTTTTGCTGTCGACCGGCGGCAGTTTGTTTATGTCAGCGATTTGCTGCCCAGAGAAAGGCATGAATTTGATGAAAGAAACAATACAATGCTGGCGTACATCATATATAAATTCGACAATAACGCTAATTTCATCAATTCTTTGGGGCAAGATGGAGTCGGCGGAAGACCTTTTCCCTTCATAAAAAACATAGAAACTAATAATAATAACGATATTATCGTAGTTACAATAACAAGAGATAAACATATTGTATTCTGGTTTACAGAAAGAGGCGATTTAAAGTATGTTATAGAGCTCGATGAGGACTCGATTCCCTTTCCGTCCGAAAATATTAACTTATATTATTCTATAGAAACAATAAAAGTGCCGGATACCGGTTATTTTCTTTACATAAAAACCAACTATTTCGAAGGAACTGTAGACCCTGTTACAGGCATTCAGACAGATTTAAATTTTTATAAATCATTCATCAATGTTCTTGATCTCCGTGCAGGAAGATACATAAGCATGATAGAAATCCCGGAAGTCTTTACAAGCTCTCCGCCAGGCCGGAGCAACTTAATGGATAGGCATCTGCAGGTTTTATACAGTTTCATGGGGATTGTTAATAACAGATACCTTTTTCTCTCTGCAATCATAAATGAAGAGACAATGCAAATACTTGTTCTTGATACAGACGGAAGAGCTGTAGGGCAATCAAGAATAAATATAGACTTCGAAGAATATCATCATATTTATATTGATATAAGCCGTGAAGGTATAATTACTGCTATACTGGCAGGAAACAATGAAGCAAATGTTGTATGGTGGAGAGCAAATTCCATTCTTAGAGACAGATAATGAAAATTGTCAATTCAGAAGAAATGCAGCTTATTGATATTAAGACTCAGAAAGAGTTTGAGTATCCTGCATTGCTATTAATGGAAAATGCAGGCATTAACTGCTATGCTTATCTTAAAAAAAATATTTTCCCGATATATGGTTTTGACAAAACAGTATTTGTCTGCGGAAAGGGCAATAACGGCGGCGATGCTTTTGTAATGGCGAGGCACCACTTTATCGATGGGTTTAGCGGAGCAATTATTCTGATGGATACGCCGCACGAGGGAACTGCGGCAGCAACTAATTTTATTTTATGCAAAAATCTGGGGATAAAAATTTTAAATTTTAACTCGGACAGAGAAGAAGCTGTTTCTTTGATTAAAAAGAGCAGTTTAATTATTGACGGGATATCCGGGACAGGAATAAAAGGAAGCTTCACTGGTATTGAGGCTGAGGTTTGCGAAATTATAAATGAGTCATCTGCTTTTGTATGCTCCCTGGATGTTCCAAGCGGAATCGGAGACAATTACAAAAGCTCTCATGTTTGCGTAACAGCAGACTTAACCATAACAATAGGGCTTCCCAAAATTTCTCTCTATTACCCTGCTGCCCGGAAACATTGCGGCACCATTGTTTTTGCAGATGCTGCTTTTCCCCCTGCATATCTCAAAGTCCAGCGCAAGTCTGATGACTCTGCCAAGCCTGATATTACTTTGATTAACAAAAACATCCTTAACAAACATATTAAGCTGCCTGCTGCATGGAGTCATAAAAATTCGCGCGGTCATGCTGCTGTCTTCGCCGGCAGCAAAGGGAAAAGCGGCGCTGCTGCGTTATGTTCAAAAGCAGCATTAAGAAGCCTTGCAGGTGTTGTTACCCTTTTTACAGATGCAGATGTTTACACTCCTCTTGCAAGCTCTTTAAGTTCAATAATGGTTGATATATTTGACTCAGCAGCAGCCAAAAACGCTGTAGAAAAAAGCGAATGTTGTGTTCTCGGACCTGGATGGGGTTTTGAAAAAGAAAAAGAAGACTTTCTTGAATATCTGCTTGAATCTGCAAACAAACCTCTTGTAATAGATGCAGATGCAATAACCCTGCTTTCTGCAATTATTGAAAAGCAAAAAGAAAAAAACAAGCCATTTTATAACAAAAACTGTATTATAACCCCTCATCCCGGAGAATTTGCACGATTAACAAAGTCCAGTACAGAAGAAATTATGGATAACCCTGTGCCATTAATAAAATCATTTTCCGAGCAAACAGGGATCATTGTTGTTTTAAAATCCCATGTTACATGGATATGCAATAATCATGGCAAAATAGCAATTTTCGACAGCATGAATCCTGGTCTTGCAACAGCAGGCAGCGGAGATATACTTGCGGGAATAATAGGCGGGCTTTTGGCTTATGGACTAACTCCTTTTGAAGCTGCAATCTGCGGGGTAGTAATTCATGGCAATGCAGGAAAAAAATGCCATAAGCGCAAAGGATTTTTTGCAGCAGAAGATATTCTTGAATATATTCCAATTATAATCAAAGATATCAAAAAGCAGGGAAAAAATGCAGGAAAATTTTGATCAAAATCAGTATGAATTTCATTACAAGAGAGAAGAAAGGTTTGCCAGGATGCCTAGTCATTTAAGGGACAATCCAAAAGGTTTTTACCAAAACAATAAACCGCTTGTAATAATTTTTGCAAATCTCATTCTTGCGATCATCATATTCGGGGGATTTTTTGCTTACGAAAATTTTATTGCGAACCGGAATTTTCACCCTGACTTTAACTTTACTTTAAATGGATATATTTTTGATAATAATATGCTCATAACCCTATCGATTAGAAAGAAAGAGAATTCAGCGCTGCCGGAGGATGAGCTATTGCCTTTTGAAGCTACTATTACTTTATCCGATAACAGGGATTTTAACAGAAGATTTTTTGATATTTTACCTGCAAAACCAAATGAAGAAGTAGTCTTAAGAACCTCGGTGCCAATATTTAATCATGAAATTCAGAGAAATTCAACAATATTTGCGACTATCGCATTTAGTGGTCAGATTATAAGCTTAAAATCAAGAGTAAAGAGTGAAAAATAGATTTGACGTCCAAACAAGATTCAGATATTATAAAACAAGGGGAGATAACAAATGGTTCAGTTTTATGTTTTATCGATTTTAGTTAATTTGCTTGGGGGCTTCTTATTGGCAGGCGATGTCATAAGCAAAAGATTTTCATCTTCTGGCTTTTACCAAAAGATTACAAAATCAGAAGTATATATGATGATTTTTGCAATAATTGCGGCAATTGCAGGAATTTTCAAAATTATAAGTGTTCTTGAAGGCAATATTCCTATAATCGGGGACTTGCTTCCTGCTTTAGCAAGCTTTACATTGGCAATTCACTTTTTTTGTAAATATCTTTTGGAAAAAAAAGGAATGCTGGAAGGAACTTTGGGAACAATTGATTTATTTATCGAAAATTACAAAACTCTTATAGGAATTGCTTGTATTATAATTGCTATTCTGCATTTTTTGTTTCCTAGCGCTCTCTTTTTATAGAAGTATGACCTATTCATTATCTACTGCCGGGGTTGCTAAATGCAATAATAAGTATTTTATTGCAAAAAGAAAGCCTGGAAAATTCCTGGGGGACTTATGGGAATTTCCCGGCGGTAAGGCAGAAAAATGGGAACTTCCTCAAAAAGCTCTTGAGAGAGAGTTTCTTGAGGAATTCAATGTCAATATAAGAGTTAATAGCATATTTTGTTCAGGTCTTTTTATACACAATGAAAATACATATAAACTTATTGCTTTTGAAATAGATATTTTATCTGAAAAAATAGAACTTCTTGAGCATACAGAATATCTTTGGGCAGATGAAACTGATCTTTCGAATTTTCAATTTCCTGAATCTGATTATATAATTGTAAGACACATTCTAGATAAAGGCTGATAAAATCAGCAAAGTTATACCTTTTGGAAAAAATATATCACTGTAAATTATCGCACGTATCGCGGAAAAAAAGCAAAACAGACCTTCCATACTTTCTTTTATCTTCGAGTTTGAGGGTATAAATTTCATCCTGCCATTTTTCTTCTGCCGGGTGATGAATCATAACCAGCCCATGCGGACTCAATACTTTTTTCTTTGAAATTAGCTCAAGGAGTTTCTGTTTTTTTTTGAGCGGGAATGGAGGATCAAGAAAAATTATATCGAATTTGCTTTTTGTTGATAAAATAAAGCGTTCAACCGGCATTATAAAGATATCTGTCTTACTGTTTTCTGCAATTTTGGCATTCTCAAACAGAATGTTTTTTTTTACTCTGTCCACTTCGACAAAAGTAACAGATGAGGCGCCCCTTGAGGCTGCTTCAATGCCTATAACGCCTGACCCGCTAAATAAATCCAGAAAAGAAAACCCATTAAGATTGCCTAAAATTGAAAACATAGACTCTCTCATTTTGTCCATTGCCGGGCGAATAACTCCCTTTGGACATCTAATTCTTCTGTTGCAATAAATGCCCCCGGTAATTCTCATTCAAAAACCCTTGGGATTGCGGATGTGCGGGATGTAGAACCCCAATACAAGATCGGGGCGTTTTTTCTTCTATCTTCTTTGCCCAAAAATTCGGAGAAGAAAGATAAACAAATTTATAAAATCAAGATAAAGCTTTAGCGCTCCAAGAATAGAAAATCTCATATAATCTTCGTCTGCAATAGAGCCGGAAAAATTTCTGCTCATTTTTAATATATGTTGAGTATCATAAGCAACAAGTCCGCAAAAAATAAGAACTCCGGCAAAAGAGACCAACCAATGCAAAGTAGAGCTTCCTAAAAAGATATTAACAACAGATGCTATTATAAGCCCAATAAGCCCCATCATAAGATAACTGCCGATTGAGGATAAATCTCTTTTTGTTGTCATTGCATAGAGACTCATTCCTGCAAAAGTGCCGGCTGTTATAAATAAAGTGGAAGTAATGCTTGCGGTTGTATATGCAAAAAGTATGGCTGATAAAGTTACTCCGGTAAGCCCTGAATATGTTATAAAAGCCAAAACAGCTGTTTGAGGACTCATTTTCATAATTCTTGCAGAAAGAAAAAAGACAAGACCAAGTTTGCCAATAAAAATAACCCATATTAGATGGGACTGAAAAAGATGAGCAATCCGCATAGGATCGGAAAGCATCCATAAAGAGACTACACCTGTAAAAGCAAGACCTCCTGTCATCCACATATATACATTTCGTAAAAGGCTTCTTTCCTTTACTGCTCTTTCCGGTGTTAAATAACCTGCTTTTTCAAACAATTTCAAACTCCTTAAAAATAATATCAAAAAGTATAACTTCGTTTACCTTTTGTATACCCCATCACTCAGTCATGCCCGTGCAAAGCACACCACGACTCTCGCTTCGTCGGTATATAAAAATATCTCAATATTTTTTCGATTCGTCAATGGTTTTGAAGATATTTAATCTTTAAGTTCAAATGCTGCAAAATTAGGGAAGCACTGATTAAATTTGACTCTAATCAGTGCTTCCACATTTTTTCTCGTTTTCTTGCAGAAAACTACGAAAAAAGGATAATAATGTAAAGCTGATTTATTCTCGATTGAATAAATCAGCGGTTCCTTAGCAAAAATATAGATTCTTTCTCATATTCTTTCTATAATATATTATAGATAAGGAGTATTTAGATGAAAATTAAAATATCTTTTTTTATAACTATCATTATAATAACTATTTTGCTGTCAGCGTGCGCTTCTTCCGGCACTATAGGCACCAAAAATAAGGTGGTACCTGATTCCTGCAAAATAGAGGGAAAAACATGGGAACTTGTTAGAGTGGAAACTAAATCCGGCGCAAGCATAAAATTGGACAGAAAAGAAATGAAGAGATTGAACCAGGAAAACATGTTTACTCTTCTTATTAGCAGCAATAACATATCAGGCAGGGCTGCTCCCAATAATTATGTTGCTCAAATAATAGCACAAGATGGAAATAAAATAAAATTTTCTCTAATAGCTTCTACAAGAATGGCTGCACTTGTAGATATGGATAATATCTTGCTGCAAGAGGATGAATATTTTCGGTTATTGCAGCAAACTTTTGCATGGGGTATAAAAAATAAAAATCTTATACTGCATACTATAAATAGCGCAAACGAAAAAACAAAGTTAATATACTCGCCAAGAAGATAAAGGGTCGCGTACGCGACCTTTTTGTTCCTCATCGCTCGATCATGCGAAAGCTTAGCTTTCGCGCGATTCTCGCTTATTCGTCCAATAAAGGGTATTATACGTTTTTCCTCCTCGCTCGGTTACACCCGCAAGGGGTACTTTGTGTGCAAACATCGTTTGCCCGCAACTCTCGCTACGTCGGAAAATACCGTAAATTAACGTTTGCGGAATTTGCTCCTGCTTAAGTGCGCGCCTAATTTGGAATCCTCGCCCCTTACATGGGTTACAAGCCAGTCGCCGATTTTTCGCTTTACCTGACGAGCCAGAGTTTCGCTGGTTCCAAAATTGGCGAACTCTTCGACCAATTCCATAATAACTTGTTTGAATTTTTCATGAAGTGCATGATGCCTCTCACATTCAGGAAAGCCGCATTCGCGCTGAAATATTTCTTCTTCTGCAAAATGGTTTAATGTATAAGAGTAAAGAAAATCCAGGGATTTTTTTAGTTCTTCTTTGCCTGCGCCTTTTTCAATAGCATTAATAAAACCGCTAATTGCTAGAAAAAGTTGCTTATGCTGCTCATCAATTTTTTCAACCCCAACAGCCATGTAATCATTCCAGGTATAGCGCAGTTCCTCCGGGACTACGTAACGACTTATTGCTTCCCGCAGAACATCGATGTTGCCCTTATTTTTGCGACTTATATTGTTTGTATGGTTTACAGAGCTGTTTACCTCTCCCGCACGGGAAGACATATCATTTAGTTCAGCTGATATTTCTTCAGCCGCATTTATAAGATTTTTCCCTTCTTTGATGACTTCCCTGCTGCCTTCCCGCATCTCGGCAGAATTCTTTTTTACTGTTATGGTTATCTCATTAAGTTTTTTTATAACTTCCAGTATCTGCCGACTGCCTGTATTTTGTTCTTCCATGGCATTGAGGATTTGCTGCTCCTGATCTGATACTGTTTTTACATCTGCATCAATCAGTGCAAATTTTTCCAGCACTTTGCCGGTTGCGTCTGAGATTCCAGTCATGGAATCCCTCATCTTTTTGAGTTCAGTGCCTATAGCTTTGGACTGAGCGCCTGAGGATTCAGCTAACTGCCGTATTTCATCCGCCACTACTGCAAAACCCCGCCCTGCCATCCCTGCATGAGCTGCTTCAATGGCTGCATTCATTGCAAGCAGATTTGTTTGCCTTGCGATGTTTTGCAGCACTGCATTAATTTCCATAAGCCCTTCGGATTCCCTGGCTATCTCCTGCATATTCTTTGCTACAGCAACAAGTCCGGCTCTTCCCACTTCCGAAGCTCCTGCCAGACGCGCTACATTTTCAGAGTTAGTGCGGGTAATCCTTGTTACAGAATCTATATTTGTCAGCATCTTTTCAATAGCAGAAGAGGATTGAGATACACTGTTGCTCTGAATTTCAATATCATCAGAAAGACGGCTGATATTTTCCGTAATCCTTTCCATAGCTGCATTAGTGGTATCTACAGATTCGCTTTGCGCTTTTGCCTTGACCTGCATATTTTTAACAGCGCTGTTTATTTCACTTATTGCCTGCGCTGTTTTCTCCATGTTTGCAGTCAAATCCAGCCCAATGTCATCCAGAGATTCAGCTTCATTCTGAATGATCATAACCATACGCTTTAGGTTATCCAGAGTTTTGTCAATATGTGCAGCTATCTCGCTGATTTCATCTTCAGACCAGAGCCGTATTTGCTGATCAATATTTCCCTTCTCCGCCTTTTGTAATACTTTGCTGATTTTATTTATTGGATTTATAATCCATACTCGAAAAGCGGAAATATTTATCAATATTAAAATAGCTGCAATAATCATGGCAAACAGTAGAAGGGGCAGCCCCTTTATATTGGCGCTGGCAAGAATAGAGATGAATAAAACAGCAACAAAAAGCAGAATAGAAGAGAGAAAAAGCATTTTTCGAAATACGCTGTTTCTGAGTACATATTTTTTTTGTGTGCTTAAATTTTGTTTCATCTGCATTTCCAAAGTTTATTTATTCACCTTTATATTTTATTGCCATAACTTACCGGAAAAGAGGAAAGCATATTTTTAATCCATAGATAGATACCCTGTTAATGCCGGAAAACATCACATACCACCGAAAAAAAATAAGTCGTTATAATATAACGACTTATTTTGGGCGATGACGGGATTGAACCGCCGACATCCTGCTTGTAAGGCAGGCGCTCTCCCAGCTGAGCTAATCGCCCTTTCAAAAAGACATTATCATATTGTTTTTTTTATGTCAATATAAATATGATTATTTTTTTGCAACCTTTTCCTAAAGTTCGCTAAGTTTTGTATTTATATAAGCAAGTTTTTTCTCAAGCGTATCAATAGTTTTCATTATCCTGCTTTTTTCTGCAAGAAGCCTTTTGGCAGGATCTTCTTTATCATTGATGCCCTTTTCCTCTACAACAACTTCCTTTACAATATCAGGGCTTTCTTTTTCAATAAAAGACTTTTCTGCCATAGCGCGTTTTTCCGGTGCCTTTATGGAAACAACTGTCTTCATGTTTTCAAAGCCAATTTCCGGTGATACATCCAGATTATGAACATTTATCAAGGCAGCAGCAATAGTTCTATGAATGCCAAGCTCCCTGTCTGTATAATCATCAAAACTTAGATGCTGTTCAAAACATAATTTTTTCGCTCTGGCAAGAAGCCCTCCAAGCTCTTTCATAAGCTCGCCATTTTTGCTTATATAGTTTTCCCGAATTGTCTTTGTAAGCTTGAGGAATTCTTTATCTTTTTTAAAAATATTATTGTAAATCTTCTTTTCTTCAGCTTTTTTTAGCAAACTGTGCAAAATAGCCCAGAAACTTCTTGTATGATACTTTCCGGAAACAGGAACTCCGGAATTACAGCATTGAACATGGTGAGCAAACTCATGTATGGCTGTATACATTGTATCATCATCATTTCTCATATTTTTATTATGTATGATGATCTCTCGCTGTTCCGGCTTGTAAAGTCCGTCAACTTTTTTACTTTTTTTCCCGGAGAGAACAACTGTAAAATCAAGGATATTTTCCGGAGCCAGTTGCAGTAATTTATCTTTTATCTGCTCATTATTCATAGGTATTATGCCTTTTACTCAGAAATAACTCTTGCATATAAAGCCCTGTGAAATTCTCTAAAAAAGAGTTCGTCTCTATTTATGTCGTTAAACATTTTTATTGCAACTCTTTCCTGCGCCCTGTTCCAATCAAGCCCTACTTCGCTGTATTCGGGAGTTATATAGGAAAATATCTTGTTGGCGCCGTCAAGTAATTCAAGTGTTGCATTTGCATTTGCAATAAAAAGATTATGGGCATTTATATGTGGATCCGCAAAATTAAGTGTAAAAATAACTGTATATCTTTCACCTCTGTTGCCGGGAGAAAGTCTTATTGCAAGCTCTTCTCTTGTAAATAAAGTTTTTATACGGTCAAGGAAAAAATCAATTTCAACTTCTCCATTAATAACTAGTTTTAATACAACACTAATTCTATTAATTTCAGCGGTAAAATTTTTGGCAGGAACAGTTACTCTTCTTTCAAGCAATTGCGGATTAATTCCAATATGCGGCATTGAAACTTCAGCATACAATTGATGCTCGCCCGGCAAAAGGTTTTTAAATTCAATTTTACCGGAATATCTTCCATTTATGCCTGTAATAACTTCTGCAACTTTTCCGCCGGCAGCTCTGTTATAAAGATTAATTCTAAACCGCCCAGGATTCCTGCCCTCGCTGTCTAAAACCGAGATTATAAAATTTTCAGGGCGGCCGGGCTCTGTTATTATATGGTTTGTCTCTATATTTATAGCAAGTCCGGAAAATATTGTTGCTATATTATCTTCTATTAAATCGAGAAGAAGTCCTCTCTCGTTATTTATAGTGCCGCGAACAAGCTTGGGATAAGGGCTTCCTGCAACAAATTTCCAGCTATTCCCAAGAAAAGTTAATAGTTCAAAAGTGGTTGTTTGTCTTGATAAAAATCTTGGAGAAAGAATTCCTTCGATGAAGTCTGCAATTTCCTGCTTTTCTTCTTTTTTGATCCTCTCCCAGTCTGATTTTAATATTCTAAAAGATAACCATATCCTTGCGGTTTCGGATTGATGAGAATCGCTTTTTACACTTGCACTGTTTCCGGTTAAAGCTTGGATTATGTGCGCTTCTGCGTATGCAAAATATTTCTTTTCCGCATCTGCAGGAAGAAGATCTTTCTGGGATTTTTTTATATTTTCGAATATTACAGATACCAGATTAGAAAAAGCTTTCTGTCTTGTCTTGTTAAAATCATCAGTGTCATCAAGATCATTTAAAAAAGCTGCGCCAATAAAGTAATCATCGCTGTTAACAATATATTTGTTAGCTACCCACTCAGGAATTTCTTTTCTATCTGTTTTAACCTGCGCTGTATTGCAGCTCATAATCAAAAAAATAGCAGTAATCAGAATAAAAGGTATTATAGTTTTGGACATTAAAACATCCTCAAATGACTCTCCCCGTTGTAGATATGTAATCAGATTCCGCAGAAGAAACGGGGGTTGTCATTAAGTTCCGCCTAGTGTGTTACTGGCAGAGACCTTGTGGGATTATTATTAAGCTCATGCATAAGCCTGTTAAGAGCTTCTGTAGCTTTAAATTCAGCAAAAGCAGCTTCTTCACTTCTTATAAATGCCTGTCTTGCAGTTTCTCTAAATCTATCCAGTCTGTACTCAACAAGAACATATACTGTTCCGTCTGCAGAAACATGCGCATCTCTTTGAGTTGCTCCGCGAAGCGCTGTATCAGTTATTTCGCGTGTTATTGTTTCTATAAAGGCAAGAGCTTGCGGATTATTGCCGGCGCCTGATACCTGAGCATAATCTGTAATAGCACTTCTGATCTGGGTCTCAACCTGTCTTGCAATATCTGCTCGTGCTCTGGAAAGAGCCATTGTTCTTCTTGTGCTTAGAGCTCCCAACTCCGGCTCCCCTACTCCAACTCCGAAGAAAGCATCATCTGCTACAAGCGGTGTTAGAAAAAATGCAGGAATATCTCCGGTTTCTATTTGCTGCTGCACAGTTGGTTGTTGTGATCTGCAGCTTATAACAAACAATGCCAATACCATAATTACTAAAATAGTTGATAAATTTCTTAACATTTTAAACTCCTTATTAAATAAAGGGTATGCTTCTTTCCCGACCAAGTCGGGATACTGCGTAACCCTTTGTTTCCTCACTTGCTGGTTCACAAGGGGCACGCCCCTTCGGATGACCGTGCAGCACGTCACGACTCTCACTCCACTCGGAAATAAAAAGTATTTTCCCGATGCAAGACCGGGACATTATCGCAGAGGGAACCTGCGCCCATACCTGAAAAACAATACAGGGGCTTTTGCAGAGCCCCTATTAATTACATACTTTTAGTATTCTGTATTTTTCTAAGCTTTTTTTGCTGTTTTCTTACAATAGCTTTCTTTTTTCTATTGTTTATGATCGAAGGTTTTTCATAAAACTCTCTTTTTTTCCATTCTCTTATTATACCTTCTTTTTCAACCATTCTTTTAAACTTCTTGAGAGCTTTTTCTAGTGGTTCAGCATCATCTACTTTCACAAAAGCGATAAAAATCACCTCCCTTGAAAACGGTTATTGTATTATCAGATTAAATAATTAAATATAAGTAGTCAATAATATAGTATAGATTTTAATAAAAATTAGTACAAAATCATGTTTAAAACCTACGCGGTGGGGCTCTTGGACCTTAATTTTGGGGCTTTTTTCCAATAGGTTCGTATTTACTTTCCGAAAAGAACAGTAAACATAAGGCATATCTCTTTCACTTATCGGAGGATGCCCGCCTTCTCTCTCAAGCACAAGATTACCGTTAAGGTCATACTGATAAAACATATTACCGCATCTTTCAAGCCTGTG
>JGI20163J26743_11538070_pt1 | contig 13009 bp, 10 predicted proteins | sample TergutCu122P1_FD_26743 | JGI IMG/M metagenome (IMG submission 26743) | reverse complement strand
TTGCTGTTGTTGTGGCCGACGCTGTCGGCGCTGTGGCTGGCGACGGGCGGGCGACCGCCGCTGTCGCTGGTGATCGTCTTTGTGATGGGGACGTTGCTGATGCGTTCTGCCGCTTGTGTGCTCAACGATTGGCTCCATCGTGATAGCAACGACAACGATGACGCCGAACCGCTGAAGCAAGGCGTCATTGCGCCCTGGGAAGCGCTGGCCCTGGCTGCCGTGTTGACACTGATCGCCTTTTGTTTCGTCTGGTTTACGACGAAACTCGCCATCGGGATGGCCGCGGCGGCGCTGGCGTTGGCGCTGGCGTTGGCTTTCTTGCAGCTATTTTCCAAGTGTTTTTTCTCGTTGCCGCAAGCGCTTCTCGGCATCGTTTTTTTGTTCGGCATTCCGATCGCTTTTGCCGCCGCCAACAGCACAGTGCCCTGGGTCGTCTGGGGTTTGATGGGCGTTCACGTGTTCTGGGTTGGAGCCTGCGACATCGGGAAGGCGATGGCGAACCGCGACAGAGATAGCGAGCGCGGTCGCTGCACTTCCGCGCTCATTCTGGGGCGCTACGATGTGCTGGCGGCAGCGGCTTGTTATGGACTGTATCTGGCGGGAATGATCGGCGCCGGTTTGTGGTGGCGCTTGGGCATCGTGTACTGGATCGCGCTGGCGCTGGCGGCGGCGTGTGTGGCCTGCGGTTTATGGTTTGTCCGCCACCGCGAGGCTTCCCGCTGTTTCGCCGTGTTTCGTCACAACCACGGGATCGTGATGCTCGTCTTCATCGGCGTCGCCGCCGACTACGCGCTGCGCTTGCAGGCCTGGCCGGTGCCGGGAAGTTGATAGGTCAGATATCAGAGGTCAGGGATCAGAAATCAGAAATCAGAAATCGGAAATCAGAAATCGGAAATCAGAAATCGGAAATCAGAAATCAGAAATCAGAAATCAGAAATCGGAAATCAGAAATCAGAAATCGGAAATCGGAAATCGGAAAATTAACGGCAAGGAACACAAAGAAATTCTCACGCGAAGCCGCGAAGGTGTAAAACAAATCTTTTTAACCGCAAAGAACGCATAGAGCGCAAAGAAAAAACTGGCGTCATTGCGAGCGAAGCGAAGCAATCCAGAAAACGTGTGCAACGAAAAAATCGCTGGATTGCTTCGCTTCGCTCGCAATGACGGCTTTTTTTATTCACGCGAAGGCGCGAAGCCGCGAAGAACAACTCCGTCATCCCCGCGGGAATGACGCCATATGGTGTAGCGTATTCGACTTCTTCGCGCCTTCGCGTGAGATTGTTTCGTCGCGGTTCGCTACGCTCACCACGACCTATGTGTTGCGCGAAGTCGCAGAATCCATAAACAGGGCGCGATAAATCGCGCCCCTACGTTCTGATACCTGACCTCTGGCCTCTGATTCCTGACGTCCGTCACCCCCCGACCTTCGGCAAACGAAAACTGAAGGTCGCTCCTTTTCCGGGTAAGCTGCTGATTTTCAGCGCGCCGCCGTGACGGTCAACGACGGTGCGCACCAGCGCCAGACCGAGGACAAGGCCGGTCTCTGTCGGTGATGCGTGGTCTTCCGGTGAGCCCAACAGCCGTTGTTGCGCTTCCTGTGAAAGGCCGATGCCCTGATCTTTCACGACAACGCGCCAGAAGCTGTTTTCGTCGATCACCGACACGGTGATTTCGCTGCCGTCGGGGCTGAATTTGATGGCGTTGTGGACGAGGTTGAACACGGCGCGCGCCAGAAGGGTTTGATGGCCGAGGACAAACGCTTCTTCAACGTAGTCGCGGTGGATGGCGATGTTGTATCTGATGGCGAGCGGCCAGATTTCGTCGAGGGTTTCGTCGATGAGGGCGGTCAGTTCCAATTCTTTCAGGTCGGCCGGCGTCAGTTGCAGAGCCTTGGCGTGCATCACGAATTCGTCGGCAAGGCGGGAGGTCTTGCGGGCGTATTGTTCGATTTTTTCGAAGCATTCGTCGTCGGTCAAATGGGAGTGACCTTGTTGACGCATTTCGATCAAGGCGATGATCGACGATTGCGGCGATCGCATGTCGTGCGACAGGAAGTTCAGGAACGATTCGCGTTCACGGTGGGCGGCCTCGAGACGTTCGTGGGTTTTACGCAGCGATTCAATGCTGCGCGATACCGGCTCGATGAAAGGATGGAAGGTTGTCGGGTGTCCCGAGGTGAGCGCGCCGGGTTGCAGGCGCAGCAAAAGATTTTCCTGTTCGAGAAAACGCAGCGCCATCGCCAGTCGTCGCCAACTCCACAGCGGGTATGAGAGCATGGCGGCGAGCAAAAAAGAGGCGGGTTGAACGATTCGCTGGGTGGTGTAGAGAAAAAATTCGGTGCTGCAATAACCGGCGATCAGCACGATCGTGGTAACGACCACGGCCGGTCCGGGACGCAGCCGGAAAAAAGCGGCAAAGAGAAGGAGCAGCATCAGGCTGAACAGCGCCCAGGAAACGGCGGTGGGCAATACGCGCAGGTTGATGCCGAGGCGTAACGCTTCAAAGATGTGGGCGTTGATTTCCACGCCGCCCATCGGTCGGGAAAAACCGGAGACCGGCGTCGGATGCGCGTCGCCCAGACCGGTGGCGGTGGTGCCGATGAAAACAATGCGGTCACGCACGGCGTCGAGCGGAATTTCGCCCGCAGCCCAACGGGCGTAGGAATGGCTTTTGAAATGTCCGGGCGGCCCGAAGAACGGTATATGAAACCAGTTTTTCCGTTGCCAGGTATTGGCGCCGCTGAATAACGGTTCCGATGCGCTTTCTCCCTGATAACGGGCGGCGCTTTGCGGGTCGGTGAGTTTGAGCAGCGCCAATGCCGCATGCGGCCAGCGCGCTTCTCCCAGCCCCTCAAACAGGTAGGTGGAACGAATGATTCCGTCCAGATCGACTTCGGAGTGAATGTGTCCCAACCCTGCCGCCGCATTGACCAGCAGCGGTATCGGCAGGTGTTCGCGTGAGCCGCTGCGGGTTTTCGCGTGGATCAGCGGCAGTACGACGCGGCCGTTGCGACGGATCGCGTCGGCGAGCATTTCGTCGGTTTCCAGTGTGCGACGATCCGGTTCGTTGAAAAGAACGTCAACCAACACCGCACGGGCGCCGGCTTCGGTGAGGCGGTTGATGGCGCGGGTGTGAATCTCGCGCGGCCAGGGCCATTGGCCGATACGGGAAATATCGTCGTCGCCGATCGCGAGGATCACGATATCGTCGGGAGGCGGGCGGTGAAATTGATGAAGCGCTGCGTCGTAGAGCATGTGGTTGACCCGCCAGAACCATTGGTTGTGCAGCGCGACGCCGCAAAAAGTCAGCGCGACAACCACGAACAGTATCCACTCAATGTACAAGCGCGTCGGGTGTTTGACCCGATAAGCCAAGAGTTTGCGGAGCACTGCCCGGGTTCCGGAAAAACGCGTACGCTTGATGTTCATGTTGACGTACGTTTCGTGAGAAGGGTCGAGGGGCGGCGTTGTGGCGACAAGGGGTTTCTGACGCCACGCGGTGGTTTATAACGCCAACAACGGCAGGAAGAACAGGAGTATCCAGGCAGGGAAACCACTTTCTTCCTCGGGGACGATGAATTTCTGACCGCTACTGTACGGGCCTTCAATGCCGTCGCTGGTTGTGGCGCGCACCCGAACGAAGTAGGCGCCGGCGTCCAGCATCGGCAGTTCAATGCTGGGTTTTTCGGATTCGCCCTCTTGCCGGATCGACGAGAAGTCACTGTCTGATGCGAGTTGCCAGTGGTACGTCTGGTCGGGTGCGCCGGCCCAGGCCAGCGTCACAACGTCACGGCCTTCGGGAAGGAGGGCTTGCGCGGTCGGAGCGCTGGGCGGTTCGATGACGGTGAAGGCGCTTTGCCGACCGAACGGGCCAAGACGGTCGCCGATGTCACGGGTGGCCAGTTGCCAGCGGTATTGACCGGGAACGGCTTCTAGGGTGTACGACGGTTCCGGATGGCGCTCGATGCGCAGCGGCGGTTGCTCATCGCGGGCGATAAGGATGTCGTAAGAAACGGCGTTTTCCGGCGCCGCCCACATGAGGGTGATCGCTCCGGTGGGGAGACGTTTGTCGAGGACGGGCGCTGATGCAAACGGTGGTTCGGGGCGGGCGTGCAGCAGGAAAGCGTTATGGGCTTCAAGACCGTGCAATCCCTCGGCGGAAACGGCGCGCGCACGCAGGTAGTATTGACCATCGGGCAGGTTGGCGACCTTGAGTTGCGGCAAGGTGTTTTCGTTGACGGCGACGACGTCGTTGAATGTTTCGTCGCGCGCGACCGTGACGCGGTAAGCCGCGGCGTTGGCGACCGGCGGGAAAACGATTTCCAGAATGGTTTGCGTGTGCTTTTCAGGCAGGGCGCTCAGATCCGGCGCGGGCAGCAGCGGCTTCGGGGTGCTGGGCGCCTGACCGGCGGCAACGATGCTGCCGTTGCCGGCAGGGACGATGACGCTTTCGCTTTTTTCCGGCGTTGCAACGAGGACACGTCCCTTGTCCACTTCGATGACCGTTACCGTCGTTTTACCTTCGTTCTCGCCGACCCGGAAATGGGTGCCGCGCACGGCCGTCGTTGCGCTGGGCGTTGAAATTTCGAAGCGCGCGCCCGGGGTGGTTTGCGGAGAAGGTTTGGCATTGATTCGACCGTGGTCGATGTGTATCAACGAGCGCTGGGAGCCGGTCGATAACTGGCGCAGCTCATCGAGGCGCGCCCGGGTGTTGGGTTCAATCACCAGAATACTGCCGTCGTCCAGTTGCAGGGTGACGAAACTGTCGGCGTCAACGTCGATCACGGTTCCGGCGGCCAGTTGTTGCCCTTCCTGCAAGTTGATGCCATCGCTTTGCGCTTGCCCGTTGATTTTCAATACCCTGGCGGGTTTGCTGACCGAACGAATACGGTTTTCCGGCAGGTACAGCTTTTGTCCCGACCGCAGCTTGTGGATGTCCAGCCCGGGGTTGAGCTTTGCGATGGCGCCCCAGCGGGCGCGACCATCGAGATAACGCTCGGAAAGGCTGCTGATGCTGTCGCCGGGTTGCACGGTGTATTCAATAACACCAGCAGTAACCCCGTCGGCCACCCCGGCGATGACATCGGTACGGCGCTCCGCCGGTTCGGCAGCGTGCAGCGTCAGCGCAAAAAGGCCGAGCAAAAACGCGGCAGGGAAACGAAGGTCAGTCATGAGCGCTCACGGTTCCCGGTTCGACGACTTCAACGCGGTAACCGTAACCATAGACGGAGATCAGGCAGAAACCATACTCCGGCGTCAGCTTGAGTTTGCGGCGCAAGCGGCTGACGTGGGTGTCCAGCGTTCGTGAAGTGATCGATTCGGAAACACCCCAAACGGCTTGCAGCGTCTGGACACGCGGCACCAGTTGTCCGAGGTGACGGAACAGGTACCAGGCAAGCTCAAATTCTTTTTGCGTCAGGTCGATCGGATTGCCACTGATCGTTACCGCGCGGGCGTTGCGATCGAGCGTCAGCGCGCCGATGCGCAATACCGGTTGTTGCGAGAGATCGACATTGGCGCGCCGCCGCATCACGGCCGCGATACGCGCCATCAGTTCGGCCGGACGGATTGGTTTGATCAGATAATCATCGGCGCCGGCGGTCAGCGCATCGACAATTTTGGCTTCGTCGTCCTGCTGCGAGATGAAGATGACCGGCAACGGCTCCAGCAACTGCTCACGAATCCAGGTCAGCACTTCGCGCCCGGAAGCGCCCGGCGTTCGCCAGTCGAGCAACGCCAGATCAAAAATCTCCCGGCGCAACACGCGCATCACGTCATCGCCGCGCGCAAACAAATGAACCTCATGACCGGCCTGTCCCAACAACGAGGTCAGGGCATCTCCTTGCACGGCATCGTCTTCGAGCACCAGAATACGCATAACACTACTCCCCTCCCTTTGGGCAAAAACACATCGCAACACCTGTTACCGCCATCGCGGTTCAGTCGTAGCCGATGGCCGATAACCCCGTGTTGAGGGTTTGACATCAGTTAGTAACGATAGCACAAAAAAGGTTCAAAATTCGTGTGTCAACGATAGAACTAAATGATAGAACTCATATGAAAATGGGAACGGCGGAAATCGCCGCCACGCCAGCGGTGCGCGTGTCGGTGCGGGGGTCGATGCCTTTCACAATTCATGCCGTTGGGTTAGCTTTTGTGGCGGTTTTTCACACGCCGGATGGCCTTATATCGAGGCTTTTTCCTGAGTGCCCGCCAACAAAGGGCTATCGGCAAAAAAGTGACAGGCGCTGTGTTCTTCCACCATTTATTGGTGTAGAATTCTGTTGCACCGCTAGATATAGCGGTTCTGGTGTTAGCAGAACAAGGGAGGCGACGGCTTCCAGCCGTGTTTCCAAGCGTTTTCACGCAGTTTGATTCGACTTTTTACCCGAAAGAAGGCTTATGTCTGTTTCAGTGTCCGCCTCGCCGTCCGTTTCGTCTTCAGCGTCGTCCGCAGTTTCGTCCGCAGTTTCGTCGTCGTCCGCAGTTTCGTCGTCTATTGCTGCCCCGGGAGAGACGTCGTCGTTGCCGCGCCAGATCAGTCATGTGATCAAACGTGATGGTTCGCGGGTACCGTTCGAACTGCAAAAAATCGCCATCGCGATCGCCAAGGCGGGCAAGGCGACCGGCGAATTCGACGGAAGCGAAGCGCAAAGACTCGCTTCGCAAGTGGGGCGGGTGCTGGCCTACAAAGCGCCGGACGGCGTGCCGACGATCGAGTCGGTTCAGGATCGCGCCGAGGAAACGCTGATCGCCGCCGGTTATTATGTGACGGCGCGCGCGTACATCGTTTACCGCGAAAAACACAAGCAGTTGCGCGACACCCAGAAGACGCTGATCAACGTCGCCAACGCCATCGACGAATACCTCGACCAGCGCGACTGGCGGGTCAACGCCAACGCCAATCAGGGCTATTCGCTGGGCGGTCTGATCCTGAACGTCTCCGGCAAAGTGGTCGCCAATTACTGGCTCGACCATGTTTACGAACCCGAGATCGGGCAGGCGCACCGCGAGGGCGATGTACACATCCACGATCTCGACATGTTGGCCGGCTATTGCGCCGGCTGGTCGCTGCGCACGCTGCTGTACGAAGGCTTGAACGGCGTGCCCGGCAAAGTGGAAGCGTCGCCGCCGAAACACATGAGCAGCGCAGTCGGGCAGATCGTCAACTTCTTGGGCACGTTGCAGAACGAATGGGCGGGCGCGCAGGCGTTTTCGTCGTTCGATACCTACATGGCGCCGTTCATCCGTCGGGACAACATGGCCTACGACGAGGTGAAGCAGTGCATTCAGGAACTCATTTACAACCTGAACGTACCGTCGCGCTGGGGTACGCAAACGCCGTTCACCAACCTGACCTTCGACTGGGTGTGTCCCGAAGATTTGCGCGATCAAGCGCCGATCATCGGTCGTGTCGAGCAGGACTTCACCTACGGTGACCTGCAAAAAGAAATGGACATGATCAACCGGGCGTACATCGAAGTGATGACCACCGGCGACGCCAAAGGCCGCGTGTTCACGTTTCCGATTCCGACCTACAACATCACGCCGGATTTCGACTGGGATCATCCGAACTGCGATCTGCTGTTCGAGATGACCGCCAAGTACGGGCTGCCGTATTTCCAGAACTTCCTCAATTCGGAACTGAAGCCCAACATGATTCGCTCGATGTGTTGCCGCTTGCAACTCGATCTGCGCGAATTGCTGAAGCGCGGCAATGGTTTGTTCGGCAGCGCCGAGCAAACCGGTTCGCTGGGCGTGGTGACGATCAACTGCGCGCGTCTGGGGTATCTGTACGCCGGAGACCGTGAAGGGCTTTACCGCCGTCTCGATTACCTCCTCGAAATCGCTAAGGAAAGTCTGGAAATCAAACGCAAAGTCATCCAGCGTTTGATCGATCAGGGGTTGTTCCCCTATACCAAACGTTATCTGGGAACGCTGCGCAACCATTTTTCGACGCTCGGCATCAACGGCGTCAACGAAATGATCCGCAACTTCACCGGCGACACGGAAAACATCGCCACCGAATGGGGACATGCGTTCGCCGAAGACCTGCTGAACCATTTGCGCGAGCGGATGGTCGCTTTCCAGGAAGAAACGGGACACCTCTACAATCTGGAAGCGACGCCGGCGGAAGGAACGACCTACCGCTTTGCCAAAGAAGATAAAAAGCGTTTCCCCGACATTTTACAAGCGGGAACGCCGGAAGCGCCGTATTACACCAATTCGACACAGTTGCCGGTGGGCTTCACCGACGATCCGTTCGAGGCGCTGGCGCGGCAGGAGCCGTTGCAAACCAAGTACACCGGCGGCACCGTGCTGCACCTGTACATGACCGAGCGCGTGTCGTGCGCCAACGCCTGCCGCGATTTGATCCGACGGTCGCTGGAACGCTTCCGTCTGCCGTATGTGACGGTGACGCCGACCTTCTCGATCTGCCCGGTACACGGCTATCTTGCCGGTGAATACGAATTTTGCCCGAAGTGCGATGAAGCGCTGCTGGCGAAAAAGAAACAACAGGCGTTGGCGCCGGTTTGAAACACGCCGTCGCAAACCCTGGATGAAGCAGGAAAAGTTTGAAGGACGCAGTAGAATAAATGCAGTGATGAAGAGTGTTAAATGAATAGTGTTAAATGAATAGCGTTAAAAACAGCTAACAACCCAGACAGGAACGTTTGATAAGGAGTTTTGAAAATGAATGCACAAAAAATGGAGACCCCCGCATCCGTCAGCTTGAGCGATGGCGAACGCCAGCGTTGCGAAGTGTGGACGCGGGTCATGGGCTACCATCGGCCGGTCGCGTCGTTCAACATCGGCAAAAGAAGTGAGCACCGCGAGCGTCGGTTTTTCTGTGAGGCGCGAACCAAATAAAAGGGTTCCCATCCGACGCGCTTTGCGCGCTTCGCGCGGCCTTCCCGAAGCAGACTCGGAAGGCCGTTTTTAATTGGCGTCGGGAAACGTTTTAACCACGAAAGGCACGAAAAATTTTTGTTTCACGCGAAGAAGCGGAGAATGTCTCATGCGAAGATGCGAAAGCGCGAAGTGGAACTCAAAGCTCCCCTCTCCCCTCGCGGGAGAGGGGTTGGGGGAGAGGGGGCGGTGGATTCTGCGACGTCGCTTCGCTCTGCGCAGAATAACAGCTTTTTTCTTCGTGACTTTCGTGTTTTTCGTGGTTAAAAGTTTTTCTGATCCCTGATTCCTGACCTCTGATACCTGATCTGCCATGAACGACCCCTTCACACCATTGATGAAAGCGCCACTATCTTCCGCGTTGCGGGTCGGCGGTCTGGTGCCCTTTACCGCGACCGATTACCCGGACACGCTGGCGGCCGTGGTGTTTTGTCAGGGCTGCCCCTGGCGTTGCAGCTATTGCCACAACCCGCATCTGATTCCGACGCAGGGAGAACACTTGCTCGATTGGCCGACGATCAGCGAATGGCTGGAAACGCGGCGCGGTTTGCTCGACGCGGTGGTGTTCTCCGGCGGTGAGCCGACGGCGCAACCGGCTTTGCTGAAAGCCGTCACGGCAACGCGCGCGCAGGGCTTTCAGATCGGTTTGCACACCGGCGGCGCCTATCCGCGCCGTCTGCAAACGCTGTTGCCGCATCTCGACTGGGTCGGGCTGGACATCAAGGCCAGCCCCGCCGGTTATGCGCGGGTGACCGGCGTGGCGGACAGCGAACTGGGCGCGTTCAAAGCGCTGACGCTGATACAACGCGCCGGCGTGCCGTTCGAAGTGCGCACGACCATCCACGGCGCGCTGACGCCGCCGGAAGAATTGCAAACGCTGGCAGCGATCCTCAACGAACGCGGCGTGATGCACTGGGTCTTGCAGCGGTTCCGGGCGCAGGGATGCGATAACGAGGAACTGCTGGCGCGCGCCGACGAGGCGCTCATTCTCGACGAGGCGTTGTTGCAGGCGTTGCGGGAATTCGTTCCGCAGATTGATGTGAGGCATTGAATTCCTGTGTCGGCTCCATACTTCGCAGCCAAAGGGCTTGTAGTTATCCGCCCATTGTAGTAATATACCTACATTGCAACAGCATTAGGGTGTCGCTATGATGATTACAACCCTGTCTAGCCGCGAACTTAATCAAGATGTGACCAAAGCCAAGAAAGCCTCGAGAAACGGCCCGGTATTTATTACTGATCGCGGCAGACCGGCGCATGTCATGCTGAGTATTGAGGACTATCAGCGGCTTATCGGCAAGAAGCGAAGCATCGTGGAGGCGCTGTCCATGCCGGGCATCGCTGATATCGAGATAGAGTTTCCGCGTTCGCGTGAACTTCCCCGACCAGCGGATTTTGAATGATGTTTTTGCTTGATACCAACGTTATCTCCGAACTGCGCAAGGTGAGCGAAGGCAGAGCCGACGCCAATGTCGCCGCCTGGTTGTCGAAAGAAGATGCGGCGAATTTCTATATTTCTGCCGTCACGCTCATGGAAATCGAACTGGGCATTCTTCGCATGGAGCGTCGCGACCTCAAGCAAGGGGCATTGTTGCGCGCTTGGATGAACACCCGCGTTCTTCCCGAATTTTCCGAGCGGACGCTACCGGTTGACGCGACCATTGCGCTGCGTTGCGCCAAGCTGCATGTGCCCGATCTTCGTTCCGAGCGGGATGCCTACATCGCGGCCACGGCGCTTGTGCATGGGATGACCGTCGTGACACGGAACACTGCTGACTTTGCCGTAACCGGCGTCAATGTCATCAACCCCTGGAAAGCGTGATCGGTTTTCCGCTATTGGATTCTCCATTGCATAGGAACCTGCTAGACTTACGTCATTTTACGGTTCCTGAGAGACACCCGTGCTGGAAAAAGGAAAACCCGACGAAACCCTCCGTCGCATGAAAGCGACGCGCCGATGAGCGTCGCCGTCGTTCATTCGCGCGCGCTGGCGGGGATCGACGCGCCGCCGGTCACCGTCGAAGTGCATTTGTCGTCGGGCGGCCTGCCCGCGTTCAATCTCGTCGGCCTGCCCGACGCCGAAGTGCGCGAAGCGCGGGATCGGGTGCGCGCCGCGATCCAGAACGCCCGCTACGAATTTCCCATCCGAAAAATCACCGTCAACCTGGCGCCCGCCGACCTGCCGAAAGATTCGGGACGCTTTGACCTGCCAATCGCGCTGGGCATCCTCGCCGCCACCGGCCAGATACCGCGGAAAGCGCTGAACCACTACGAATTCGCCGGCGAACTGGCGCTGACCGGCGAACTGCGCGCGATTCGCGGCGCGTTGGCGATGGTGCTCTCGGCGCGGCGCGACGGACGGGCGTTCATCCTGCCGGAAGTGAGCGCTCGCGAAGCCGCGCTGGTGCGGGACGCCATCGTGCATCCCGCCGCCTCCCTGCTTGCCGTTTGCGCGCACCTGAGCGGTCAGGAAACCCTGCCGACGCAGGCGACCGAAATTCCCGACGAGGACAGCCTTCAGATTCCCGACCTTTCGGAAGTGCGCGGGCAGCATCAGGCCAAACGCGCGCTGGAAATCGCCGCTGCGGGTCAGCACTCACTTCTGCTCGTCGGCGCGCCGGGAACCGGCAAATCCATGCTGGCGCAACGGCTGCCCGGCATCATGCCGCCGTTGAGTGAAAACGAAGCCCTGGCGACAGCCGCCATCGCGTCGTTGTCAGGACGCTTTTCACCGGAACACTGGCGTCGTCGCCCGTTCCGCGCGCCGCACCACACCGCCAGCGCCGTCGCGCTGGTCGGTGGCGGCAGCGAACCGCGCCCCGGCGAAATCTCCCTGGCGCACAACGGCGTACTCTTTCTGGACGAACTGCCGGAATGGAACCGCGCCGTCCTCGAAGTGCTGCGCGAACCGCTGGAATCCGGCGAAATCCACATCTCACGCGCGGCGCGGCAAAGCCTCTTTCCGGCGCGGTTTCAACTCGTCGCGGCGATGAACCCCTGCCCCTGCGGCTGGCAGGGACACGAAAGCGGGCGCTGCCGCTGCACCCCCGAAAACATCGCGCGTTACCGCAGCCGCGTCTCCGGCCCGCTGCTCGACCGCATCGACCTGTCGCTCGACGTGCCCTCGTTGCCCGCCGACGCGCTCAAACTGAAACGGCCGCCCGATCCCGACGCCGAAAACAGCGCCGCCGTTCGTGTGCGCGTCACCCGTGCGCACAAAGTGCAAAAAGCGCGGCAAGGCTGCGCCAACGCCCACCTGACTGCGGCGATGCTGCCGCGCCACATCCACATCGACGCCGACGCCGAAACACTGCTGGCGCAAGCGATGCAGAAAAACTTTTTATCGGCGCGGGCGTATCACCGCGTGCTGCGCGTCGCCCGCACCATCGCCGACCTCGCCGACATGCCCAACGTCACCTCGGCACACATCGCCGAAGCGCTGGGCTATCGAAGGTTCGATCGGGTGTAAGCGCAAAGAACGTAAAGAGCGCATAGAGCGCAAAAAAAGAATTCTCACGCGAAGGCGCGGAGCCGCGAAGGAACGAAACTCCCCTCTCCCGCTTGCGGGAGAGGGGAGGGGGAGAGGGCGTAGGGGCGCGATTTATCGCGCCCTTTTTGTGGATTCTGCGACGCCGCTTCGCGTCGCGCAGAATGACGATTTTTTCTTTGCGCGCTATGCGTTTCTTTGCGTTCTTTGCGGTTAAATGATATTTTTTGATTCCCGGATGGCGCTTCGCTTATCCGGGCTACGCGCTCACGCGAAGGCGCGAAGAGGAAAAGCCCCCGACTTGCCCCCTTTCCAAAGGGGGTGTCGGCGAAGCCGACGGGGGTTTGCGAGGGTGCCCGCCGAAGGCGGGCGGGGGTTTGTTTTGAAAAAGATTCACCGCAAAGAACGCATAGAGCGCATAGAGCGCAAAAAAGAATTCTCACGCGAAGGCGCGAAGCCGCGAAGGAACGAAACTCCCCTCTCCCGCAAGCGGGAGAGGGGTGGGGGAGAGGGCGTAGGGGCGCGATTTATCGCGCCCTGTTTGTTCTCACGCGGAGACGCGGAGAAAAAAAGCCGTCATTCTGCGCGGCGCGAAGCGGCGTCGCAGAATCCA
>JGI20163J26743_11538071_pt1 | contig 13035 bp, 10 predicted proteins | sample TergutCu122P1_FD_26743 | JGI IMG/M metagenome (IMG submission 26743) | reverse complement strand
GAGGTCAGAGGTCAGAGGTCAGAGGTCAGAGGTCAGAGGTCAGAGGTCAGAGGTCAGAGGTCAGAGGTCAGAGGTCAGAGGTCAGAGGTCAGAGGTCAGAAGGAGACGTTTTTTGAAAAGATATACAGTGTGGCGGTCAGCGTTGTGGGCGGTTTTGTGGGGAGCGCTGCTGTGCTTTTCGGGCGCGGTATTCGCCACTCAGCCGGAGAGCAAGCCGCAGAAAACCATCAGGCTGGCTTTTCCGACGGCGGAAACCGGCTTCGATCCACCGCGCGTTCATGATCTTTATTCCAACACGGTCAACGAAGCCATTTTCGAGCGGCTGCTGACGTATGACTATCTGGCGCGACCGGTGCGTCTGGCGCCGATGACGGCGACGGCGTTGCCGGAGATCACCGATAATGGCAAAACATATACGTTCACGATACGCCCCGGCATTTTGTTTCACCCCGATCCGGCGTTCGACGGCAGGCCGCGTGAATTGACCGCCGCCGATTATGTTTACAGTTTCAAGCGGACGCTCGATCCGAAAATCCGCTCGCCCTGGGCGTTCATGCTCGAAGGGAAAGTCGTCGGGCTGGATGCGCTGGCGGAAGCGGCGAAGAAAACCGGAAAGTACGATTACGACACCGATGTCGAAGGGTTGAAAGCGCTGGATCGCTACACGCTGCAAATCCGTTTGCTGGAACCGGATTACAACTTTACTTATATTGTTGCGCATACGCCGTTTTCTGCGGTAGCGCGCGAGGTGGTGGAAAAGTATGGCGACGAGACGATGGCGCGTCCGGTCGGAACGGGTCCCTATGTCCTGAAACAATGGACGCGCGGTGCGCGCATCGTGCTCGAAAAAAATCCGGAATACCGTGGGATCGCCTGGGATTTTGCGGCGAGTGAGGACGGCGACGCGGAACTGGTGCGCACGATGCAGGGAAAACGTTTGCCGTTGATCGACCGCGTTGAAATTTCGATCATCGAGGAAGAGCAATCGTCCTGGCTGGCGTTCAACCGCAAGGAACTCGATTTCAGCGGCGTCGGCGGATTTCGTGAAAAAGTATTCGATGAAAAAGGCGAGTTGAAACCGGAGTGGCGCGCGCAAGGTGTCAAACTGATACGGGCAATCGATCCTGAAGTGACCTACACTTTTTTCAATTTCCGCGATCCTGTCGTCGGCGGTTTTGAGAAAGAAAAGCTGGCGTTGCGCCGCGCGATTATCATGGCGTACAACCGCGATGAAGAAATTGAAGTGATCCGCAAAGGACAAGCAGTTCGGGCAACCATGCCGATTCCGGTCGGTGTGGTGGGACATGATCCGCGTTACAAGCCGCTGAACACGTACAATCCGCCGCTTGCGAACAAGTTGCTCGACGCTTTCGGCTACAAAAAAGGCAAAGACGGTTTTCGGACGATGCCCGATGGTTCGCCGTTGTTGTTGAAGTACGCGACCGGAACGACGGCGATTGAGCGGCAGTTCAACGAGTTGTGGAAAAAGTCGATGGACACCATCGGTGTCCGCATCGAGTTTCAGCCGGGCAAATTCGCCGACCACATCAAGGCGACGAAGGTGTGCCAGTTGCAAATGTGGGGAGCGGCATGGATCGCGGATTACCCCGACGGCGACAACTTCATGCAGCTTTTGTACGGGCCGAACACCGGGCAGAGCAACAACGGCTGTTATGAATCGAAAGCGTTTGACGCTTTTTATGAAGCGTCGCGGAAGTTGCCGGATTCGCCGGAGCGCAATCATTTGTTTTTGGAGATGACCCGGCAGATGGAAGTGGACGGCGCCTGGGCGCTGGGTGTTTCGCGCGAGCGCAATACATTGATCCGCCCCTGGGTGCTTGGCTACAAAAAGCATCCGATTCTGAACGCGATCTGGTTTTACCTCGACATCGATTCGGCGAAAGCGCCATGACTGCCTACATCGCTCGCCGTTTGTTGCAGATGATCCCGACCATGTTGGGGGTCGTGTTGTTGCTGTTCGTTTTGTTCAACTGGGTCGGCGGCGATCCGGCGTATATTCTGGCGGGAAAAAACACCAGCGATGCGCAGATCGCCAACATTCGCCATCAGTTGGGCGTTGACCGTCCGGCCTATGTGCAAATCGGTATTTTTCTGAAGCAAATCGTCACCGCCGATTTCGGCGCAAGCTGGAGCACCAACGAACCGGTGTCCGACATTCTGAAAACACGGCTGGGACCTTCAATGACCGTGATGTTGCCGATGATGGTGTTGGGGGTGTTGTTGGCGATTGCGTTGTCGCTGATCGTGGCGCGGTTTCACCGTTCGCTGACTGACAGGGCGGTGATGGTCGCGTGCACAGTCGGCATGTCGGTTTCGATTCTGGTCTATATCATCGTTTTTCAGTATGTGTTTGCGTATCGGCTCGGCTGGTTTCCGGTGCAGGGTTGGAGCGATTCACTGTGGACGAATCTGACAACATACGCAGCGTTGCCGATTCTGATCGGGCTTTGCGTCGGACTGGCGCCCGACCTTCGGCTTTTTCGTTCTTTCGTGCTCGATGAAATCGACCAGGATTATGTGCGCACCGCGCGCGCCAAAGGGTTGTCGGAAACGCGCATTCTGTGGGTTCACGTCTTGCGCAATGCGGCAATTCCGATCGTGACTTTTGTGATGGCGGCGTTGCCGGGTCTTTTGGTGGGTGCGTTTCTGATCGAACGCTTTTTCTCGATTCCGGGGATCGGGCGCGAAGTGCTTTTGGCGGTTGAGCGTTCGGACTTCCCGGTGATCAAAGCGATCACGGTTTATGTGGCGCTGGCGACGATGCTGGCCAATCTGGCCGCCGATCTTATTTACAAAGCGGTGGACCCGCGGGTCGAGTTGAAGTAGCGATGGCAGCGATGGCAAAAGCGTTTCATTTCCCCATGTCGGCAACGGTTGCCGTCAATCGCGGCAACGGTTTCTGGTCGCTGGCCTGGCAACGCTTTCGTGATGATCGCGTCGGTGTGGTGTCGTTGGTGATCGTCGCGGCGTTTTTTGTGGTCGTGTTCTTGTCGGCGCTGGGCGTGATCGCTTCCGGCTGGAACGAGGAAGTGGCGATTCCCGATGCGCCGCCCGATCTGTGGGGCTTGTTGAAACCCGCTCCGCCGATGGCGATGGAGAGCGCAGCGCAGCGAGCGGCGCAGAGGATGGGAAAAGAGCCGAGCCTGGAACCGTTGCTGCCGTCGGCGGTGATGGATCCGCTGGCGGAAACGCTTGCGCGGTTGCGCGGAGAAAGCGATGTGTTGCCGGAGAGCCGCGTCGTTGATCCTCTGGCCGAAACGTTGCGAACGCTTGGCGCGGGCGATGAGCTTTTGACGACAACAATAGAAAAGCGCATGAGCCTTCCGTTCGGCGGCGACCGCTGGGGGCGCGACGTTTTGACCAAGACGATCAAAGGCTCGCAGACCTCGATCATCGTCGGATTGACAGCCGCCTTGCTAGCGACCTTTTTGGGAACATTGCTGGGCGCGCTGGCCGGTTACTACGGCCATCGCACCGACGACGCGCTGAACTGGTTTTACAGCGTGTTCAACGCCATCCCTTATTTGCTGCTGATTCTGGCGGTGGCGGCGGTGTTGCAACAGCGCGGCGTGGTGACGGTGATTCTGATTTTGGGATTGACCGGCTGGACGGGTGTTTTCCGATTGGTTCGCGCCGAATACATCAAACATCGGGGGCGCGAATATGTGCGGGCGGCGCACGCTTTCGGTGTGCCGAACCGCAGAATTCTTTTCTTCCACATTTTGCCGAACGTGTCGCATGTGGTGCTGGTCAATGTGTCGATTCTGGCGGTCGGCTTCATCAAAGCGGAAGTGATTTTGTCGTTCCTCGGTTTCGGCGTGGCGGTGGATGAAGTGTCCTGGGGGTCGATGTTGAACGACGCGCACCGGGAATTGATCCTCGGAAGATGGTGGGAACTGCTGGCGGCAGGTGGCGCGATGGCGTTGCTGGTGACGGCCTTCAGTTTGTTGACCGATGCGATGCGCGATGCGCTGGATCCGAAAATACGGGTGGCGTCATGAGTGATCTCGTGAACGCCACAGCTTTGGCAACTTCAGTGTTGTTTTCCGTCGAACGCTTGTCGGTGGCGTTTCGCCGACGGCGACAAGCGCCGTTCGTGGCCGTGCGGGAAGCCACGTTTACGATTCATGAAGATGAAACCGTAGCGCTGGTCGGCGAATCCGGTTCCGGAAAAAGCGTGACGGCGTTGGCGATGATGGGGCTTTTGCCGAAATACAGTGCCGAGATTGCGGACGACAGCCGGATCCTGTATCGGGAACGCGATCTCCTGCGGTGCAGCGATGAAGAGCGGCGGCGTTTGCGCGGCGCCGACATGGCGATGATTTTTCAGGAGCCGATGACATCGCTCAATCCGGTGTTCACCATCGGCACTCAGATCGCCGAAGTGCTGCGATTGCACAAGGGAATGTCGGCATCGGCGGCGCAGGCGCGTTGCATTGAATTGCTCGACGAAGTCGGTTTGCCGGAACCGCGTCGGGCGCTGGCGCGTTATCCGAGCCAGCTTTCCGGCGGACAACAACAACGGGCGATGATTGCGATGGCGCTGGCGTGCACGCCGCGTTTGTTGATCGCCGACGAACCGACGACGGCGCTCGATGTGACCGTGCAAAAACAAATCGTCGAACTGTTGAAAACGCTCAAGACGCGGCACCGGATGTCGATCCTGTTCATTTCGCACGATCTGGCGCTGGTCGGTGAACTGGCCGACCGCATCATCGTGATGCGGCACGGAGAAATACGGGAAGCGGGCGAAACCGTGCGCATTTTTTCGTCGCCTCGAGACCGTTATACACAAGCGCTGCTGCAATGCCGCCCGCGCCTGGACGATGTGCCATCGCGCTTGCCGACCATCGACGATTTTATGGTGGAAGCGCAGCCACTCTTTCCCCTCCCCCTTTGCGGGGGAGGGTGCCTCGAAGGGGCGGGAGAGGGGGAAAGCCCAAGCCCCCTTTCCAAAGGGGGTGTCGGCGAAGCCGACGGGGGTTTGCCTTCCGCAACGGGAGAGAAGAACAAAACGCTGCTTCTTGAAGTCAGCAACCTCAAGAAAAGTTTTTTCAAACGCGAAGGCTCGTGGCGGCGTCACGAAATTCCGGCGGTCAAAAACGCATCGTTCACGTTGCGGCGCGGCGAGACTCTGGGGATTGTCGGCGAATCCGGTTGCGGCAAAACAACGCTGGGATTGACGCTGTTGCGATTGCATCAAGCGACGGGCGGCACAGTGCGTTTCGACGGGCAGGAGGTGTTGGCGTTGTCGGAAGAAGCGTTCATGCCTTACCGGCGGCGCATGCAGATCGTGTTTCAAAATCCGTATGCGTCGTTGAATCCGCGCTTCACCGTCGGCCAGAGTTTGCTTGAACCGATTCTGTTGCACCGGATGGCTGCCGACCGGCAGACCGCAACCGCGCTGGCGTTCGACTGGTTGCATCGCGTCGGCCTGGATCGCGATGCGTTCGATAAATACCCGCACGAATTCTCCGGCGGACAGCGGCAACGGATCGCGCTGGCGCGGGCGCTGACCGTCGAGCCGGAATTGCTGATTTGCGACGAGCCGGTTTCGGCGCTCGACGTGTCGGTGCAGGCGCAGATTCTGAACTTGCTTAAAGATTTGCAGGCGCAACTCGGCGTGTCGTACCTGTTCATTTCGCACGATCTCGCGGTGGTGCGTTATTTGTGCGACGCGGTGATGGTGATGCGCGACGGCGAAGTGGTGGAAATCAACGATGTCGATTCGCTTTACCGGAATCCGCAGAGCGCTTATACGCGGCAACTGTTGGCGGCGGTGCCGAGGGTCAGGTATCAGGGGTCAGAGATCAGAGATCAGAGGTCAGGTATCAGGACGTAGGGGCGCGATTTATCGCGCCCTGTTTGTTCTCACGCGAAGGCGCGAAGCCGCGAAGAAACGAGAGCTCCCTCCCCTTCAAGGGGAGGGTCGGGGTGGGGATGGGGTTGCGTAGCCCGGATAAGCGAAGCGCCATCCGGGAATTAGGCATCAGAAATGCGTCATTGCGAGGAGCGTAAGCGACGAAGCGTTTTTTCGTTGTGCGCATTTTCTGGATTGCTTCGCTTCGCTCGCAATGACGCAGATTTTTGTGCTCTTGCGTTCTTTGCAGTTAAATTTTTTCAACAAACCCCCGCCCGCCTGCGGCGGGCACCCCCTTTGGAAAGGGGGCTTTCTTCGCGCCTTCGCGCCTTCGCGTGAGATCCTTTTCTGGATTGCTTCGCTTCGCTCGCAATGACGCAGATTTTTGTGTTCTATGCGTTCTTTGCGGTTAAATTTTTTCAACAAACCCCCGCCCGCCTGCGGCGGGCACCCCCTTTGGAAAGGGGGCTTTCTTCGCGCCTTCGCGTGAGCGAAAAAAGGGCGGGTTTGAAACCCGCCCCTACACACGCAGACGCTTTTTTCTCCGCGTGATCCGCATTTTCTTTGTGTTCTATGCGTTCTTTGCGGTTAATTCTTTTTGGCGCAACGAATACACGCAACCGCAATACTTCTGCCGATAAAAATGTTCTTGCTTGGCGAGTTCGACAGCGCGTGCCGAGCCGCCGCCTTTGCGCCAGTTGTGTGTCCAGAACAAGAGGTCGGGGTAACGGCTGGCGGCGCGTTGGCCGCAGTCGTTGATTTGGTCGAGGTCTTTCCAGCGCGACATGCCGAGCGACGATGCGAAAACCGTGAAGCCGTGTTCATGTGCGTAAAGCGCCGTGCGTTCAAAGCGAAGATCGAAGCATTGCGTGCAACGTGCGCCGCGTTCGGGTTCGTTTTCCCATCCTTTCGTTCGGGAAAACCAGACATCGGTATCGTAATCGGCGTCGATGAAAGGAATGCCGTGTTGTTCGGCGTAGCGTTTGTTTTCTTCTTTGCGGATCAGGTATTCACGTTCGGGGTGAATGTTCGGGTTGTAGAAAAAAACGCTGAAGTCGATTCCCGCGTCGGCAAGCGTTGCGATGACATCGCCCGAACAGGTGGCGCAGCAGCAATGCAGCAACAGTTTGTTGTGACCGGCGGGAAGAGCGAGTGGCGGAGGGGCGGACATGGGGTTGCTTACCACAGAACAGGAGTATCATCCGAGTAATAAAAAGAGAAAAAAGCACCGACCACAAGGATCGGTATTAAACAAAATACCGGAGACACCTCTAAAACAAAGAACAAAAAGAGCGAAATGAGCGATGCGATAGCAAAACTCACTGCAACCATTTTAAAAGGACGCTTCCTTCTTTCTTTGAGTGCGTTGGGTTCAGCCTCCTCCCGAGGAATAAAATCAGTACTGTTTTTATCCATACGAAAGTTTCTCCTTTTCAGATGCGCTATCCTTTATAAGGAAGATAGGGTTTGAAGCTGGGATTTCACTTCGTTCCAGCCCACGGTTTTTCCCCCTCTCCCCCGACCCCTCTCCCGCAAGGGGAGAGGGGAGGTTACCATGTGTGCGCTCAAAACGCATGTCTCAGCCCAATGATGGCGCCGATCTGGCTTTGTCCCGGGTTGGGGGCGTGGACGGTCATCGACGAGGCAGAGACCGAATAGGCCGGACCGTTGCCGCGGTTGTGGATGTAGCCCGTCGAGAGGTAGGCCGCCGTCCGTTTCGAGAAGGCGTAGGTGGCGCGCAGGACGAACAGGGTGGCTTTGCTGTCGTAGGAGGGGTTGTCCATGTAAGAAATCTGACCATCGAAAGTCATGTTTTGCACCGGCACGCTGGCGCCGAGGTAGTAGAGGTTGGTGTGCAGGTTGCGGGCATCGGTAGCGATGTTTCGATACAGCCAGCCGCCGCCGATTTTTGTCTGGTTGATTTTGACGTAGCCGTTCAGGTGGTAGCGCTGATCTTTGTCGCCGGAATGGTTGAAGGCGATGCCGGCGGCGCCCGGCACAACGATGATCGGTGTTGCGCTGGAGCCGCCGCGGATTTCTTCGAAAGCGCCGGTGACGCCCCATTGGGCTGCGTTGTATTTGACGAGCGCCGACCAACTGGTGCAGGCGCGGTTGCCTTGTTCGCCGCCGCAGTTGCCGGCAGGAGAAGCGTCACGACCCAGGGAGTAAACACCGCCGATGGTCAAACCACCGAACGTGCCGTAATACGAAACGCTGTTATCGACCCGCGCGTTGGGAAGGTAGCTGTCGAGCGACGCCAGACTGAACACCGCCGGACCGATCACGTCGGCGTCGATGATGGCGCGGAAGGTTGTTGTCCATTGCCGACCGATGTCGATGTGTCCCCAGGCGCCACGCAGACCGAGGGTGGACTGACGGCCAAACAAACGACCGCCTTGCAGGTTCCCGCCCTGATCCGGCGCGAAACCATTTTCCAGAACGAAAACGGCGTCGAGTCCGTTGCCGAGACTTTCCGCACCGCGAAAGCCCAGACGTGACGGAACGCTGCCGGAGAGTGTCGGTATTCGGATGACGCTGCCGCTGCCCTGAGAAGCATGGTTGACGTATTCGATGCCGGTGTCGATCACTCCGAAAAGCGCAACGTTGTTTTGAGCTTGAGCAGCGAACGCCGAAAGCAGGCCGACGGTCAGAACGATGCTTGCAATGTGAAAGCGGTGACGCATGAGATTTTTCCGTAACGCGAAAACCGCGCTATGGTACATCAGAAATTTAGTTCAGACCAAATATCAGGTCGCTGCCACAGAATTACGCTTCTGTACACAGCATCGCTTCGAGCGGCGGGGCGTGCAGGCAGACGGCGAGAAGAGAGAGGATTTCCTGTTGTGTCGGCGAAGGTGTGCCGCAAGCGTCGTAGAGCGTTTGAAGCAGGTTCTTCTTTTCGTCAAGGGTCAGACGATTCAAGCGGTCGAGCGCTTGCCTGACGGCACGGGTATTCGTTGTCGTGGTTTTGCCGGTGCTGCCAATGGAATCGAGAGCGACTTGTGCCGGTATTTCTTTTTTGTGATTGGTAACGAGTTCTTGCAGCAGTGCGGTATCTGTTGCCCATTCGGACAGGCGAAGAGGGCCGGCTACCCGAACGCGACCGGGCTGCGCCATATCGCGCAGGTATTGATCGACGAGGTGGACGATAGCGATTTCCAGCAATGAAATGTTGTCGTCGGCGGCGATCAGAGTACGCAGGGTGCGAGACAATGTTTTTTGCTGCGCGACAGACAGGGTATGCAGTTGCACCAGCATCAAGCGCACGCGCGTCAACCGCAGGTAGGTTTTTTGAGCGTGAACTTCCGGCTCAAGGAGACGGGCTTGATCGGCAATGTCGTTGCTCCAATCGGTTTCGATGGCTTCCAGTTGGCGACGGCGTACGTTTTCGTCGTCGGCATCCAGCAGGTTGGCGAAGAGCAACGCCAAACCGTCACGCATACTGGAAGCCGTTTCGTGTTCGCTGACGGAGGCGCCGGCGCCTGCCGCGAAATACAACGGGGGCGCTTGGCGCGGTGCATCAACATCGAGACGGGTTTCCGGCGTGGCGCGTCGGATAAAACGAGGATTGAACGAGCGATCAAGCGTCCGGATGCGCTCGACAAGCGGCGGATGGGTGGCAAAGAGTGAGGAGACTTTAACAGCTTCGCCGAGGAAAAAATGGTTGTACGTTTCGGCTTGCGGGGTGTACAGCAACGATGAGTCGGCGTAAATTTTTTTGAGCGCTCCCGCCAGCCCCATCTTCTGGCGGGTGAACTGCACAGCGGAAGCGTCGGCCAGGTATTCGCGTTGGCGCGAGATGGCGGCTTGCAGCAGGCGACCGCCCAGCTTGCCGAAAAAACCAATAACCATCAAAGTAATTCCGAACAAGTAAATCAGAAGCCAACCACGAAGATCATTGCTTGGCCTCAGGCGCAAGATACGACAACCGCTGATATAGACAGCGTAAATACCGAAGATCCAGCTCGAGATTTGTGTATTGAGACGCATGTCGCCGTTGAGCAGGTGGCTGAATTCGTGCGCGACGACGCCTTGCAATTCGTCGCGGTTCAGGCGCTCCAACGCGCCACGGGTGACGGCCAGTACGGCGTCGGCAGGCGTAAAACCGGCGACAAACGCGTTGATGGAGTTTTCATGGGGCAGCCAGTACAACATCGGTATCGGTGTGCGCGAGGCAAGCGCCATTTCTTCGGCAATGTTGCGGAAGCGTTGGTGAAGCGGGTTGTCCGAATGAGAAATGGGCAGAGGCTCTCCGCCCAAGTGATAGGCGATGGTGGCGCCGCCGTCATCACGCAGCTCAAGGAAACGAACGATGGCGGCGCCGATGATAATCGTGATGATAATAAGCGCGGTAGCGCGTGTGCAAAACAACCGTTCCTGAGGCGACATCGACGAGCAACCCCACCAGACAACCGCTGAAGTGAGCGCGGCCACCAGCGTGACGACGAGGAAGAACAACGCCAGAAGAATCAGCGTTTGTCTGCGCGCGTCACGCTGGCTGCGGAAAAAATCCATCGTATGGACGAAAAAGAGTCCTAGAACTGAACTTTCGGCACGTCGCGTTTACCGCTTTCCGCTTCAAGCAACGCGGCTGGTTGAAAACCGAACACACCGGCGACGAGGTTGTTCGGGAAAATCTGCGACAGCGTGTTGTACCTCATCACTTCATCGTTGTACGCCTGACGCGCAAAAGCGATGCGATTCTCGGTGCTGGCCAGTTCTTCGGAAAACTGCATGATGTTCTGGTTGGCTTTGAGATCGGGGTACGCTTCGACCACCAGCATCAAACGGCCGAGCGAGGAATTCAGCGCGTTGTTGGCTTGTGTCAGATGTTGCATCAGCGTTGCGTCGCCGGGCGCGCCGGCGGCGGTTTTGAGTTCGCCGGCGGCAAGGTTGCGGGCGCGGGTGACTTCAAGAAGCGTTTCGTTTTCGTGTTTCAGATACGCTTTGACGCTTTCGACCAGATTCGGGATCAGATCGTAGCGCCGTGTCAATTGCACGTCGATCTGCGAAAAAGCGTTTTTGAACGCGTTGCGGGAGGCGATCAACCGGTTGTAAATGACGGCCAGAAAAACGCCGATGAGGACGATGAGCGCCAACAGGAAATAGAGAAATGAGGCCATGTTTTTTTTCCTTTTCGAAGGGTGGTGCGGTGGAAAAATACAGCGTAAAAACCCGTTGCCTGAAATTATCACATGAAAGGGTTGGATGAAAGGAATTTTGAGCGATTTATGCAAAATCAATGGATGCGTTGCACCTTTCTCCGGTTGCTGTTATGTTCATGTTGTCGCGCTTGCCACAGGGTTTTCAGGATATCCTAAAAACCTCGGTTGGACGTGCTTGCCAGTGCTGCGCTCACCGTGCCAGACAAGGCGCGACGACGACGCGGGCTGCCACCCCGCGAGGAGGAGCAACGCAGTATGGCGCGGCGAGCGTAGTGCTGGAGAGCGCGTAGCGCATTCACTCAATGGGTGAGCAATGAGAAAGACTCCAAAGCAAGCGACTACGCGGTTTTCTATAGATTTACAAGCGGTCAACTGAGGTTTTCAGGATTATGCTTTTTTCTCCAGACCATCCGATCGAACACATCCGCCGCTGGCAGGACGACTACACCCGTTTTCGCCGCGATTTGCACGCGCATCCCGAACTGGGCTTCGAGGAACACCGGACGGCGCAACGGATCAGTGAGCGCCTGACTGCGCTGGGCATTGAACACCATGCGGGGATCGGCAAGACCGGCATGGTGGCGGTGATTCGCGGAAGCGAAACGTCGCCGCATTCAATCGGATTGCGCGCGGATATGGACGCGCTGTCGATGCAGGAAGAGGGCGATTGCCCGCATGCTTCGACGGTGCCCGGTCGTATGCACGGTTGCGGTCACGACGGTCATGCGACGATGTTGCTGGCGTGTGCTCATTATTTGCAGGAAACGCGCCGTTTCGCCGGTACGGCGTATCTGATTTTTCAACCGGCGGAAGAAGGACGCGGGGGCGGCAAGGCGATGCTGGCGGATGGGCTGTTCGAGCGTTTTCCAGCGGAGCGGATTTTTGCACTGCACAACTGGCCGGGTCTGCCGGTCGGCAAAGTGGCGGTGCGTTCCGGGCCGGTGATGGCGGCGTGCGACTACATCGCCATCGACATCGAGGGTTGCGGCGGCCACGGCGCGCATCCGCATCTGACGGTCGATCCGGTGTTGGTGGCCGGTCACATCATCACGGCAGCGCAGTCGATTGTTGCCCGCAATATCAGCCCGATCGATCACGCCGTGATCAGTTTGTGCGGGATGCAGGCGGGCAATATGGACGCGAAGAATGTGATCCCGCGTACCGCGCGTCTCGTCGGCACCGTGCGCACGTTTAACGCCAGGACGCAGGAACGGATCGAAGCGCGATTGCGCGAACTGGTGACTTCCGTCGCGGCGGGTTTCGGCGCCAGAGCGACGTTGCGCTACGACCGGATCGACCCGGCGACCCTCAACGATGCGCAACAAGCGCGATTCGCCGCTCGTGTTGCGGCGCAACTTTTCGGCGAAGAAAACATCGTTCACGATCTCGAACCGTCGATGGGCGCAGAAGATTTTTCCTACATGTTGCAACAAAAGCCGGGCGCTTATTTGCGACTCGGGCAGGGAAGCACGGGGGGCGGCAGCGACGAGCGGCACAACCTTTTTCTGCACAACAGCCGTTACGATTTCAACGATGCGGCGATTCCCTACGGCGCGGGACTGTTGGCGGGGCTGGTGGAAGCGGGGTTGCCAGTCAGAGGTCAGGTATCAGATGTCAGAGGTCAGGTATCAGAGGGCAGAAGGCAGGGATCAGAGGGCAGGGATTAGGGATCAGAGAGAGTGCCTGAGTTCGATGTAAACGGATCCCTCTCCCGCTTGCGGGAGAGGGGTGGGGGAGAGGGTGTACGAGGGGCGCGAAGGAGGACGCTTCAAAGCCCTCTCCTTCAAGGCATAGGTATCTACACAAGTATGGCGACATTTGCCCTGCTTCTCTCGCGTACCTCAAAAAGCGCCGCAGGCGCGTCACGTGAGTAACCGTCGGTGGAGCGCGAACGCAGTGAGCGCGAAACCGGCGGACAGTCGATCTCAACATTCCTCAGCCCCGCAGGGGCTGAACCCCTCGTTCAGCCCCTGCGGGGCTGGGAAGGTG
>JGI20163J26743_11538078_pt1 | contig 13157 bp, 16 predicted proteins | sample TergutCu122P1_FD_26743 | JGI IMG/M metagenome (IMG submission 26743) | reverse complement strand
CGCTAGCTGCCGACTTGACGAACACCCCGTCATAAGTCAAAACCGCAGTTTTGGCGTTGGCGGGTAGCCCCGATAAAAATATAAAATGGCGTATGTCATTTTATATTTTTTGAGGTGCCCTCTTACATTTTCAATCGGCACTTTATCTCAGCGCACATAGCGCAACACTTATATATTTTAAAAATATTTTTGCGGGTCAGCAAAAAAAAATCAGTCTTGCCAACGTCGGCTCTACTGATTTTTAAAAAATTATTTTATAAGCCCGGCGGGATATATTCATTATAATTGTGGCGGTCTATTTTTATCGCCGGGTATTCTAATTCATCTTCTTCTTCGTAATCCCTTTTTAACTGCTCATAACTTTCTAACGTTTCATAAAACGGTATGAACTCCATTGTTAAATATCCCTCCTCATCTCTCCGCTGTATCGTCTGCATTTTATAATATTGGTCGATTAATATTTTTATTACGTCTATCTCGCTATGTTCTAAAAACCGCGCTATATCTTTCAGCCGAAGCTCTGTCGCTTCATCAAGCCCGCAAAATTTACAGGTACTGTTTGTTTTGCTACTTTTGCTATTTTTGGATTTTAGCATATCTTCACCCGCCTTTTATGGATTTTAATTCTTCGTTCCAGTCTTTGTAACGCTCATCGGGAAGATGAACTTTGACTTCTATATTTTTCTTTTTAAGATTTTTTAATAGGCTCTGACCCGCCGTATCATTATCAACACACAGAACGCATTGTAAAGATTTTAAATCGCTTGAAAAATTTTTCAGGGTATGCTCGATAACATTTTCTTTTACTCCCGCCATTGATACAAGTAAGCAGCCTGCAAGTGTTTTATTTTTCATGCGCTCAATCTCAATAAACGAAATCATATCAATCGCGCTTTCAAAAAATAAGGCGTATGAATATGCTCCCTGCGAATCCGCATAACCAATATTATAACCGTAGCCATATTTACTGCCCTCTTTAATCCCTTTGAAGCGCCGCTCCGAAAGTGTTCCCGAAGTTTCCGCACCGACTATATTACGGTGTTCATCATACATAGGAAAAATAATATTATTAGTTTTATTTTCTTGAAAAAGGTATCTGCCTTTTATTAAATCTTCAATTACGCTTATATCAATGCTCCGGGTCTTGGTTAAATAAGCGACGGCTCGGCGCATATCTTTTAAAATATCTAAATCGTCAAAAGAAAATGTTTGTGTGGTGTTGAGTTGCACCGCCAGTTCTTTTGATGGCTGCCCTGCTAATTCTTTAACCGCCGTAGGGAAATCCATTTTATAATAGCTCATAAGAAAGTCAACGGCGTTGCCCTTTTCGCCTTTCGAGTTCCAGTAATAAGCGGAATCCGTAAAGACAAGGCTCTCGTGGTCGGCGTGACGGTATCGCTTCCCTGTCTGTATTAAATTCTCGCCCCTGTTCAACAAATACATCGAAAGATTACTCTGCCGGGCTTTCTGAATCGTTTCCCTGTCCATAATTTGCTCACCTTAACCGTCATGGTTGCTTAAATATTTATCAAGCATTTCTCTAATAAGATAGCTCATATCAACATCACGGTTTACCGATAACATTCTTAGTTTACGATATTGGGCTTTCGTGATGTAGTAAGCCTTTTGAGTTAAATCCTCGTTAGCTTCAGTATTTTTTTCAACGCCGACTATTGCACTGACATTAGATTTTATATCTTGTCTTGATTTTTCTTTATCTCTGATACCCATTTTAAAATTTACCTCTCAATATATAATTTGATATTTTTTGATAATCGTAGCTTAACGGGTGGTGCTGATTATATAATACAAGCGGCAAGCCAGAGTAAATCCCTTTATTAGCTTCGGCAGATTTTTTCAATGTGCCTATTACTTTATATTTTTCGCGCATTACATCTAAAACTTCCCTGTGGTCTTTAACTTGCTTTTCGTACAGTGTCGCAATTACTCCCATCACTTTTAAATCCTTGTTCAACCCAAGCTCAATTATTTCATTGATGGTGTTCATCAGCATTTCAATTCCTCTGTAAGATAAATAAGTAGTCGCGCATGGTATTAAAACATATTGAGAAACGACAAGTGCATTAATTGTAAATAATGATAACTGTGGCGGGCAGTCGATAAATATATAATCATATTTATCAGTTATGCTTTGTAATGCTTGTTTCAAAATACTTTCTTTTGATTTGCTTGCAGAAAATTTTTCTTCGATTCCTGATAATAACGGATTAGACGGAATAATATCAAGATTATTTCTTAACTGATGAATGCAGTCCACAGCGTTTTTTTTGCCCTGAAGCAATGCTGCCATATCGTTATCTTTTTCATTATCTGGCTCAATGGCTGCTGAAATTGACAGCGAACATTGGGCATCTAAATCAACCATCAGGACTTTCTTTTTTTGTCGGCTTAATAATGCGGCTATATTATATGTGCTTGTAGTTTTCGTGACTCCGCCTTTCTGATTCGCTATTGCTATTACATAACCTGCCATTTTATTGCCCCTTTCTTTGTTGTGATTATAATACTATAATAATTTACTATTATAATCATCAATAACTATAATAGTAAATTATTACAGTATTATACTTGCTAAATTGGTAAATACAACAATACATTATGATTAAATGATTATTAACAGGCGAAAAATCCGGGCAACTGGGAATTGCCCGATTCTTCCGTAGAAAATGATTACTATTTGCTTGGAGCATATCTTTTTCTTTTAATATTTATAAAAATAACAACTGCGGTGAGAGCAATAATAACAATAGTCATTGAATTATCTCTTGTAACCGGAGCAACTTCCGAAGTCTTAATATCATAAAAATAATTTATGATTTCTCCGGTTGTAATGTCGAACATATATGTTATATCATCAGCCGTTGTAACAGATAGTGTATTATTCTCCGCGTTAAATTGAAACGACTCACCATTTGACCAAGCAATCATGGTGGCTGTAAAAGCTAATCTTGATGTATCTTGTACTAAGTGTGATATATTATACTGTCGGATTAAATTACCGTTTGCATACAATTCCAACACGACAGCGTCCATTCTGTTACCCACCTGAAACCATTCATGCTCAAAACCATTTTGGCTTGAAAATCTTAACGGTGGAGGGATAACGGCGAAATATATACCATCGTTTGATACAAATTTAAGTGAATCGAATCCGTCGGGGCTGACGCTATCCGCTGAAACTTCGATATTCAACTAACAATGACAAAATTGTTATTAAAAACAATGTTTTTTTCATTTTTCGCCCTCGTCCCTAATATAAATTTTCAAATTTTAATCCCAATCAATATCATCATGGCGTACAGTTTCGCCGCGCTTGATTTCTTCCCGTCCCATGCGTATGGCTTCTATCTCATCAGGAGTTGGTTCATCTTCCGGCATAAATTTAATAAGCACCTGATAAAGCACATCTAATGCTCCTAAATCTACCACATCAATAATATTGTGAAGCTGTTGTCTGCTTACGTTCATAAAATATCCCCTTTCATTATTTATAGGCTTCCCCTCGCGGAAGAATGTTTGTAATCTCAATTTTTCCGTTCATGTCAAACAATATGCGATAATCTCCGACGCGAAGCCGATAGGCGTTTGAATAGCCTTTGAGTTTTTTAACATCACCAGCCGGAAGTTTTTCAATAGCTTCTTTTATGTTTTTCTTGAATGGATTATTTATCTTGCTTATTGCTTTTACTGATTGCTTTGAATATTCAATTTGCATTTATTCTACATTACCTCCAAACTACAGAAAATATAAATTTTCTGCCCGTAGTGCCTTTATTTTTTTTCTTCTCGTTCTTCCCGCAGTTTTAAAACATTTTCAATAGCTTCTTCGCTCATTCCACTAACGCGCATTGCCTCAATCATCTCCTGTCTGCCCTCTCTTTTTGCCGCGTTTATGTCACTTGTATAATCTAATAATGCCTGCTCTCTTAATATTATCTGCCTGTAATCGTCCTCGTTATATGATATATACTCGATCTTTTTCTGTGCTTGATTTATTGCCGTATCCATTTCCACCAACTCCCTTAATGTTTCATCGCTTGTATTATCATCAAAAAACGCAAGCCATCGGTGCATTTTATTGTTTACTAAATCTTTGTCCTTCAGCCTCAAAAATTTCGGCATTTCTAAAAAGTGTATCTCCAAACATCTATCTAATATTTCTCCGCTTCGGTCGTTACGCACATGATATATGTTATGGTATTCTTCTTCCGGTTCGTCATCAAGATAATTAAATCCCAATAAATTTATCGTCACAAAGTCAGGCAAATCTATATAATCATTATCTTTTCCCGCCTTTAATGCGTTTCCGAACCCGCGTCCCCAATAAAATATAGTTCGTTTACCCATATTTTTATGGTCTTTAAGCTGTTATCCGAATGGATTTGCACATCTAATAAAAGTGTATAAGTCCGATAAAATGGCTGGTTAAGGAATTTTTATTAGGATAACAAAGTTATATCAAAAATTACACTATGAAAGAATTTCCCTGTTATTGTGTATAATTTCACGGCTAATATCTATAAATATCGCGAATCCAATCTATTTGGAAGATATTTATTATCCGATTAAATTTCTTCTAAACCGCAATTCTTACTGCGTTTTCTGACTTTACTCGATTCGCATTTTTACTCGGATAACGCTATTTATCCGACTTCTCGGATAAACTTTGTACCTCTATATTTATTCCCACATCATCATCAATCTTAGCATACACATCAAGCCTTGATAATTTATTCCCGATTATATCCGGCGTTAATTCCATTGCTCCTTTTATCTCAACACTTTTCAATTCCCTGTTCAGCACAGCTTCGAGAAACGCTTTTAACTGAAGCTCATTGCCCTGTTCGCCCATAACTTTTTTAAAAACTAAATCATTCAGAGGATTAACCTTACGCATTTTCCTCACCTACCCTTTCCTTTGCTGAAAATTGTTCATTCTCAACAAGCACATAATTTGATACGCCCATGCTCCAGTTATATTTTAATATCATTCGCGCAAGCGATTCATTTATGCCCTCATCAGCTTCTATCCGGTCTTGTTTAGCCATTTGCTTTAATTCGGCTGCTATCCCTTTCATCACGCCGCCGTAAGCATATAGCCGCCGACCATGAAGCGCACTGCTAAGATTTTTCACTACATCATCTTTTTTATCATCAGACAGACGTTTATTTAATATCGCCGCGTCCTTATATGTATATTTTGCTACCTCTGCAACCTCGTTACGCTTATCCTTACTGCTACGTGTTCGCTGCACATGACATACAGGGTCATAATCTAACTTTGCCGCCTTGCGCCACAGCTGTACCCATTCAGACGTCGCTTTATAGTCTTTATTTTTGAAGTAGCTTCTATCGACAAGCATTATCGCATGAAAGTGCGGATGAAAAGTGTCAAAATTTGGGTTATTACTGCCAGCTTTAATCCCACGCTCCTCATAATATCTTTTCGCATTATTATATCGTCGCTTATTTATAACTATATCGCCGTCATATTCTACCTCTAACGCTCTAAACCAGCCTTTTATTATATGCTTGCGCTCGCCTTTCACTTCGGGATTCAATGCTTTCGACCGCATTAATTCAAACCAAGCGTTAAAAATACTATCCATATTTTCAGCCAATTTATCAATCGAACAATTTCTAACCGTCAATGTCAAAAATATAGGGACATAGGTTACATGGCGCATTTCGACCAATCGCATAATTTTTGATACTTCAAAATATGTACGCATAGATTTTCGCCACTGGCACATCGGACAAAGTGAAACATGACAAAATTTAGCATTTAGCAGTTTAAGCCTTTCTTCTATTTTCTCAAATTCTAAAAAATTACCGCAAAATCTCATATTTTTAGCTCCCCCCGCATAATTTACTACTCGATTGCCATCCTTATCATACAGACCTATGCTTTTTTTCTCCGCAATACTAATTATTTCACCTATTTTATCTTTAACTTGACGTTTTATTAGCGCATATCGCCTATGCACCCCACGACTTTCGTATTCCGGCTTTATTTTATCCGATATGCGCCCATAAGATTTAGATAATTTCAAAGTAGTCATTTTCTTCCCACGCCAATCTCGAATTTTACCTTTTTTATCCACGTCTTTTAAGACACTAACCTCTTGACTTTTTTTCATATTCGTGCTATAATAGGGTCAGAAAAATTCTTTAATTTAATAAAGAACCCGAAATCCCTATATTTCCTCTCTTCCTTTTTGTTATTTTGTTTCTATAGCAAGAATATTATAACATAAAAGACAGGAAAAGTCAAGGGATTTCATGGTTTTTACAGGAAACATTTATCACGAAATTTTTACAGAAATCGTGATAGTTACGTACATATAGTATTAAATAAAGGATTTCGACCTCTCGCGAGGTCGCTTAACTAAGTTTTTACGCTTTTTTGCTTAAATTAAACTTAAGTGTTTTTCCAGCAGGATTAACCAGTTCATTTTCGGGCTGGTTATTTTTTTGTATTAGCACGAGAATTTAAATTTCATAAGGATTCAATTTTCGAAAAATATTACAAATGGTAAAAAAATATAATTTAGACAAAATTATCTAAAACACTTGACAAATATGCCCTTTTTATGCTATTATTAAAGCAAACTTAATTTTTAAATTAACAAAGCGTAAAATTACATAAAATACCATAAAAATATGGAGGAGTAAAAGCATGGAAAAACATAAAATTTCGAAGTTAAAAATTGCGACCGCCTATATGTTGACGCTGGTGATGTTATTTTTTGTGATCGTGCCTGTTGTAGCTCAAACGACGGAAGCATTAGAGGCAGACAATTCTGAATCGGAAATATGGGACGATATATTTTCCATTCTTGCAGATGAAGACGAGGAGTTAAGCATTGTTGCCTTTGAGGATTTCTTTGACGAATTATCAGAAATACTCCAAGATATAGATGCGCCATATTTTCATGCGTTAAGTTTGAATTTCGCTATAAATATGCCTGTGCCTGAGATTCCTGATATTATAATTGAGCAAGCACAATCTATGACGGCAAGCTCAGATATCATTGATACAATAACTATAAATGGGCGAAAATTAAGAAATGCCCATTACGTATATCTTGGGGGAGATAGGCATGATGTGTTTGATACTTTCGGAAATTTCTATAATGCCTTTCGACATCAAAGACGAGGCAGGCCAAGAAGGTCTGACAGAAATACAGGTGTCGTAGCATATACTTTGCATTGGATTAACGTAGATGCCCGAGTAAATACCCCAGTTGAGGTAATAAACTTAATATATACAAGAGATGAAGATCCTTGGTTAGAGCAAATGTTACTTAGTGACTTTATGGCAATGTTTGGTTTGCAAGACCAATTTAGACATCTCGATGTAAGAGTTAGAAATAGAGTCTTCTTTGCCCCTATTCGTGAAACTACGCTAAAACACGAGAAACCCATCAGCACAACAAATTAACGCCATTCGACCAGAAAGAAGCCTAAGAAGAAGTGCCAACGCTTTTCTTGCAGGATTAGGCTCGGCAATGCTCGAAAACATAGATAGCGGCGTTCTATTAACAGCAACAAGAGTCGCATTAAGGTTTATGACTGGAATAAACTTTACGAATCTTCGAATAATACCACATATCAGAAATGACGCAAGAGCGTTCTACCTCGGCAGGGTGGTAGGGCACGCTATCACGATAGGTTCCGGCATTATTCAGGGCGCCATGGGCTTATTAGTGGCTACTGCCTCAATAACCTTAGGGGGCGGCGCAACGTTAATGTCAGGGGGTACGCTGGCGATAGCAGGTGCAAAGGTGTCTGTGGCAGGAGTTGCAGCTGGTGCGGCGATAGCTGTAAACGGCGTAGTTGTTGCTGTCGATGCCGTGGCCGCTTTACAGCATGATTGGGATATGTTTATGTTTGCTAATGATGGCGGGTCCATTTCAATGAGAAATGGTAACAGAAGAAATCCGTTAGAAAATATTAGATATACTCCGAAAGTACAAGATCAAATGGCTAACCCTCCAGATAGATACCATGCATTCCCTAAAGTAGTAGATAACTACGGTGCACATGGCAGAGTAACGAGAATAACTGGCGCAGATGGGATAGTAAGAACACGGGTTCATATATCAGGCAGCTTACATGGCAGAGCAGGTGTATTTGAATATATTATTGAACCAGATGGAATAACTGTTAACCATAGATTATTTATACCAAATAGATAGCAATGAAGAGGTATTTATGAATATACAAAATATGCCTAATGCATTTCCCAAAAAATTAATAACAGCTGCCATAGATTTAGAAGTTTTTACAGGTGTTAAAGAACTTGCTTGGAAAAAGAACGATGCAATTAACGTTGCTAATATTCTCTGCAAATTAAATCATGCAATATTGGGAGGAGATGTATATGCACTAAGAGATGGAATAATGAGGAGCACTGGTGATAATTGGTTTATGATCAAAGAAAAGCAAACTTGGCAAGAATTTGTAATTAACAGTAAAGACCACACGCTAAACTATATTAATAAATATTATGAATATTATGAACGAAACGGAGACGAACCCTATTACTCTATTATAACGTGTCCTGATGAACTTTACTACTTGAAGATAGAGTAAAGCCCAGTTAGGGAGGTAAGGCTATGGCTAAGTGATATGGGAATAGGACAGGTTGGAGGAATTGAATGGAGAATTGTTAATGTGATAACAGGATTGTCGCGATAGTCGAGCCGTTTGAAAATGGTGCTGTCATATCGGCTATCTCGAATTTTAAAAAATTACTATTCTGCCAATCACTTGAGTTTTGCTCATGGCTATTATATTATAACAGGAGGTGATTAAAGCATAGAAACTAAACAATATAACAGCATCTATGAGTTATTTCTAGATAATTCTGAACTCAACGCTTGCATTAGAAAGCGTCCGGGAATGTATATCGGCAACCTGAATGATTACAGTATGCACGAAGCAATTTCTCAAAGTGTTGACTTAATTCTATCTGATTGCGACATTAGCTCAAAAGAACTTTCAGTTGAGATTTTATTTGAAAATACTCTTAAAATTGTTTTTAACAAGCATGATATTATTATTGGCTCTTCAGATGGGAACCCATAAACGACTTCCGCGGCACTTTCAACGGGCAGTTCCATACTATCAGCAACCTGAACGTCGAAGGCGGCTGGCATAGAAACGCCGGATTTTTCGGAAGCGTCAGAGGCGCTACCATAAAAAATTTAGGCATAGTCATCGGTGACGAGGGCATCGAGGGCAGGGCATTTGTGGGCGGACTCATCGGCGTAATCGAAGACGACGGCGGTACAGTGACCGTTAGAAATTGCTGGGTCACAGGCGGCGATATTTTCGCTTTCGACGATGACGTTAGGGCAGGCGGCTTGATTGGCGGACACATCAACAGTACCCGACCTCTGATAGTCAGTAACAGCTTCTCCACCGTTGACATTGAGGTCGAGGGCGAAGACTGTCACGTTGGCGGACTTATCGGCTCCATCGAAAGCAACGCCATATCAACGGTCAGAAACAGCTATGCCACAGGCAATGTCTCCGTTTCCGGCGATTTCTCCTTTGTAGGCGGTTTGATTGGCGCTGTTGAGGGACGAGCCACATCAACCATATTCAATAGTTATGCTGCCGGCGTCGTTGAGGGGTTTGGCTACCAAACTAAAGCCGGCGGTTTAATCGGTCATGAATTTAGATCACTCTCAGCCAGACCCATCGAAATAATTAACTCTTATCGCCTTGAATATACAGTAACAGGCATAGACGATGGAAACGAAAATTATAGCGGCACGCCTTTATCTGCCAATGCTATGAGGACAAGAGCGTCATTCGTAAATTGGGATTTTGAACTGATTTGGAGCATAGAAGAGGGCGTAACTTTTCCCACCCTGCAAATGAGTGACATCAACCTTGACATTGACGACGGCACTATAGGTATCGATTACAGTGCTGAGGACATAATATTATTCGGCTCAATAAACGGCATTGAAAACAGAAACTATTTTATCAACTTAACAAACGAAACCATTACCTTGCCCGAAGATTATACCATAGCTGCATACAGTGTCGATGGTGGCATAAACTGGAGAAGAACGACCCAAAGGGCATTCAACAACAGACTCCTGGCGAATCTTCTTAACAGAGGCATGACTTTGGCTATAACAGACAGGCATGATACCCGAAACAGAAGAGCGAACAATGATGCAGACGATGATAACGATGATGGCAGAAGCGCTGAAATTATCACGTTTCCTGCTATACAAGCACGCCCAAGAGTTCCAACGGCGTTAGTTGTTAATTATCTTGTCAGGGAAGACAGAACAGCCAACACCTCAGGACAATGGGTACTATCTCCAAGAGGCAGTTCCACCGCAATGAAAGACAACATTGAAATTGCCCTGTCAGACAGAAGAGGAAGGCTGAGTGAGAGCGGTTGGGGTAGATTTTTTGATGACCGTGGAGTACAGGTTAGCTCTCCTTCGGGCAGAAGGCAGATAACTAGAACATATATATGGAGAATAGCTCCCACCGAATACAGAGCTGGAAGCAGACCGCGCCGAGTAACCGTAAGGGGACTGCGCCCAGCTCCTAACCATAGCGTAAACCGAAGAACAACACAAATCAACATACGAGCTGGCAGTAGCGTTTTGATGGTCGGTGATACTGAACCGAGAAGATTCGATTCTGCCACCGTTATAGATATAACAAATTACACAGGCAGAATGGAGATATGGCTTAATGCAAACGACAGACAACCTGCTTCTGAGAGAAGAATATTATATATCACCAACTAATTTGGACAATTTATAGCTAACCCTTTGGTTTTTCAGCTATTTTACGGACAGCATACAAAATAATCGGCAGGAAAGAACATGGATATAGAATTTGCCATATTACACCAGGCGTTTGAATGCCGTATGCGTCAAACGCCGCCCTGCCAACAAGAACTAGGATTCCTAAGCACATACACCAGAACAACGCTTCCTTGAGCCCTGTAAACGTCCAAGACTGCTTTCTTTGCTTCTCAAGGGCTTTTATACCGTCTTGATACTTCTTGAGGCTTAAAGCCGTGTCCTGTTGAATTTTAGCGTACACAGACGATATATCTCCCGTTATCTTATCTGTCATCATCTTGACTGTGGCTGTTACCGTTTCGTTTACTACCTTGTTGCTCGTTTTCAAGGCGTTCAGCCTCTGCTCTTGCCTGCTGTGCAACTCGTTCAGCCGCTTCATCAGCTCGGCGTTGTTCCGCTGGATTAAATCGTTTGTCAAACCCTCGAATTTGTTGTAATTTCTCGCGAAGTTCTCCAATGTTTGTTTCAGTTGCACGTTCTCCGCTTTCATTAGTTCCACTTCCGATTCCGTCATTCGCTGAATTAATATATCGTTCAACGATTTTGTTATCTGTTCCAGTGTCAGCTCCCCCGATGGGCGCGGCTGTGGTTCGGACTGCACTTTCTTCTGTAATCCGAAGTCTGGCATGGCTCATGCTCCTTTCGTAATTTTCTGCTAAGGCTCGGTCGATACTCTCGGCTATATATTCCGCTCCCAATTTTACGCCCCTGACTGTTTCATCAACGGCAGGATGTTTAAACGATACCATCTTATTTGTGTTCCGCGCCATCTCTATACCGTAGCTTTCAAATAAATATTTTTGAAATTCGGCGCGGCTCGTGCATTGCCCTTTAGCCTCGTCTATTTTTATTCTAAGCGTTTCTTTCCAACTGCTCGAACTCCATTCCGCGCCGTGACGCTCCTGTATATATTTTTCGCTCTGCGTTAGTTCTTTGGCTACGCTTGCCCGTTCTCCTTTAGCTCTCTGCCGTTTAACCTTGACGGCTTCTCGCCAATCGAAACGACTTACCCCGTGACCCTCTGCAACATCGTTTACTCGGTCTTTCATATCCGCTAAGTTTTTATTGCTGTGCTGTATCTTCTTCCCGCTCTCGAAGCTCACCGCGTTTATTATCGCATGACAATGTATATGATTCTTATCACTGTGCGTGGCGAGTATAAATTCATAGTTTCCGTATTGCTCTTGAAAATATTCAAGGGCTATCTTTTCAGCGAGTTCAACATTCAGCTTGCCGCCGTTCTCCATGCGGTCTTTCGGCTCGAATGATATTTTGATGTGATAATATTTACGTTCATCATAGCTATCACCCTTACCATGCAGAGCGGCGGTGTCAATAAACTGCTGTGCCAAGCTCCGGGTTTCATCAAGACCGTGCGTTGTGATGCGCTCCGCTTTATTTTTTTCCGTAACATAATTTATCGCTTTGCCCGCGTAACTTTTACAAGCCCGGCATATAACTATCGGCATTTTTATTCACCTGCCTTATCAGCTTCATCAATTTTTTTTTTGCTGACCCGCACGTTTCTTTCTCCATTTTTTCTGAATTTTATTTTCCGTTGACAGGAAAATATCTTTGGCTTTCTCATAAAGTTCATTGCAATTATAGATTGCGTTTTTTATTTTTTCTGTGAAGCCGCTTTCGTGATAATGGCGCAGGGCTTGATTAAGATTTATTCCCTGCTGTTTTAATTCCGCGCAAACTTCTTTGAGGTCAGTTAAGATTATAACATTTGATTCGCGTAGAAGCTGTAAAAAGAAATCCGTTTTATTTAATCCGCTTTGCTTAATCGCTTCGTTAAGCTCCGCCAGTTCCTCATCTGAAAAGCGTATTATAATTTGGTTGTCGCGCTGTCGGTTATATTTTTTTTTCGTTAGTTGCTCTGCCATTGGTCGTTCTCCTTTCCTGCGTTTTCTGGGCGGCGCAAGATATTTTTCCGCTGAAAAGTTTTGCGCCCGCTTGCTGTGGAATTGGAAAAAACATAACAATGTTTTGCTCAATTTCAGCGGCAAGCGTTGGGGGGTTGAGGGGGGCAACGCCCCCTCACAAGGAGGTATCAGGTTGCCTTTTGAGCGGCGCAAGCCGCGAAAATGGCTATCCGGATACGCTCCTTGCTATTATACCACAAAGCACTCGCTTTGTCAAGGGCGGTATTCGCAAGCTCCGCAGAGCTTGCGCGTGTCCGTGTTCGGCTGGTTGGCTGCGCTAGCTGCCGACTTGACGAACACCCCGTCATAAGTCAAAACCGCAGTTTTGGCGTTGGCGGGTAGCCCCGATAAAAATATA
>JGI20163J26743_11538079_pt1 | contig 13169 bp, 23 predicted proteins | sample TergutCu122P1_FD_26743 | JGI IMG/M metagenome (IMG submission 26743) | reverse complement strand
ATTGCAAATCGGGAATGAGAAGGGTCAGAGTTTGCAAAGGTTCATAGATGAACAAAATGCGAAAAAAGACCCGATGTTGGAATTTAGCGAGTCGCTTAAATCCGAAAGTTGTAAAACTTTGGGAAAGCATATTTCTGAAAATTATAGTAGTGTGGAGTCGCAAAATGAGTAACGAAGAATTAAACAACGAAATTTTACGCGCCAGAGTAGGTGGTTTGGGTAGTTCAGATGCCGAAATGGTTGCTACTGTTGGTCGCACAGGGGAACTGAACGAGACGGCGAAGTATCGTATCGCACAGATGCTTGGGCTTGAGCCAGTGGAAGATTTTACTAATAAATTTTGCGAAAATGGCAAGCGGCGTGAGGAACAAATTACAAGGTATTTGCAAACAAAGTATTCTGCTATTGATAATACTTTTAATCATAATCCGTATTACGAACTTGCTGAAAATCTATATAGTTTTAAGGTCTTTAACCATATAGATTTAGAGGTAATAAGTGATGCTGATGTAGGTGATTATATTGTTTGGTATGAGGTAAAAACAACAAAAAATAGTGTTTTCCAAACCATAGAAAAATACAAGGAGCAATTAGTTTGGCATTTATGGATTATGTCTAATTACTACCCAAGAAAATTAACAAAGTTAATATTGGCGCATTATTTAGAAGATTACAAAAGCGATTTTAGTGAAGATAAAATTACTTCTGTGGTTATAGACGAATACTTAACATTAAGTGATATTGGTTTCACAGTAGAAAGTTTTGAAAAAGGTCTTGCCATCATAAATAATTCGCTGAAAGATTTTGCAGAAAATTACAAACAGCGAGTAGAATTAACAGCGTCTAACTTGCCGATGCCATTGCAGGAGCAGTTATCTATTATGCACAGTAAATTAGTTCAGATAAAAGAGTTTGAAAAAGAAGTTGCGGCACTAAAAGAAAAATTATTGCAAGTGATGGAAAAGACAAATACAAAAAAAATCTCAACACAGTATTTTGATATAACTTATATCGCACCGACAATTCGGGAGACCTTTGAGAGTAAATTATTCGGTTTGGAGCATCCTGAATTATATGCAAAATACAAGAAACAAAGTAATATAAAATCGTCAATAAAATTAAAAATAAACGGAGAATAAGATGTCAAATTTAACGAAACACACTCTTAAAGATTTTAACGCAATGATACGAAGCGACAATACGCTTTCTTATCTAAATAATGTGTTAAAAGACAAATCAAATTCATTTATTGCTAATCTTACAGTATTGGTTAGCAATAATATAAACTTGCAATTCTGCGAACCTTATAGCGTTATGTTCGCTGCGCTCAAGGCTACGGTGCTTGATTTACCTCTTGATAGTAATCTTGGCTTCGCATATGTTATACCATATAATGACAAGCACAGAGGTCAGGTTGCACAATTTCAAATCGGTTATAAGGGCTTTCTGCAGTTGGCAATCCGCAGTGGTCAATTCACTAAAATCAATGTGACCGAAATCAAAGATGGTGAAATTGAGGGCTTTGATATAGTTTGTGGTGATGTGATTTTGAAAAAAGATTTTAAGCCAGATTATATTCAGAACCAGCGTTGCAAATTGCCGACTGTGGGCTATTATGCTTATTTCAAATTAGTAAATGGTTTTGAAAAGTCGGTTTATTGGTCGCTTGACAAGATTATTGAACACGCTAAAAAGTATAGCAAGAGTTTTAATAATGCATATGGTGTTTACAAGACGAATCCGAATGAAATGTATGCAAAAACAGTGTTAAAGAATCTGTTAAGTAAATGGGCGCCGTTATCAATTCAGATGTCTGATGCTATAAAATACGACCAAGCAGTAATTAACAATGATGTTCCGTATTATGTAGATAATCCAGCATTTGAAGATAATACAGAAGGGAACGACAAGGCAGTTGATTTGCTTGCAAAGGCACTTTCAGGCGACATCACAGTAGAAGAAGCAAAGCAACTAAATAAAGAATTAGATGGGGAAATTAAGAATTAAGAATTAAGTGTCTGAACCGGTATTTTTACAAGATTGAAAGATTTGCAGGATTATAAAATAGCGTTCTTTGCGTAATCTTTGCGAACCTTGCGGTTAATTATTATACCGCAAAGGGCACAAAGGTTTCGCAAAGGACGCAAAAGAAAATGAAAAAAATCTTACTAATCTTGAAAATCTTGATAAAATCAAGGTTCAGACAAAAAAGAAAAATAAAATTTAATATAAAATAAAAATAGGTAAAAAAATGGATTCAACATTATTAGGAATATTTGCAGAAAGGTTTGCAAATGAAATGTCAAGAATACCAAATGCTGATTATTATGAATATTTTCCTGAAGCATTTGGAAAATCAAAAGAACTGTTAAAAGAGTTTTTAACAGTAATGAGTGGCGAGGTCTTAAAAGAATTTGGATACTCTACATATTTGCACGAGGCAAATTACGAGTCAATGAAAATGCCACTTAACGATAGCAAACTTTATGTGCAAGGGCATAATGACGCTCTGCAAAAACATAAACAAGTTATTGAAAATATTGAAACAATTATTAAAAATAATTTTGAAAAGGTGATAAAATGAGAGAGAAGCAATTACAGCTCGTGAATGACGAGCAAGCAAAGAAATTAAAAGAACTGGGGTTCGATTGGGAGGTTGAAACTGTATACTGGGATACCCCAAAAGTATTAACAGCAGCAGAACCTGCAAATTACAATGATAAACCAGAATTAAATGTATTCTCCGCTCCCACAGTAGCATTGGCGTTGAAGTGGTTCCGGGATGTGAAGGGGGTATTTACAAGTATATACAACAATAATATGGTTTACTGCGATTTAGAATTTGACTATGTTGGTGTAATACTATTTGATGAAAAAAGGATTTTTACAAAACATTACGACACCTACGAGGAAGCCGAGTCCGCTTTATTGGATGCACTTATAGAACATTGTTTGAAGGAGGGGAAATGCGAGAAATAAAATTTAGGGGCTACTGTATAGAGACCTGTTGCTGGGTTTATGGCAGTGTAAATATGCAGATAGACGACAACGATATTGAAAAAAGCAAGGACTTTGCCAAGATATATCAATGTCCATATGATTGGCGTTATGTATTTCGTAATACAGTCGGTCAATACACTGGTCTTAAAGATAAGAACGGTGTGGAGATTTACGAGGGTGATATAGTTCGCTTTGGTGATGAAGGCGAATATGAAGCACCAACATATTATATCGTCAGATATGGTGAATACTGCGACCACTACAACCAAACAGGTAATTTCGGTAAAATTGGTTGGTATTTAGAAGGGTTAAAAAAAGGTGTCTGGCGCAATATAAAAGAACGAATTATTGATAATTTACAGTGCTGGAATGGTTGTGGTTTTGTGTATATAGACAGGGATTTCCATAGCGGATTTGACAGATACAACGAATTATGGGGAATAGTAGTTATTGGGAATATTCACGATGGAGGTTTTGAAGATGTGTGTTTGACAGGCATGGGGGAAGAAAGTTAATGGATAAATATTATTTTCAGTTTTACAATCACTATTACGAAGCGAGCAAAAATTTATCCGTGAAGGCAAGAAGGGAACTTTTTGACGCAATAATTTCGACCGTAAACGAAACCGAATTGACCAAAAAATGGATTGAAAACGGTTCGAAAACAGAACAGTTTTGGTTCAAGTTTAGTTCAAAATCAGCACAAACTGCGTTCGGATTTTTGCTACCTTCGGTTCTAAAATCGTTCAAAAACTCCTGCAACTCTTTGAAAAATAAAGGAGTGTTGGATAGCGAAAACGGAAATGGCTCGTTAGTAAGAAATGACATAGAAAGTATAGAAAGTATAGAAAATATAGAAAGTATAGAAAGTATAGAAAATATAGAAAGTATAGAAAATATAGAAAGTATAGGGCGAGAGAGTGGAGGTTTTTCAGAAAATATTTTGGAGAAAACTTTTGAAAACCAAGAACCAGAAAATCCTGATGTTCCACCACCCGAAAAACCTGATAAGCATTTGATGTTTTTGCAGTTTTGGGAGCAGTATCCGAAGCAAGTCGCTCAGAATCTTGCAAGACAGACGTGGTTTGAGTTGACGGAAGAGGAGCAAGTCAGTTGTTTGGAAAAACTACCGAAAGCGAGGGAGTTCTTGCTTTTACGGGGGAAAAACTACATTACGATGCCCGACAAGTTCTTGCGGGAGCGGCATTGGAATCAGGATTTTGACGATTTGATTACGGAGTTAAAATTACTGAAACAGCCGATTGTTCGGGAGATTATAACGAAGTATGTGACCGAAAGCACAGGTGCTAATTTAGCAAAAAACAATTATTTACAAGAAGTTTCACAAGAAGGTTGGGGGCATTTGCAATAAAATGGCAAAAAAACAAGACGAAATAATTTACGAAACTTACGAAATTCCTACAAACTTCAGCGAAGTTAGGGGAATTTACAAAGCCACAGTAGAGGGTACTGTTGGCAAAATAATTCACAAAAACATTACGATTTGTGCAGGTGCATATTCGTTTGACTTGCTTTATCGGGGTTGGCGGGAGGTTAATGCTGCTATTCAAGTAGTTTCGGAACATAAAACCAAGCGCAACAAAACCGATGTTAGCAAAGATGCCGAAAGGATTAAATTCGCAATTATCAACGGGTATCACCTGAAATACTTGCAAGTTCCGACACCTGACAGCGAACAGATTTACAGGAAGCAGGAAGTAGAACTAACTGCTGAACAGCAGGATTTAGTAGAGCAAGCCCTTGCTGGCGAGATGTCTGTTTATGCGATGTTTGACAAGATTATTGCTATTTCGGAAGCGAACCGCAAGATTGCGAGACAGAGGAAGTTAGTTAAAAGCACACCTGAATTTATAGCAGGACAAGAGTTTTTAGAACAAGTAAGACAGAACCGAGATGAATATTCGGCTGTTGAAGTCCAGATGTTTGAACAGAAGCAACAACAATATTCGGCACAGGTGAGTTAGAAAAATATGAATAAAAACGAAATAATAATCGCAATAATTAGCACTTATTTTGGGGTTCAGAAAGAAGTTTTATTGAGTGGCAAGAGCCGCAAATTAGCGGATTTATACCCAAGACAGATTACGCAGTATTTTCTTTATTATTCTTGCGAAGAGAACACTTATCCCAGTGTTGCGAGGATGTTTAATTGCACACACGCCACAGTAATGAGTAATGTAAGGATAGTTCAGAACTTAATTGATACTGATAAAAAGTTTTGTGCGATGATACAAGAGATTAAATTAAAAATTTATGGAGATTGAAAAAATGAACAATTACAGATTTATCTTGCAGACGGTGCAAGGATTAAGCGTGTCGGAGCGTAGAAGTTTTAACGAGTGGATGCAACTCTGTTTCGGCACAACAGAAGTCAGCGGTGCGATGACCGAAACTGATTTACAAGAAATTTATGATTATTTAAAAATATTAAAAAACAGGAGTTAAAAAATGCAAGAACAACAATTACAGCTCGTTAATTACGAGCAAGCAAAGAAATTAAAATCAAAAGAAATAGGGTTCGATTGGGTATGCAAAACTCATTTTAGAAAAGGATGGAATGAGTTAAATGGAGTGCCTTTTATATGTGATGGATGCCCATATAGAAATTGTGCAGAGTGTATTCCCGCTCCCACGGTCGCTTTGGCGTTGAAGTGGTTTCGGGATGTGAAGGGTGTATTTACAGGTATATACAACAATAATATGGTTTACTGCGATTTAGAATTTGACTATGTTGGTATAATACTATTTGATGAAAAAATGATTTTTACAAAACATTACGCCACCTACGAGGAAGCTGAGTCCGCTTCATTGGATGCACTTATAGAACATTGTTTGAAGGAGGTTAGAGATGAGAAAATTTAAACTAAAACGAAAGCAAATAAATGATTATAGGGCGCTTTATACTATTTGTTATAAAGACAAATGGTGGCATAGATGGCGTGCTTTAGATTGTACGCAAGATTATGATGAAGCTGTTATTTTATATAGACATTACTTGGAAGATTATTACACAAACGAGGGACAAAAGGAGGAAAAATGATGATAAATCACTGCGAGAATTGTGAATTTGCAGAGCAATGCGAAATGGATAGTTTCAAAAACAATCTAAAACGATGCAGAAATAAACCCTCACAACTTGAAGGGGAATTGAAAAAACAAAAAAGCCCATTAGACACAGTGATAAAATTGCTGGCTTTTATGCTAATATCATTGTTCGTTGTGTTTGTATTGACAGTGCTTGAAAAAAATGCAACAATAAGAGAACAAAAAGCACAAATCGCAAATTTGCAAGATACATTAAAGTTATATCACGATTATATAATCCGTTTAGAGGAGGAAAAATAAATGCAAGGAATAAATTTTACAGAGCCGATGTTCAAAGCGGTAATAGAGGGTCGCAAGACGCAGACCCGTAGGATAATCAAAGACAGTGATATTGTTTGCGTGGTAGATGCAGGCACTGTTCTTTACGAATCCACTGGCGAAAGAGTTAAACCTCGCTACAAAGTCGGGGAGACACTTTACTTGAAAGAGCCGTATTTTGATTGCACGGACGAGGGGCAAGAAGGTCTTTATTACAGATATAGAGGCGACAATATGGGTTTATATGTGTGGCAAAACAAACGTTTTATGCCCGCAAAATATGCAAGATATTTCATAAAAATCACGGGGGTTCGTTGCGAGAGGTTGCAGGATATTTCTTACGAAGATTGTTTAGACGAAGGTATAACTTGTGATGTTATGAAATATACATATACGCCAAAAGATACAGATGGTTATATTTCAAAGCAAAAAGCAATACAAGATTTTGCCACACTAATCAACAGTATCCACGGCGAAGGAACTTGGGATGCCAATCCATATGTATGGGTTTATGATTTTGAATTAACTGAAGAAATAGAAAAAAATATAGAGGTAAAAAATGGATAATCATTTTTCATTAACAGGCAAAATAATCAGAGTTTTGCCAGCAAAAACATTCACAAATAACTTCAATATACAAGGACGCCCAAGTAGGTGTGTAGAAGTTATTTTAGAAGTGAATAAATACGAGTTTATTATTGAGTTTTGGAATGGTGTTTCGGAACTGACAAAACACTTAAAATACGGCGAGTTTGTGCGAATAAATGGTTCGTTGAAATCAAAGGCACACACAGCGTCAACAGGTCGTATTTATCGTAATAATGCACTGATTGCAGGGGAAGTTTTATTTGAGGAGGTAAAATGCGAGGAATAAAATCCTTTTATTGGTTAATTCTATACAGATTAGCGTTGTTGAAGATAGTTATAAAAAATGTTGTAGAAATAAGAAGTTTTAAACGTGCTATACCACTTTATAGGTATGGTGTTGCTTATTTTTGGAAGGAACACGAAGAAAATCCAGACAGGTATTATATGCCGAAAATCTTTTTATTTATAAAAAAAATGGAGGGCAGGTAAATGAGGAATCATCGTTTTGAGATTCTAATTGGTGGTCTATGCACAATAATTATTTTATTTCTTGGTCTTGTGTTATATGCAGATTACAAGAATATTCGTAAAGATTACGAGCATCAGGTTCGTAATTTAGAGATGCACATAGAACGATTGGTGCATCATAACCAAGAACTAACTGATTTGATTGCAGCGCAAGAAACAGTGCATTGCTCGGATGACGAGTGGGTGCGTTTGATTTGTGCAATTATTTCTGTTGAGAGCAGTGGCAATCCGAATGCAGTCGGCATTGACAAAAGCGGTCAGGTTAATATTGGCTTGATGCAAATCAAGGATGGCAGGTTTTGCAGATATTACAACATACAGGATGGCTCGGCCATCTTGCAAAATGTTATCCACAGGTCGCTTTCGGCGTATAATATGGGCTGGTCGGGTGCGAACCGTTATTATTTGACAACAGGAAAATTTAACACTATTTACAGTGAAAAAGTTTTGAATGAATATAGAAAATTGAAGGAGAAAAAATAGATGAAATTAAAAACATTAGAAAAATATATTAAATATTGAGGTTGAAATGACAACAAAAGAATTAAGGTTGGATAATTATTTATTATCTAACTACCATAAAGATGGTATAACAAGAGATTTATTACTTGTTTATAGAATAGAAGAAGGTGGAATTTCCACTTATGAAGTTGAGAGTTATCGTAATCCAGTAGATGGTTATGGTGGTTCTTGTGGCGGTATAGAGGATTTTTACCCCATTCCTATCACGCTTGAAATACTAATTGAAGTGTGCGGGTTTAAAGGCACAATGACTTCAGGCGAAGATGATTGTATTACTCTGAAAGCCCCTAATTCTTTTGGATTAGATTGCATATATCATATACATAACGCCGAAATAGTATGTTATGAATATGATGGTGTTGTTATATTCAGTATTGCAAACAACCTCCATCAGTTGCAAAACCTCTATTTCGCTCTAACAGGCGACGAAATAGAAATAAATGAGAGGAAATTAATTGAAATATTACAAAGACAACAACAAACAAGAAAATTTATTTTAGAAAAATATAAACAAAATTTGGGACAAGAGTAAATGAAATCGAAAGAGATAGCAGAAGCCCTCAAAGAGCATACAAGGACGCTTGGTATGTATCCGATACCGATTATAGAGAAGTTTTGTAATGACAACGATTTGACGGTTAATGAGTTTATGGAGTTGGAGGCGGGATGCACAGATTTAAGTCGTGCATATCTGATTTTCAAACAGAAGCAAAAGCAGTTAGTATTCCAACTTCTTGCGTTAGATGGTGAGTCGTTTCCGATTACAACAGGTGATGGTAAATCACTTATACTTGACAAGAATGGTGTTATGTATATAGCAAAAGATTTAGGTTTTATATAAAATGCAACACTTAAAAGACAGGATAATTCAATACTATAAAGACAACGGCACAGACAAATTGCCGTCATTTATTGCGAGTAAGTTAGAAAGTGCGATAAAGTTTGGTATATGGGGGATGGATATTTACACTTATTTTGAGATGGAGTTTAATTTTATTGATGCTTATAATGCTGATATTGCAAAGCGTCAGGCGGGGTCTAAAAAGCCGAAATGCGGTTTATGTGGTGCGGAGTATTATAACAGAAATTTTAAGTATTGTAGTGTAGAGTGTTCTGAATGGATGAGGAAAATCAAAAAAAGACAGTATTGCAAGAAATACCAAATGACAACATTATTGAAAAGGAAAGAAACAAAACAAATAAAGAAGGAAATGGAACTAAACAAGATATATAATGGTGATTGTATAGAATTAGCAAAGCAGCTGCCCGATAACAGCATTGATTGTATTGTGACCAGCCCGCCGTATTATTTTTTGCGTGACTATGGTGTTGAAGGACAGATTGGTTTAGAAAAAGATTTGAATGAATACATTGACAAGTTGGTTAGTTTGTTTGTAATACTGTTGCCGAAACTAAAAGATACTGCTACTGTGTTCATCAATATTGATGATACATTTAATAATCAAAAAGCAGAGTTTCCAACAGATAGCAAAAAGTCATTACAGTCACAGTATCAAAAAAAGTCGATGATGTTAATCCCTTATATTTTTGCGGAGAAGTTATGTAGATATTATGCTTTGCGGAATATCATTATTTGGCACAAAATAGCGACACTGCCGAGAGAAGCGAGAGGTCGTTTTATGTCTGATTTTGAGCCGATATTGTTTTTTGTAAAGGATGCTGATAGATACTATTTTAAACAACAATATACGCCTTACAAGACAAAAAATAAGAAATTAAGGGATTTTAGCAATGTAAAACATATAAGTAATTTTAGTGGTGGGGATATAACTAAAAAGAACTTTTTTGCAAATGAAGGTGCGATTATGCGTACTGTTTGGAGTGTATCAAATGAGCCGAACCATACCGAGCATTTGGCTTGTTATCCGAAGAAACTTGTTGCGAGGATGCTAAAAAGTGGTTGCCCCGAAGGTGGTGTTGTATTAGACCCGTTTATGGGTAGTGGCACGACGGCGGTTGTTGCGAAGCAATTAAATATGAATTATATCGGTTTTGAGTTGAATTCTGATTATATAAAAATTGCTAACAAAAGATTAAATAATGAAATAGGTTTTTTATAAACAAACAATAAAGGAGAAAATAAAATGGATGTAGGTTTTGATATAAAACTCTATGGTATGGATAGGCATACAGTATATTTGGAAGGTGGTGGGTATTTAGAAGATTTAGTGTTAAAACACGGTGAGAATTTCTATGATATATCCGAAAAGGAGAACTTGATTTTATATCAAAAGTTCAGAGTTCTTGGTTTGCAGGAGCATTTTACCGATGCGTCTGATGGTTCTGAATCAAACAACATTATTATCAAGAGTCCGTTCTTGTATTTGAATTTTCTTTTAGATGGCTATCCGATGTCGGTATTAGAAGATAAAGAGATGACGGATTTCCACAATTTAGCAAAATTGAATGCTCATCAATTCAAGTTCCTTGCTATTGATAGTGATGATATCCCCGAAGAGTATAAATATACAATTTTGAGTAATATACCGAAAGGTAAGGCGATGCTATATAGTGATACCGATTTTATGCCGAGTTTTGATTATGGGTCGGCGAGCAGGCGTATCCAAATACGGGTTCGTAGTTATTATCCAATCCACAAAGATAAAATTAAGTTTAATTTATAGCAACAAAATAACAGCATAGATTTTCTACTGGATTACTATTTTGATTAATTTTGTAATTCTAAAAACTGCCGACACAGTAGATAAAAAGATTTTGCGAACCTTGTGGGTGTCTTTGTCGGAAGCCCCGCTTGGTTTTGCTTTTATAAGAGAAAATTATGACAACAGAAATTCAGATTTTCAGAAATGAAAAGTTCGGCGAATTCAGGACAGCCGAAATTAACGGCAATATTTACTTTGCAGGGAGTGATATTGCGAAGGTTCTTGGTTATTCAAACCCGCAAAAAGCAGTAATAGACCATTGCCGAGAAGATGGCATAACGATTCGTGAGGTCACCGATTCTCTTGGTCGTTCTCAAGATATGAAGTTTATTAGCGAGGGTAATTTGTATAGATTGATAATAAAATCACAAATGCCTGAAGCAGATAAATTTGAGAAATATATTTTTGACGAAGTATTACCTTCAATCCGCAAGCACGGTGGATATTTAACGCCAGCAAAGACCGAAGAGTTATTGAATAATCCTGATTTGATTATTCAGTTAGCGACTTCACTAAAAGAAGAGCGAGCAAAAATTAAATTTCAACAAGTTGTTATTGACGCACAAGCGAGTAAAATAAATTTAGATGCTCCGAAAGTAATTTTTGCAGACGCAGTAGCAATAAGCAAGGATAGTATTCTGATTGGGCAGTTAGCAAAATATCTTAAACAAAATGGGATAGATATTGGTCAAAACAGATTATTTAAGATATTGCGGGATAGTGGGTATTTATGTGTGCGAGGCGATAGTTATAATTTACCGACACAAAAAGCAATGGAAATGGGCTTGTTTGAAATAAAAGAAAGCACTGTTATTAACCCTGATGGTAGTGTTCGGATAACAAGAACCACAAAGGTGACAGGCAAAGGACAAATTTACTTCGTTAATAAATTCTTAAACAATCATAGAATATTAGCGAAGGTTTCGTAAAATCTAATAATCACAGGCACAATGGAAAACAACACAAATTTAGACGAAGTATATCTTAATATAGACAAAGATGCGCCAGGGTATAAAGGTGGCACAGGTGGTTCTTCTATGTCCATCGGAGCGGGAGGCACAGGTAGCAATCCAAATATAGTGATGCTCTTCGCAGGCGAGGATGTGTTCGCGGGGCAGGTTTTGCAGGTTCGTGGCACAGAAGAAGCGACACAAGAGCAAATATTTTTAATAACACTTGATGACACAACGGGAGCGAGAGGCGTTAGAATTGGAGGCGTTTCCTACCCCGCACAGCCGAATTACATAACAGGTGGAACTTTTATACGAATAAATGGTCGGGACTTCACTGTTAAATACGATAGTAATCAAGTTGATTATATTGACTTTGAAGGTATAATTACAATGAAACAGGTTTTTATCCAAAATGCACAGCGAGACGACCATAATGCTACAATCGGCATTGCGACAGCGGATGCAGGTGTTAATGTAGAATGTCCTGTGCAAATAGCAGGTGTTTATGATTATGCAGAAGTGTTGGCAAGCAAAGCGATGCCAGTATTTGATGGTGTTCAGTTATTTTGTGTGAATAACGACACTAATAAGAATGTAAATTTTGCGACAGAACCTTTGCAACAAAAAGATGCGAATAATCTTATTGTAGTAGGGGAATTGGTAAGCCCAACGCAGGTTAAGATTGCAATAAATGAATATATTTATGGATAAATAGTTGTAATATCAGAAAAATTTATTATTTTTGTAGAAATGTATTTTAAAAATAAATGAAAGGAAAAGAAAAATGTTGAAACTCAACAAAAAGAACCGATTTTTAGTTATAGCGATGACGGCTATACTTTGCTTTGCTGGATGTAGCAAAGATAAAAACAACAACCCGAATAATCCGATGGATGAATTACAAGATTCAGATGTTTTTTTTCAGGTTGGCAATGAATGGGAATATAAAACAGACATTTCTGGCACAAACTCGTTAGAAGTATTGTCAGTAGAAGATGGTATATTCAATGTTGAGCGAGTGCGAATGATATTTACCACTGTGATATCAAAGGATACAATTCGTCTGTTTGATAACGATAGTATATGGGGAACTTACAGGGGAGATATTGCTTGCACTTTGGTATTTAAGAATGCTTTTGTTGGGCAAACTTGGACTACTCCATTAGGCGAGTTCCAATATATTTTAATTAACAACAAAGGTGGATATACCGAAGTAACGAACACGGTAACGACTATTGATACGACTATAAGCACAACATTAGGTGAGTTTAATTGCATCGGTATAAGAAGAGTATGGTGGACAAAGCATTTTTACCCTGGCACTACTTTTACTTTTGATAAATGGAATTGTATAGAGGATTATTTTTGCAAAGACAACAGGATAATTATTAAATCTAAACAGTTAGAGCGAGGTAACGGTTATAATAACCCGCCACTGTATACAAATCAAACTGATGTGTTAAAATCAAAGAACTTTTAATATATGAGAGATATAATATTTGAATGCACG